>Ga0105100_10000604_pt1 | contig 21006 bp, 21 predicted proteins | sample PPLLak12cMay2015_2_FD_87033 | JGI IMG/M metagenome (GOLD analysis project Ga0105100, IMG submission 87033) | Freshwater sediment microbial communities from Prairie Pothole Lake near Jamestown, North Dakota, USA - PPLs Lake P8 Core (1) Depth... | ecosystem: Environmental > Aquatic > Freshwater >...
CAGACTGGCTGTACGAGCTCGATCCCGACGGCTGGCTGGCCGATGCCGTGCGCTACCACGCCGAACCGCTGGCGCGTGGGCGGGCAGCGCATCCGCTGGTGCGCATCGTTCAACTGGCCTATCAACTCGTTGCCCGGGCCGACGCAGTGGATAGCGTGGATGTCCGCGCCGCACTGGCGGCCCTGCAGATGAGCGCCGGTGAAGCGGCCCAGCTGCTGGCCGACAGCCAGTCGCAGGCGCGCCAGCAGGCGCTGCGCTTCGGCCTGGCCGACGCGGTCACGCATTCTCATGGCACGGGGTTCGATCGTCTCGCCCTGCTTTATGCCGGACAGGCTGCGCAATCGGCCCTGCACAGTCATTTTCGCCGTGCCAGCGCGGCCGAACTGGTCTATCCCCTGTTGCAGGACAGCTTGCGCGCATTGTTCGGGATCGAAGCCGCCTGCGTGTTCGCCCCTGCTGCCGACGGCAACCTGCGCCTGAGTGGGCTGATCCCGGCCGCATCCGGCCTGAGTGCGCTGGCAATCCCGTCCGACGATGGCCTTTCGGCACTGGCACGCGCGCTGTCAAGCAACGCGCCTCAACATTTCGTGCAGGGTGAGGCGGAAGGCGCGCTGGTCGATGAACAGATCGCCAGACGGCTCGGTGTGACGCGTTTTATTTCCCAGCCGCTGGCGCTGCACGATGGCCGGATCGGGGTGCTGGTGGCGGGCAATGCGGCAGCCGAGCTGAGCGAGTCGCCGTTGTGGCGGTTTGTTCTGGCCGAATGCACCGAAGGCCTGCGGCCCACGCCTCTCGGCGTGGCTTCATTGTCCCAGGCTATTCCCGCGCCCACCACGGTGCCCGCTGTACCAAGCGACGACATCCCGCGTGAACGGGTGCGGCGCGCCGTTCATGAAGTGGCCAACCCGCTCACCATCATGCGCAATTACGTCAACCTGCTGTCCGAGCGCCTGGGTGAGGATTCGGCGGTGCAGCGCGACCTCGGCATCATCGGCGACGAAATCGAGCGGGTGGCGCGCATCGTGCGCGGCATTGTCGCGAAGGAGGACGTCGTTGCACCCGACGCGACACTCGAACTGGTGTCGGTCAACGGAATCGTCTCCGAGTTGGTGCGGATGGCACTCGGCACCCTGTTCACGCCCAACAAGGTCAACGTGCAGATCGACCTCAATCCCGACGTGCCGCCGATGCCATTGCAGAAGGACATGCTGAAGCAGGTGCTGTTCAACCTGGCCAAGAATGCGGTCGAGGCCATGCATGCCGGTGGCCACCTGAAATTTACCACCCGCCTGGCCATGGTGGAGGGGCAGCGCCAGATCGAGATCGAAGTGGCCGACACCGGTCCTGGCCTGCCGGATACCGTGGTGTCGCAGTTGTTCGAACCGGTCGTGAGCGACAAGGGCGGCGACCATGCCGGCCTCGGTCTGACCATCAGCCGCAGCCTGATCGAGCGCATGAATGGCCACATCAGCTGCACCAGTACGCCGCAAGGCACCCAGTTTCTGATTCGCCTGCCGACCGTGCAACACGGCCAGGCTCCGCTTACGACAACGCGCTTCGGGTCGATGTAACCCAGGCCCGAGAGGAGGACACCTTGTCAATCGAACCCATTGAACCCGTCGAACTGCACAGTAGCGTCAGCAGTTTTCCGGTGCGTTCCCGCCTCCTGGTGGTGGACGACGAGCCGCTGATTCTGGAAGGCCTTACGCGACTGCTCGCAACCCGCGACTACGACGTGGTGACCGCCAGCGGTGGCTGCGAGGCCCTGATCGCCATCGGCAAGCAGCAGTTCGACGCGATTCTGCTTGATCTAGGCATGCCGGACCTGAACGGCAACGAAGTGCTGCGTTTCGTCGCCGACCGCAGCGCCGATACGCCGGTGATCGTGGTCTCCGGTGACAGCACCATCGATGCCGCGATCCGTGCCTTGCGCGGCGGCGCTGCCGACTTCGTGCGCAAACCCTACGAGCCGGAAGAATTGCTGCGCCGCATCGACAATACGCTGATGCGACGACGGCTGGAAAGGGAAAACAACCACATCCTGCAGCGCCTGCAGCAATCGGAAAAGTGGCACCGCTTTCTGGTCAACAGTTCGCCGGATTTCATCTATACGCTCGACTGCGAAGGCCGCTTCACCTTCGTCAACGACCGCGTCGAAAGCCTGCTCGGCTACCGGCGCGAGGATCTGCTGGGCCAGCACTACAGCCTGGTGATACACGAAGACGACATTGCCCGCGCCGAACACGTATTCAACGAGCGTCGCGCCGGCGACCGCAGCGCCCGCAACATCGAAATCAACCTCAAGTGCAATCCCGGCCTCCGTCGCCCGCGCCTGATGAATGGCCGCTGCAAGTCGGTCGAGCTGACCGCCACCGGCATGTACGACGAAGAGGCCAGCCCGTTCGACCGGCGTTTCATCGGCAGCTACGGCGTCGCCAAGGATGTGACCGAGCGCAAGCAGGCCGAGGAAACCGTGCATTACCAGGCCTATCATGATCTGCTGACGGGGCTGCCCAACCGCGCCCTGTTCCGTGACCACCTGGGCCTGATGCTGGCGCAGGCCAAGCGCAATCAGAAGCCGCTGGCGGTGCTGAGCCTCGACCTCGATCACTTCAAGGTGATCAACGACTCGCTCGGTCACGCCATCGGCGATGAACTGCTGCTCGCAGTCGGTGCACGGCTGCGGCAGTGCCTGCGCGAAGGCGACACCCTGGCGCGTCTTGGCGGTGACGAATTTGCCGTGCTGCTGCCGACCCTGGTATCCCGCAGCGACGTCGAGCACATCGGCCGCAAGATCATCCAGGTGCTGTCCAAGCCGGTGTACGTCAAGAGCCACGAAATCTATATCTCGGTCAGCATTGGTGCCTGCGTGGCACCGGAAGATGGCGACCTGATCGACAGCCTGATCCGGCAGGCGGAAATCGCCATGTATCAAGCCAAGTCGCAGGGCCGCAGCCGTTTGCAATTCTGGGAGGCCGGCATGCAGGCGCCGTATTCCGAGCGCATGCAGATCGAGGCCGACCTGCGCCGCGCGCTGGCGCGCAACGAGTTCGTGCTGTTCTATCAACCGCAGGTCGACACCGCCACCGGCGAAGTGCGCGGCTTCGAAGCCCTGCTGCGCTGGTGGCATCCGCAGCGCGGCATGCTGTCGCCCGCTGATTTCATCCCGGTGGCCGAAGAGGCCGGCGTCATCGTACCGATAGGGGATTGGGTGATGCGCCAGGCCGGCGCGCAAATGGCCGAATGGCGCAAGGATGGCCTGCCGCCGGTGCGCATCTCGGTCAATATCTCCGCACGCCAGCTCGAAAGCCCCGACTTTGTCGACAGCATCATGCGCGCCGTGCAGGTCTATTCGCTCGATGGCAATCTGCTCGAGCTGGAAATCACCGAAAGCCTGCTGATGCGGGATTTCGAGGCCAACGCCATCAAGCTCGGGCGACTTTCGGCCGCCGGCATCCGGCTCGCCATCGACGACTTCGGCACCGGCTACAGTTCGTTCAAGTACCTGTCGCGTTTTCCCATCCACACCCTGAAGATCGACCAGTCTTTCGTGCAGGACCTCGACCGCGAGGAAAACATCTCCATCGTCAACGCCATGATCGCCATGGGGCGCGGCATGAACCTCAACGTTGTCGCCGAAGGCGTCGAAACCGAATCCCAGCGTGCGCGACTGCAGCAGATGCAGTGCCATGAGGTGCAGGGCTACTATTACAGTGCTCCGGTTTCCAGCCATGAAGCAACGGCCATGTTGAGCCAGCATATTCGGGGCTTCGATCGCGCGAAGCAGCTGGCGGCGAGCTGACCGCCGCTACCGGGATTAGAGATTTCAACCTGGTAGTGGGGTGCGGCATCAGAGTGGGCATCGCAGCCCTGGCTGTCAGAAGTGCTGATGTGCCTGTTGGCCTCAGTGGTTACGTGGACAAATCACGGATGAACGTGCGAAGCTGTCTCAGGCAATGAAGCCTGAATCAATCGTTCTGGCGGCCACGAATCACTTGAGACCATGACCTACCCTTTTTTCATCGTCGACGTCTTTGCAGAGCGCCCCTACTCGGGGAATCAGCTTGCGGTTGTGCTTGGCGCAGAGGATCTTTCCGACGAAACCATGCAGCAGATCGCGGCGGAGACGAACTATTCGGAAACGACCTTCGTGGCATCGGCGCCCGAGGCGGATGGCGGGTACCGTGTCAGGATTTTCACCCCGGCGCGAGAGATCGCCTTTGCGGGCCACCCGATCCTCGGCACCGCGTGGGTGCTCCGGCATCATGGTTCGAGTTCGTCTTCCGGACCGGTGCGGCTGAATCTCGCGGTGGGACATGTTCCTGTCACGTTCGAAGTGTCTGCCGAGGGTGAGGAGGTGGCGTGGTTTCTGGCGCCGCCGGTCGCGCTTGGCGCGACGTGTGCCATTGAACCCATGGCGGCGGCGCTGGGACTATCGCCGGATGACATTGCCACCGAGAGCCCGGTCCAGCAGTTCACTGCCGGCATCTCGGCGATGATCGTGCCCTTGCGCAGCCTCGACGCATTGCGTCGCAGCAAGCTTGATCTCGACGCCTACGCGCCGCTGGCGGCGCAAGGCTTCCCACCACTCGTCTACCAATTCTGCCGCCAGACGCATCATCCGCAGAACGACCTGTGTGTACGGTTCTTCTTCGAGGCGCACGGGGTCCGCGAAGATCCGGCGACCGGAAACGGCGCGGCCTTCCTCGGCGCCTATCTGCTGGAACATGGCCTGCTGGGTGGCGCCGATTTGTCACTGCGGATCGAGCAGGGTTACGAAGTCCGCCGACCTTCCCTGGTCATGCTGCGTGCGCGCATGCGCGAGGGTTCGCGCGAAATCAGCGTGGGGGGGCGCGTCGTTCCCACCTTGCAGGGAGAATTGCTTTGAAACCGCAGGCGCGGGTTCTTCCCCCGGGCGCCCCGGGCCTTCATTGTTAGCGGCCATGGATCGCCAGGCCTAGGGGAAACCGTGGAGTCCGTCCTGGTGAGCGCGTGTCTTCTGGGCGAAGCCGTTCGCTACAACGGCGGCGACATGCGCTGCGATGACGACATCCTGCAGCGCTGGCTGCGCGAAGGGCGCGTCATTTCCGTGTGCCCGGAAGTTGCCGGGGGCCTGCCGGTTCCGCGTCCGCGCGCCGAAATCACCGATGGCGCCGACGGCATGCAGGTGCTTGCGGGCAATGCCAAGGTTTTCGATTCCAATGGCCGGGACGTGACGGCTTATCTCGTGTGCGGGGCGGAGCAGGCATTGGAACGGGCGCGTGCAAGGCAGATCAGGATTGCGGTCCTGAAAGAAGGCAGCCCATCGTGCGGGACGGGTCACATCTTCGATGGCAGCTTCACCGACACCCGGATGCCCAATCGTGGTGTGACGGCCGCGTTGTTGCGACAAGCCGGCATCCAGGTCTTCAGTGAAGCCCAGCTGGCGGAAGCGGACAAGCGCCTCAAGCAGTTCGAAGCGGGAATCCAGCCAACAGGGGAACGACCATGTTGAAACTGCATGACCGCGAGAAATCAGGGAACGCCTACAAGATCCGATTGCTGCTGAGCTTTCTGGATATGGCGTACGAACGCATCCCGGTTGCGCTGAAGGACGGCAGGAATCAGGTGGAGCGCAGCTATTTCCAGCTGAACCCGCGTGGACAGATCCCCACGCTGCAGGATGGCGACGCCACCCTGTGGGGCTCGACCGCCATCCTGGCCTATCTGGCATTGCGTTACGACAAGACGGAGCAATGGCTGCCACGCGATCCGGTCCGCTTCGGCCAGGTCATGCAATGGCTCGAACTGGCCCAGAACGAAATACAGAGCGGCCTGTTCCAGGCCCGGGCAATTGTGCAATTCGGCCTCGCGGGCGACCTGCAGGCGGCCCAGCGGATCGCCGGGCAGGCACTCGACGTTCTGGATTCGCGTCTGCGTATCGAGCAGTGGCTAGCCGGCCCGGAGCCGACGATTGCGGACATTGCCTGCTTTCCCTACGTCGCGCTTGCCGGGGAGGGAAAGGTGGATGCTTCACCCTACCCCGGCGTTCAACGCTGGATCGATGACCTCATGTCACTGGATCGCTTCGTTGGCATGCCAGGCATCGAAGCGAGTCGTCCAGGCTGAGTGAGCCTGCAAGCCTGAAGCCAATGACGCATGAAGCTTTAGCGTGTTGGAACTGCGTCCTCACGCCCCGGCGTGGCCTGTGCGTCTGCGGCAGCAAGGGTTTCGTCCAGCATTTCGATCCAGTGGCTGACCGGCACCGGTGAAACCGCTGCCAGGTGGTTCAGGCAGCCGATGTTGGCCGTCGCGATGGCCGTCGGGCGGCTGGCCATCAGCGTTTCGAGTTTGCCCGCACGCAGCGATTGCGCGAGATCGGGCTGCAGGATCGAATAGCTGCCCGCCGCACCGCAGCACATAAAGGGATAGCGGACAGGCACCAGCTTGAACCCGGCGCGCTTCAGCAGCTTCTCGACCACGCCGTTCAGCTTTTCGCCGTGCTGCAGGCTGCAGGACGACTGGAAGGCGATGCGTCGCTGGGGTTGCGGCGCAGGCGCCTCCTGTAGCGGCGCCTCCTTCCATTCTTCAGCGACGATCTCGGCGATGTCCCGCGTCATGTCGGAGACGCGTTGCGCCTTGTCACGGTAGTGCGGGTCATCGTGCAGCAACTGGCCGTATTCGCGGAAATGCGTGCCACACGCGCTGGCAGTGAGGACGATGGCCTCGACCCCGGCCTCGATATGCGGCCACATGGCATCGATATTCTTGCGCATGAAGGCGCGCGCCTCTTCAGTCGCGGCCATGTGATGGCTGAAGGCACCGCAACAGCCGTCCGCGGCTGCAATCAGCCGGATGCCGAAACGGTCCAGTACCCGCGCTGCGGCGGCATTGATGTCCGGTGCCAGGGCCGGCTGTACGCACCCCTGCCAGATCAGCATGCGCCGGGCGTGTGCGCGGTCGGGCCAGGCGCCAGCCGGGCGACGTTCAGGAATCCGGGCGCGCAGCTTGTCTGGCAGGTATCGGCGAAGCGCCTGGCCGGTACGCAACAACGCAGTGAACCGGTAGCGGTAGGGGACCACGGCGCGCACGGCCCGGCGGGTCAATTGTTCCTTCAGGGGGCGTGGCGCGGCCTTTTCGACCAGATCGCGCCCGATATCGAGCAGGCGGCCGTAGCGAACGCCTTTCGGGCAGCTGGTTTCGCAGGATCGGCAACTGAGGCAGCGGTCGAGATGCAACTGCAGGTTGGCGCTCAGGGATCTGCCCGCCAACGTTTCGATGGAAAAGGCAGGTGGCAATGTAGTCGGGTCGGGCTCTTTTCCCTCCAGCATCAGCTTGATCAGATAAATACGGCCGCGCGGCCCGTCCCACCCCTCATTGAGCAGGCGGAAGGTCGGGCACACGGGTTCGCACTGGCCGCAAATCACGCAGGGAGACAGGAGGGCTTCGGCTTCGCGCCCTGCATCGGTATCACGGTAAGATTCAGCCAGTTCGACTTTCATTTGTTATGCATTGACCAAGGGACGTCGGTTCAAACTATGGGCCGGGCTGAATAGCCTGTCCAAGACCTTGTGCCGATCGCGCCAATAGGATTGGATTATGGATGTTCAAGTCCCGGTTCATCAAACGATCTGCGGGCGAGACGGAAATGAACCTGGAGTGCTCGAGTGGCACCTGATCAATCAATGAACAAGCCTCAACCGCCGCGCTGCCTGGGGACTTCCGTCCTGCACCCGCGCGCCGCCAGCCCGTTTAGTGATTTCGGGAACTGTCACGATCATCGGACGCAACCGCCGAAGCCGCGTCGGCCACCTTGGCCTGGTCTGATTTGTACTCGCTATGGCTGCACTTGTCGGACAGGGGGCAGGGTCTGAACCGGTGACAGGTTTTCAGCTTGCACCGGACCGTGGTCCATTCCGTTGCCAACTCCGAAAATGCCTTGCAGGCCGGGCTCTTGTAGGCGCCCTTGCGGCAGATCAGGCTGATCGTGTGGCGGGGCAATTCCGGCAGCAGGTCGATCGAATGAAGTCCGTGCTGCGCGCAGGCAATGGTTTCCGGAAGGATGGTCGCGAGACGGCCCAGACGGACGATCTCGATGATGACGCTGAGCGAAGTGGCCTCCATCGAGACGGGCGGCATGATGGCATGCTCCAGACAGTACCGGTCGATATGGCGCCGAAGCGCGTAGTCAGAATTGAAAAGGACCAGCGGTTCCTGCTCCAGGGCATGCTTGCTCAGCGGTCCCTGATGTCCGGCAAGCGGGTGGTCCTTGCCGACGGCGAGCTTGAGCGTTTCGACGAACAGGATGTGGCTGTCGACATCGTCCGAGCTTTCCTCGGTCGTAAGGGTGCTGCTGAAAGCGATACCCATGTCTACACGGTCTTCAGCCAGGGCCGATACGATATCGTTCTGGGGCATTTCAAACGTGCTCACCGTGATGCTGGGATGGCGCGCGTTGAACTGGTCCAGCAAAGGCGTGGCCAGGAAGTCGGTGATGGGCGTCATGCCGAGCCTGAGCGAACCGCGACTGAGGTCCTGCAGTTCATGGATGGCCCGCTTTGCCACGTCGAGTTCCCCCATCGCGCGGCGTGCATAGTGCAAATAGACTTCGCCGGCAGCGGTCAGCCGCACGTTCCGTCCGGAGCGGTCAAGCAACTGCACTTCCAGCAAGTCTTCCAGCTGTTTGATTTGCTGTGACAGCGTCGGCTGCGAGACATACAAAACCTCTGCCGCCCGTGTGAAGCTGTGATGTTCCGCCACCGCGAGCAGGTAGCGGATCGAACGGGGGAAGATGATGTTTCTATCCATAGCCATCCCCTATAGCGCGCATCGGAATTTAATCTTGGAAAGCCATCGTCGCATGGTACATAGTTCAGTGCAACAGCGGCGTAGGGCGCCCGCTCATGCAGGCTGCAAAGCGGTAGATCTCCACAGGCGCCTCACGTCGTTGATCGGTTTCCTGATATTTGCTGAAGCAAAGCTGGCAAATTCGGGAGAGTTCATGGATCAAAGGAGATACACATGCACATTGAACCAGGCGTCGTTGACGGCGCGAAAATTGTCCTGAGTTACGTTACGGCAGCAGGTGCGATTGGCTTTGCGGCCAAACTAGCGCTGGACACGATCAGGCTGGACGGGGTGGTCCCACTTGCGGTTCGGAGCGTCATCGCGACGGTTCTCGTGCTCTGTTTCTTCCAGGTGCTGCCGCACTATCCGATCGGGGTATCCGAGGTCCACCTCATTCTGGGGGCGACACTGTTTCTGATGTTCGGTGCCGGCCCGGCCGCGATCGGCCTGGCGGCCGGTCTGTTGGCCCAGGGGCTCTTCTTCGTGCCGGCGGACTTGCCGCAGTACGGCATGAATGTAACGAGCCTGCTGGTGCCGCTCCTGGCCGTCAACGCGCTGGCACGTCGCATCATTCCTGCCGACGTACCCTACAAGGATCTCGAATACGGACAGGTGTTTGCGTTGTCGACCGCCTATCAGGGGGGCGTCATAGCCTGGGTAGCGTTCTGGGCGTTCTATGGTCAGGGATTCGGTATCGAGAACCTTGCACGGGTTGCCAGCTTCGGTGCTGCCTACATGGCCGTCATCATCATCGAGCCGCTTGTCGATCTGGCGATTCTTTCTGCCGCCAAGGCGCTGCACCAGCTCGGCGACAGCAAGCTATTCCATGCGCGACTGTACCGGGCTGCCGCCTGAATGCGCGCGTGCGAGGTCTCCGGCAGCAAGCGGAGGCCTCATCGAGCAGTTTCTGACTGATTTCCTCATGTGGACGCGAGGCAGAGGATGAACCTGCATTGTCGCCCGACCGAACCGTTGACGATTGGACCAGATCGATGAACAAAGCTGAAATGAAAGACGCCATCCTCGAGGCAAAATTCGCAACAGGCCTGAAGTGGAGCGACATTGCCAAGGCTGCCGGCCTTTCCGCTGAATATACGACTTCGGCGTGTCTCGGCATGAACCACCTGGACAAGCGGAATGCGGATGCGGTGGCCGACGTGCTCGGTCTTGGCGAAGACGTATCGGCTGCGCTGCAGCGCTTCCCGCACAAGAAATGGAACCAGGCCGTTCCGACCGATCCGGTGATCTACCGCTGGTACGAGATGGTGGGCGTGTACGGCGAGACCATCAAGGAATTGATCCATGAAAAATTCGGCGATGGCATCATGAGTGCGATCGACTTCACCATGAACATCGACAAGCAGGAAGACCCGAAAGGCGATCGCGTGCTGGTCACCATCAGCGGCAAGTTTCTGCCTTACAAATCCTGGTGATGGCGAGCATGGCGTGATGCTGTCGGTGCCGCCTCGGCGTTTGCAATCCTCAAGGCGTACCGGTTTCCATGCAGTGCAGTGCCCGGCAGTCCGCTGTCTGTCCAGCAGGTCAGGATGGGAAGTTCGTCTGTCCCGGCAGTCAGGGCAAACAAGAAGTGAGGTGAGGCATGTCTGCGCGTGATCCGCATCGCTTCGTCAACGAACTGGACGAGGTTGCAATAAACAACCTCATTGCCAGGCTCGAAAGCCGTGCCCAGGACGACGTCTTTGCAAGTCTGCTGGATAACTACGTTGTTCGTCTCGTCCTGCCCCCGACTGCCCGGGTATTGGAGGTAGGCTGCGGCACGGGCGCGATGCTGCGATCCCTCGTGCGGCGCGAGGACTTCACGGGCAAGGCATTCGGCGTTGATCAGTGCAGTCATTTCATCAACGCAGCGAACAGGTTCGCGCTCGCAGAAAATGTCAGCGACCAGCTCGTTTTTCAGGTGGGCGATGCCCACAAGCTGGATTTTCCCGCCGCATCCTTCGATGTCGTGATCGCCCATACCCTGATCAGCCACGTCACCGAACCGGCAGCCGTTCTGAAAGAGATGGCACGCGTGGTTCGCCTGGGAGGCACGGTGGTCATCTTCGACGGTGATTACGCGTCCCTGACGTACGGGTTCCCAGACCACGGCTTTGGTCATCAGATGGATATGGCCCTGGCGAACGCGACCTTCAACAACCCGCGAATCATGCGCGACTTGCCGCGACTGCTGCCCGAATTCGGGTTGAAACTGACGGCGGCCTGGGGCGATGCCGTGGTTGAAATCGGAAAAGGGAGTTACTTCAAGTCGTTCGCGGAAACGTACGTGCCCTACGTCAAGCGGGCAGGCTTGCTGCCAGCCCAGGCGGTGGATGTCTGGCTCGACGAGCAGCGAGAGGCGATGAAAAACGGAACCTTCTTCGCCGCATGCAATTACTACACATTTCTGGCTCGCCGTACATGACGCCCTTTGACGCCTATCCGATCTGCCCCGCGTACAGGAAGCAAAACGAACGCGGGAAGTGGATATTCCGGTCCATAGCCAACTCCTATGGAGAGCATCGGAATTTAGTCTTGGGAAACGAGGTTCGGCTGGTCCATAGTTGTGAACATCGATGGCTTGCGATGTCGTCCTGTGCGACGGTGAAAGACAAGAAGGTGCATCCAGTCGTTGATGTTTGGGAATCGACAGAAGCGAAGTCTGCCCATTCGTAAGTGTTGATCGTTCGTTAGGCGTAGCGCCGACAGGCCTGTCAATTACAAGAGGAGTCCAAAACTTATGTCATCGTCAACCAGAGAAGAAGTGCTCCGACACCTCAACACTGTCGGCCAGCTGCAGCCGGCGCTGCACAAGCAGACGCATGCCCCTGCCCCCACTGAAATCGACCATACGCTCTTCAGGGCCTACACGCGGACACCGCACGATGTCGGCGGCGAGCCGGATGTGCCTATTGTGTATCACGAAAAGGAAGAGGAGGTCTGGGAGCTGAACACCTTCGCGACCTGCGAATGCCTGGCCTGGCGCGGCGTGTGGACGGCGGAAGAGCGTCGCCGCAAGCAGAACGTCGATGTCGGCCAGACCGTGTATCTCGGCATGCCCTACTACGGCCGCTGGCTGATGACGGCCGCCCGCATCCTGGTCGACAAGCAGTACTGCACGCTTACCGAGTTGCACAACAAGATTGTCGAACTGAGAGCGCGCGCGAAGTCCGGGCAGGGTCTGGGCGAATACCTCCCCGCGAAGACCAAGTAAAACACGAGGTGAAAACATTATGAGCAGCAAGCCACATTACGACAGAACCCATCACGCCAAAATGGCCACCGGCATCGGCGATCCCCAGTGCTTCAAGGGTCAGGCTGGCAAGGCCAGGTTCAAGGAAGGTGACCGGGTGCGCATCAAGGACCTGCCCGACCTGTTCTACACCCGCACCATGACCTATACCCGCGGCGCGGTAGGCACGATCGTCAGGCTGGTGTACGAGAGCCCTGCGGCGGAAGACGAAGCCTTCGGCAACGAGGATCACTCCGAGTGGTTCTACAGCATCGTGTTTCCGCAGAAGGAACTTTGGCCCGAATACAGCGACGCTTTCGCCAACGATACCGTCGAGACCGAGATCCCGGAACGTTATCTCGAGTCAGCCTGAATCGACCTACGGACATTATTGACTAGAGGAAATACACATGTCTGATCATCACCACGACCATGACCACGATCACAGCCACAAGCCGGCACCGATGGTCGATGAAGTCAGCGATTTCGAAATTCTCGAGATGGCGGTTCGCGAACTGGCCATCGAAAAGGGGCTTTTTTCGGCTGAGGACCATCGCGTCTGGAAGGAATACGTGCATACCCTCGGCCCCGTGCCGGCGGCGCGACTGGTTGCCAAGGCCTGGCTGGATCCCGAGTACAAGAAGCTTTGCATCGAGGATGGCGTCGAGGCCAGCAAGGCCGTCGGCGTCAACTGGGTGACCACTCCGCCCACCCAGTTCGGCACGCCCAGCGACTACTGCAACCTGCGTGTCCTGGCCGACACCCCGACCCTGAAACATGTGGTGGTGTGCACCCTGTGCTCGTGTTACCCCCGCCCGATCCTGGGGCAGTCGCCCGAGTGGTATCGCACCCCGAACTACCGTCGCCGTCTGGTGCGCTGGCCGCGCCAGGTGCTTGCCGAGTTCGGCCTGCAACTGCCGCCGGAAGTTCAGGTCCGCGTCGCCGACTCCAACCAGAAGACCCGCTACATCGTGATGCCCGTGCGTCCCGAGGGTACGGACGGCTGGACCGAAGACCAGCTGACCGAAATCGTGACCCGCGACTGCCTGATCGGCGTTGCCGTGCCGAAACCCGGCATTACCGCGAACGCCAAACGCCCGGTGATCAAGGCGAACCGCCCGGTGCACCATGATCATTGATCAAGATTTGCATTAACAGGTTAGGAGTGAGCCATGGCTTCAGCTGAAAACAGCAATCCAGCATTCAAAAGCTGGCAGGGAACGGATACGACGCCTATCGGCGTGCTCGAGGAAGTCCGCGGTCGTGGACGGGTATGGGAGGACCTGGCGGCGCAATACGGCGTCACCAATCCCGATCCTCCCTGGAAAATAGATCTGGAGGCGACCTGCGACATGCTTGCAGCCGATTCCTGCGTCAAACCCTACGACCAGGTTGAACCGGGTTCGTGTGCGCTGCCTTCGCTCGAGCGCCGGGCTGAAGAGGACGATTTGTCCGAAACGCTTTACGAAGATGTGCCGTTTCCCGAACGGCAGCTTCTGGCGCTGGCGCATTCGATGATCAAGCGTGGCCTGATCGACGAGACGGAACTGGCCCGTCGCCTGGAGGAGGTTGGCAAGCGTCTCAACAGCGTTTGATGGTGATGCCCGGCATTGCGCCGGGCAGCTGTCCATATTATTGAAATCGAAGTGGGGCTTGCGCATAGCCGGCAATCATTTCCGAAAATGTTCGTTTGATGCTAACAAGAGTCATGCCGTAAGCCCGTTGCAGGGTAGCACTGGCAACAGACAGAGGATTTGTAGATGTCGATACGCGGAACAGAAATCAAGATCCAGGGCCTGACGCATCGCTACACGCCGAAAAGCCCGGTCACCTTCAATCGTGTCGATCTGGTGTCGCCTCCGGGTGAGGCGCTGGCAATTATCGGTCGTTCCGGCTGCGGCAAATCCACGCTTCTCCATATTCTGGCCGGTTTATTGAAACCCACTGAGGGCAAGGTCCTGCTCGATGGTACGGTGGTTGGGGCGCCGTCGCCTCGCTGGGTCATGATGTTTCAGGCACCGCATCTGTTTCCCTGGATGACGGTCTCCCAGAACGTCGGGGTCGGTCTGAGCTTCGGTCGCTGGTCCAGGCAGGAAACCGAAGAGCGCGTCAAGGAAGCGATCAAACTCGTCGAACTCGAGAACTGGGCTGAATCCAACGTGCAGGATCTCTCGGGTGGCCAGCAACAGCGCGTGGCGCTTGCCCGCTCGCTGGTGATGGAGCCTGAACTCCTGCTGCTGGACGAACCGTTCTCCGCACTCGACGCCTTCACGCGTGCATCCCTGCAAAAAGACGTGCGTTCCATCGCCAAGCGCAAGGGATTCAACATCGTCTTTGTGACCCACGACATCGACGAGGCCGTCATCATGGGAGATCGTGCGGTGATCATGGCGGGTTCGCCCGGCAACATCGTTCACGAACTCGATATCGACCTTCCCGATCCCCGTGATCGACACGACCCGGCTGTTCAGGCGTTGCGTACACGTCTGATGTCAACATTTCAGGAAGCTGCAAACTACAAAAAACCGGAGTCAGCCACCTTGGCGTAGGTTGAACTGCGCCTCAACAGAATTGCTCACCGTCACGCTGCCGTAACGAGCAAACACCGGTCGGGATAGCCGACACCCTCACCTTAGGAGACCGAAAATGAAGAAATATCTATACGACGAGCATGCCCAGCCCCGTCCGCTGGTGCATGTGGATGGATGTTCATGCGGTACGTGCGGCAAATCCCAGATCGTTGATCCGCGCATGCAGGTCATGCCCGAGAACCCGGATATCGCCGACGGCATGCAGGACCCGAATCTGGATATCAATTACGACCCGCTCTTCAGTTCGGTGCTCGGCACCAGCGTCAGCCGGCGCAGCATGCTCAAGATGGCCGGCCTCGCCGCACTGGGCGGGATGGGCGGCATGCTGTCATCGTCGGCCTTCGCTCAACAGAAAAAATTCTCGAAGCCGTTCGACCCGGTGGTCAAGATCGGCTATATCCCGATTACCGACGCCGCGACGCTTCTGGTCGCACATGAAATGGGGTTCTTCGAAAAAGAAGGCATCAAGTCGGAGCCGCCCACGCTCATTCGTGGCTGGTCGCCGCTGGTCGAAGCATTTTCGGCCCAGCGTTTCAACCTCACCCATATGCTGATCCCGGTACCGATCTACATGCGGTACAACAACAAGTTCCCGGTAAAGATCACGGCATGGAACCATACCAACGGCTCCGGGATTATCGTCAGCAAGAAAAGCGGCATCAAAACACCCAAGCATTTCGGCGGCAAGCAATTCGCGGTGCCGTACTGGTACTCGATCCACAACATCCTCTCGCAGAAAATCATGCGGGATGCAGGCATTACGCCGGTGATCCGGCCGCAAGACGCGAAGCTCGGGCCTAACGAATGTAACTTCCTCGTCCTCAACCCGCCTGATATGCCGCCTGCGCTCGCGGCGGGACAAATCGACGGCTACTGCGTCGCCGAGCCGTTCAATGCGCTGGGCGAACTCAAGGCGGGCGGCGAAATGCTGCGCTTCACCGGCGATGTCTGGAAAGGCCACCCCTGCTGCGTGGTCGTCATGCACGAGGACGATGCCATGGATCCCGCCCGCGCTGCATGGGCTCAAGGCGTGCACAACGCAATTGTCGCTGCGCAGCTTCACCTGTCGAACAACAGGCAGGCGATGGCGGAGATGCTGTCCAAGGATGGCAAGAAGTATCTGCCATTCCCGAAAGAGGTGGTCGAGCGTGCAATGATGTTCTATTCCGTCGCTGACTATGCAGCGCCGCCTGCGATCCAGCATCCGGAATGGGGTCAGTCCCGCATCAACTTCCAGGGCTGGCCATTTCCGAGCGCCACCAAAACCGTTGTAGGCGAATTGAAGAATACGCTGGTAGGCGGCGACCTGGCTTTCCTGGACAAACTTACCCCCGACTTCGTTGCGAAGGATCTTGTCAACTACACCTACATCAAGAAGGCACTTGAAAAGAATCCGAGCTGGAAGCTGGACAAGAGCGTTCCGCAAAAGGGTGACCCCTTCGATCGTACCGAGGTGATCACGTTATGAGTGGTGCAGTGAACCCCGCTGCAGGCGGCGGGTTTTCCGGTTACCTGGAGCGTTTTGGCTGGGCGATGGGCGGCCTTGCGATCCTGGCCGTGCTTTGGCTGCTCGCGGGCCATTGGCTCTCGATCAACCCGACGACGGTTACGTTCTCGAAATTTGGACTGATCCCGACGCTCCAGGCTTTCCCGGAACTCTGGGGGGCCGGAAAAATCCAGGCCGCCTCTGTCGCCAGCGGCTTCCGCCTGGGCTCCGGTCTTCTCATTGCCATCGCAATCGGGGTGCCGATCGGGGTCCTGATGGGGCGGATCAAGTGGTTCAACAACTACACCAACTCGCCGTTCCAGTTCGTGCGCATGATCAGTCCGCTTGCCTGGACGCCGCTTGCGGTGCTGGTGTTCGCGACGTGGAATGGTTCGATCATCTTCCTGATCGCCATCGCTTCAGTCTGGCCGGTGATATTTGCAACCGCCGCCGGCCTCGCCAAGGTGGATCCGAACTGGTTCAAGGTGGCGCGTAATCTCGGCGCCAAGCCCTGGCACATGCTGACCAAGCTGATCGTGCCGGCAATCATGTTCGATGTGCTGTCCGGTATTCGTCTCGCGCTCGGCGTCGCCTGGATCGTGCTGGTGCCGGCGGAATATCTTGGCGTGACGTCGGGACTGGGATATGCCATCGAGGACGCTCGCGAGACGCTGTCCTACAACCACCTGACCGCACTGGTCGTCACGATCGGCGTGATCGGCTATTTCCTTGACGGCACGCTTGTGGCACTGATCAAGCGAGCCAGCTGGCACCGCGGGGGCGTTTGATGCGAACCGAATCCTGTTCGGCGTCAGCCTGTCGTTCGCTGGGCAGGCCCGCCATGAATCAGACCTTGCACGACATGGATCGTGAGCTTGAAAGCAAAAGAACGCCGCTGCAGGCGTTCGCTAAGCCCGGCAGCCGGGCAGGGGTAAATGAACGATGAACGGCAATATTGCATCGGTTGGTAGCAGCGTGATCAGTGCCGGGGTGAGCGGAAACTGTTTTTCCCGGGCGATGAAGGCTACGGCGGACCAATCCCTGCACTTCTTCGTGGGATTGGCGGTCCTGTTCGGACTTTGGTGGCTGGCCATCTACGTTATCACCCTCGATCCATCCAACTCGACATTCGCCGACTTCGCCCCACTCGCAGCCTTGCAGTCCTTGCCGGATCTGTGGGATGACGGCACGATTCCACATGCGCTGGAGACCACGGGCTATCGCCTGGGTTCGGGATTGTTCCTCGCAATCGTCATCGGGGTCCCCATCGGCATCCTGATGGGCCGAATCAGGTGGTTCCAGCGATTGACCAACGTACCATTCCAGTTCCTGCGCATGATCAGCCCGCTTTCCTGGGAGCCGATCGCCGTGGTGGTGTTTACGGGCTGGGACGAGGCGATCGTCTTCCTCATCGCAATCGCTGCAGTCTGGCCGATCGCGTTTGCCACCGCCTCCGGCCTTGCCAAGGTGGACCCGGCCTGGTTCAAGGTCGCACGCAATCTCGGCGCCAAGCCCTGGCAGATGGTGACGCAGATCATCATGCCCGCCATCACTTTCGACATCCTGACCGGCGTTCGACTTGCGCTGGGTGTAGCGTGGATCGTCGTGATCCCGGCTGAGTTCCTCGGGGTGACTTCGGGCTTCGGCTATGCCATTCAGGACGCACGCGAGAGTCTGGAATACGCAAATCTTATGGGCCTGGTGCTGATGATTGGCGTCGTCGGCTTTGTGCTCGACAGCATTTGCGTGCTGCTCATCAAGCGCTTCAGCTGGCACCGTGGCTAAGTGAATCAATGGCGCCAGCCCGATTATCTGCCGTGTTCGCTGTGTCGCTCCGACCCGGACCTGAGCGCAGATAAGTTAATAGAGTGAGGTAAAACCAGCATGGCCCAAAAAATCAACATCGTGTGCGTCACCGGTACGCGCGAAAAGCTGCAGATGGCCGCGATGTTTGCATCGGTCGCTGCCGCGACCGGCGACGAGGTGACGGTTTTCCTCTCCATGAATGCCCTGACGTACTTCGTTAAGGGACGTTCCGCCGCCGCACCGGCTGAGGGCGAACTCGGAGAGTTGCTCATTTCGGAGAAAGGCGTGCCACCGTTCAAGACCTTGTTCCAGCAGGCGGTCGAGCTGGGCGACGCCAAACTGCTTCCCTGCTCGATGGCGCTGGATTTGATGAAAATTACCAAAGAGGATCTCGACAGCGAGCTTGGCCCCCCAACAGGCCTGACGCGCTTTCTGAGCGATGCCGAGGGCGGCCAGCTTCTCACGTTCTGAAGCGGGATGCTGTTTTGAATAAAAGATTACGAAAGGACACTGCACAATGAGTGAAATCAAACTCGTCGACGCGCGCGACACATTCTGCCCCGGACCGCTCATGGAGCTGATCACCCACATGAAACAGGCAAGCGTCGGCGATACGCTCGAGCTGCTGTCGACCGATGAGGGCTCAGGCGCCGATGTGCCGGAGTGGGTCAACAAGGTCGGACACGAAATACTCAGCAACGAGAAAATCGAGGGGGTCTGGCACATCAAGGTTCGCAAGGCCAAGTGATGCGGCTTGCGTGTGCGGGTCCCGGACAGGCGATGGCCAGGAACGTCCTGAAAAAATAGCGCTTAGGAGAATGCAATGAGAATCTTAGTCGTCGGTGGTGGCACGGGAGGGACGATCGTGGCCAACAACCTTGCCCGGCGTCTGTCCGGAGAAATTCGCGCTGGCAAGGTGAAGATCACGATGCTGTCGGCTTCGGACAAGCACATGTATCAGCCTGGGTTGCTGTACGTGGCTTTCGGGCAAATGATGCCGGATGAGCTCTATCGTGATCAGGCCAGCCTGCTCGAATCGAGCATCGATTTTCACGTCGACCCCGTCGAGCAATTCGAGCTCGACAAGAACCAGGTAAAAACGAAAAGCGGCAAGGTCTACATGTACGACGTCATGGTGATTGCCACCGGCTCGCGCATCGTGCCCGAGCAGATTCCCGGATTGGCGGAAGGCGCGGAGACTTTCTATTCCGAAGCCGGCGCGGTGAAGATGTTCAAGCGCCTGCGCGAATTTCAGGGTGGCAAGATCGCCGTCGTCGTAGGGGTTCCGCACAAGTGCCCGATCGCGCCGGTCGAGGTCATCTTCTCGTTGAACGACTATTTCAAGGCGCGCGGCATCCGCGACAAGGTCACCATCAAGTACCACTACCCGATCGGCCGCATTCACACGATCAAGGAAGTCGCGACCTGGGCCAAGCCCGAATTCGACCGCATGGGAATCGAGTACGAGACCCTCTTCAACGTCAAGGAAGTCGACGTGCAGAACAAGGTGGTGAAGAGCGAGGAAGACACGGAATACGCCTACGACCTGCTCATCGCCATTCCGCCGCACCGTGGCATGGAGGTGATCGAGAAGAACGGTCTCGGCGAGGGCGGCTGGATTCCGACCGACCGCCACAAGCTCACCATGAACGGGCACGACAACGTCTACGTCGTGGGAGATACCACCAACCTGCCGGTCAGCAAGACCGGCTCTGCCGCACATTTCGAAGCCGAGGTGATTTCCGAGAACATCTCATCGATCGTGAAGATCGGCACGCCGGTGCGCGACTATGACGGCAAGGTGTACTGCTTCATCGAAACCGGCCACGACAGCGCGACCTACGCGATGTTCAACTACCAGAACCCGCCCAATCTGAAGCCGCCGAGCAAGCCGATGCATTGGTTCAAGATGTCCTACAACAAGATGTACTGGACCAGCGTACGCGGTCTACTCTGAGGAGCAGCAACATGACCACCGAGACAGGAACACCTGCCGCCGCAACGGCCAGCGCCGAAGACCTGCACCAGCTCGCAGAACTTGCGAATCTTGTGACCGCCGCCCGGGACGCGATGTCGGATGACATCGTGACGCGACTTGCCGGGGCGATGAGCGAGGGCATCACGCTGCTCGACCGCCTCACGCGCAACGAAGGATTAATCTATTTGCTGCAGGAACTGGATCGTCCGGAGAACCAGCACTTTCTCGTCTCCTTGGCCAACGCCTTTACCGAGGCGAGTCGGGAGCTCGCGACCACTCCCCAGGCACAGGGCGGTCTGGGATGCGCGATACGTTTGGTCAGGGACCCCGGCGTGCTGGAAGGGCTGCGGCTGGTATCGCTGATTGGTTCACGCCTGAGCAAGAGCATGCGCGAGATGCACCGGCACGGCGGGTAGTACGTCCAGGCGTTGAGGGAGCGACGCCGGGTATAAGTACAGTCAAAAATCCCCATTTCGCCCAGACCCCTGGGCAACATCAGAATCGAAGGCCTGCATCGGGAAACCATTGCAGGCCTTTTTTTGCATGTGCCGGGCGGAATCGAACTGTCGATACGCGGTTTTCAAATTCGGCCCCCGCTGTTCCTGGGCGTTTTCTGCACATCTTCATGGCACAAAGCCCCTTGGTTTGGTGCGTCCCGCACGAAATCCCTCGCTTGCTGCAGCAATCGCCCTGGGCCCCTGCACGCAAGCCATTGAATTCACATTTTATTTTTGTTTATTGACTGCTGTCATAAATATGGCATACGAATTGCTTATCCTGATACATTAGTAAATTCTAATGCTCAATACATGGCCTCACTTTTCAGGCTCCTGCTGTTGCTGATGTTCTCGGGGCTTACCGGCGCTTCCCAGGCCGCCGAGCCGGCGCTGCTGACCCAGTTCTTGGAAGGCCGCAATCTGGACCAGGCCACCGAGGCGCTCAAGCAGGCCATCGGTGCCCGCAACTTCACTTTCGTTCGCCAGCAGGCGATCGACAGCAGGCTGGTGCCGGTCGATTGGGAGGCGAAGTCGGTGCGCATCGTCTACTTCTGCAACTTCGACCTGATGGATGCCGCCTTGCGCCACAGCAA
>Ga0105100_10000605_pt1 | contig 21006 bp, 14 predicted proteins | sample PPLLak12cMay2015_2_FD_87033 | JGI IMG/M metagenome (GOLD analysis project Ga0105100, IMG submission 87033) | Freshwater sediment microbial communities from Prairie Pothole Lake near Jamestown, North Dakota, USA - PPLs Lake P8 Core (1) Depth... | ecosystem: Environmental > Aquatic > Freshwater >...
CTGCCTGCTAGATCTGCCAGCTGCTCATCATCCGCATTGCCCATCATCAGCGCGTCCGCGCCGCCAATCAACCTCCCCAGGTCGCCGCACGACTCGTGCTGATGTCGGGCGCTCGCGTCGTAGACGCAGCAGCCGCCGAGCGCGTCGAGCATGAACCACGCGCCAGTGAGCTCCGTGCGCCAGAAGGCCCGATCGAAGAGCAGCGACACACGCAAGTAATGGCCGGGTCGGTCGTAGGCGGCGATGTGCGCAGCGAAGTTGTGACGCAGTTCGTCGCCTGCACATTCAATCGCGTAAAGGGCGCCGTGCGGCACGGCCAGGACCACCACGTCCGCCTGTTCCACCGCGAGATCGCAGCCGCGGCGCACGGTCAGCGAATACCCGCCGTCTGCGTGCCGCTCGAGCCGCACGACCCGCGCGTTCAACTCGAGCCCGGTTCGCGTCAGGTGCTGCGCGAGTCTTCGCGGTAGTTCCTCCATCCCGCCCCGGAGCCCGTAGACCGAGCCATAGCCAGGCAGCCCCATGACCATCTTGCGTAGCGCGTAGCGCGCCGAGGTCTGATGTGGCTCCGCGGCGAGGTCGCTGTGCGCCAGGAGCGCAAGGTAGCGGCGCGCGAAGTCATCGTCGACGAGCTCGAGCAGATCGATGCCGGTCATCGCTGCCGCAGGATCGCCCGGGCTCTCGGCCGGCAAACGGCCGCGCCATTCGTCGATCGACAAGGCCTGCGCGCTGATGGCTCGAAACGATTCGACGGCTGCTCGCGTCGCCGGTCCGCCGACCCGCGCGAGGTCCTCGTCGTCGCGGATGATGTGCCCATGCATCACCACAGTCGAACCGGCGGTTGGGATCGTCTCGAGGCCCAGGTCAGCCACCAGGGAGCGCAGCGGGTCGTCGCCGCTGACGTAGCCGTAGCACTCGGCCACACCCGATTCGTAAACGGCGTCGGCCTTGCTGAACTTCCGCGTGTGCAGCTTGCCGCCGATGCGGTGGCTCGCTTCGAGCACCGTCGCCGAACATGTCCCGCCGCACTTCTGCTCGAGCAAGCGGGCCGTCATCAATCCTCCCGGCCCAGCTCCGACGATGGCGACTTTCATCATGCTCCGCTGACTCCCCTGCGTCTTCGCGTCCGGACTCGGACGTCTGGCGACCCGTGGCCCCGGACGTCGCGTTGATTCTATTCACAATCGTCGACATGCGCCCGGGATCCTTCGTCTCGGCGGAGCACCAGTCAATTGTCGGATGCTCCACCCTCGTGCATAGACTTTCGACACCGGTTCGAAGGGCGTGTACTGATGGGAGTTCGATAACGGCGATCGATCACGCACGCTGGCCGTGAATGGACGGCGTCGAGGCAGCGCTTCTGTCCGGTGTCGGGGATCGCATGGAGGTCGTCGGCGGCAGTGTGTTCGAGCATGTGCCTGGCGGCGCAGACGTCTACATCATGTCAGGCATCCTCCAGAACTGGTCGGGCGACCGCGCGCGAACTGCGCTCGAGGGAGTTCGTGATGCCATGATCGGCCGATGCCGACTGCTCGTCATGACTGTCTCCAACCGGAGTTAGGTGAGCGGAGTGCTGCAGCACAGGCCCAGGTACTCGAGGACCTGAGCATGCTCGTCAGAACGGGCGGACGCGGAAGGAGCGCGTCCGAGTTCCGGGAACTGCTCGCGATGGCAGGGTTGCACGTGACCAACGTCACGCCAGTGGGTTTCGGGCAAAGTATCGTTGAGGCGGTTCGGTGCGCGTGAGCAGGACGCCGTGGGTTTCGCGGACGGAGCCCGGGAACACGCAGCGCGCAGCGCGATCGCTTGTTCTGTAAGCAGGCAGCTATACTGGAGAGACCCGTAAGTGATCGCGGCACATTAAGAGGTCTGACACAAGTCGCTGAATTTTGGTCTCGAGCCGCTGGAAGTTGTTGATTCTAAATACGGAGAGATGTCCGAGTGGTTGAAGGAGCACGCTTGGAAATTGATTCCGGCCGCGCTCAGTAACGCACACCAACACGCACCAACGCACTACCTCTCAACAACTTCCCGCAACCACGATGTGCATCGGAGTGCCCCCGTAAACCACGGTGTTTGACCGGGGTTTCAGAGGCTATCTGACACAGTTCTGACACAGAACCGAGCGGCACTTCTCCAGCGCGCAGTGTCAATGTGTATCGACAGCGCGCGACGCTGTTCAGCTTTCGCCAGCAGTCCCAACTCCTCCGTGCCGAGCCGGCTGCCGTGCCCCAAGAGAGGGACCAGGCCGGTGCGACGACGGGCAGATTCCACGCGCTCGTGCAATACTGCCCGTCAAGATCGCGGGCTACTCGAGCGGCTCGAACGGGATGCGCACGAAGTTGGCGCTGCCTGTGCGCGACCCCACCACAACACCTTGCAGATCGATGGTTTCCACTATCGCACTCGCGGTGGCGCGATCGCGATCATCGGCCAACGTCACCTCGAGGCGGAGCTTGTTGTACCGAAGCGGCTGGGCCGTGTTGACGTCGTAGAAGAGATCCCAGATCGTCACGCCGAACCGCCCTTTGCCAAGGTAGCGCCAGACGCCATGGGCCGCGGTGTGCGGCGGACGTGCGGGGTCGGTGCTGACTTCGCCTGGCACCGAGCGGAGGACGGTTCCATCGGCATGGAACGTGATGAGTTGTCTGATGCCGGTGGCGGTGGTGCCAAACCAGGAGCCGACGATGGCCCACGGCCGCCCTCGTTTGCTGTGTTCGTCGCTCCCCGAGTCCGGCCGCTCCTGACCATGTTGCGCGATTGATTGGGCCTGCGTCCCGGTCGCCGCGAGCGCGAACGTGCCGGTCAGCAGCAGTATCCCGAGGATTCTTGTGGTCGACATGATCTTCACCATACAGGTCGCTCCCTTGGCCCGGCCATTGGTTTGACCGCGGGCTCTACTGAAATAGGCGCAGAAACCCGGGCAGAGCTATCAATCGAAGACACGGCGAAGGCCGATATAATGCCGACCAACCACCATGCCTGAGCTCGTGAGCACGGGTGAACCGGTTCCCGACGACGTCAGTGCGTTGCTCCGTGCGTGGACCGACGGCGACCAGCGCGCGCTCGCTCGGCTGACCCCGATTGTGTACGACGAGCTCCACCGTCTGGCGCACTACTACCTGAGGCGCGAGCAGGCCGGCCACAGCCTGCAGACGACGGCGCTGGTCAATGAAGCCTACATGCGGCTGGTTGACTACAAACGCATGCAGTGGCAGAACCGAGCTCATTTCATGGCGACAGCGGCGCAGGCCATGCGCCGCATCCTCGTCGACTACGCGCGGCGGCGCAATGCGAAGCGGGGCGCGAACGTCGAGCATGTCTCGCTCGATGCTGAGGCTGTTGTTTGCGCCGATCGCTCCGATGATTTCGGGGCCCTGGACGATGCCTTGAACGCGTTGGCGGCGCGGGCGCCGCGCAAAGCGAAAGTCGTCGAGCTGCGCTTCTTCGGCGGCCTGAGCGTGGAGGAAACCGCCGAAGTTCTGCGCGTATCGCCGATCACCGTGATGCGCGAGTGGAAAAGCGCGAAAGCCTGGTTGTATCGAGAGCTCGCCGGCCCAACCGCCGATGGACAATGACCGCTGGAATCACGTCGATCAGCTGCTGCAATCCGCGCTCGACATTCCCGCGGTAGAGCGCGACGCCTATCTTCGCAACGCGTGTGGCGGCGACCAACGGCTGGAAGACGAAGTCCGATCGCTCGTCGCCGCACACGACCGTGCCGACAGGTTCCTCGGCGCTCCGGCGATCGATCTCGCCGCACGCGAGCTCGCCGGAGAGCGCAGCGACGACGGCAGTCAGGCCGGCGGCGATCCGCTGATCGGTCAGACGCTCTCGCACTACCGCATCGTCGAGAAGCTCGGCGGCGGCGGGATGGGCGTGGTGTACAAAGCCGAAGATTCGCGGCTTCACCGTCCCGTTGCGCTTAAGTTCGTCTCCGAAGAGCTATCACGCGATCCCGAGGCGTTGAGCCGGTTCGCGCGCGAAGCGCAGACGGCGTCGGCGCTGAACCACACGAACATCTGCACGATCCACGACATCGGCGAGCAGGACGCGCGGTCCTTCATCGTCATGGAGTATCTGGAGGGCATGACGCTGAAGGATCGGCTCGCCGCCGGTTCGATGACTCTGAACACGGTGCTCGACGTGGGCATCCAGATCGCCGACGCGCTGGACGCTGCCCATACCGCGGGCATCATCCACCGCGACATCAAACCCGCCAACGTCTTCATCGGATCGCGCGGGCAGGTGAAAGTTCTCGATTTCGGCCTCGCCAAGATCCGAGTGCCGGCCACACACCTGGCGGACGTGACCACGATTGCCGGCACACGGCAGGGCGTCGTGATGGGAACTGTCGCCTACATGGCGCCGGAGCAGGGCCGCGGCGAGATGGTCGATCACCGTGCCGACATCTGGAGCTTCGGCGTCGTCCTCTATGAAATGGTCACGGGGACGCGGCCCGTGCCGGGTGTCCGGGTGCGCGTCGAGGGGACGCTGGAACTGGAACGCATCATCTCGAAATGCCTCGATCCCGACCGCGAACTCCGATATCAGCAGGTGGCCGAGCTGCGGACCGATCTCGAACACCTGAGAAGCGGGCTGGGCACAACGATGGCGCAGCAGCCGGCGCTCGCGCGCCGCCGCGCGCTGTGGCTCTCGATTGGCGCCGCCGCGGTGATTGCCGCCGCCGTCGCGTGGACGATCAGTGGCCGACGTCCCGGGACGCTGACCGATAAGGACACGATCGTGCTCGCCGAGTTTACCAACAGGACCGGCGATCCGGTGTTCGACGACACGTTGCGGCAAGGACTCGCGGCACATCTTCAGCAATCGCCGTTTCTCAGCCTCGTGTCGGATGACCGCATCCAAAAAACGCTGGCGATGATGCAGCAGCCGCCGGATGCGCGGCTGACTCCCGAGATCGCCCAGGGTGTGTGCGTTCGCATGGCAAGCGCCGTGGTTCTCGATGGCTCGATCGCCAGCCTGGGCAGTCAGTACATCCTCTCCCTGCGGGCGAAGAACTGCTCCACCGGCGACATCCTCGCCGACGAGCAGGCGCAGGTGGCGCGAAAGGAAGATGTCCTGGGCTCCCTGAGTGAGATGGCCACCCAGGTCCGAGAGCGGCTGGGCGAATCGCTCGTCGCCATCGAGAAATACTCCAAGCCGCTCCAGGAAGCGACAACGGCGTCTTTGGACGCGTGGAAGGCGTTCACCACCGCGACGCAGGTGTTCGCGTCATCCGGCCGCGCGCGGGCTGTGCCGCTGTTCGAGCGTGCGATCGCGATCGATCCGGACTTCGCGGTCGCCCATGCGAGGCTCGGGACCTATTACAGCAATTATGGAGAATCGGCGAAGTCGCGCCAGAGTACGACGAAGGCGTACGAGTTGCGCCATCGCGCGAGCGACGCCGAGCGATTCTACATCGAAGCGATGTACGACCGGTCGGTCACGGGCAACATGGACCGCGAGATGGAGACGCTGGAGGCGTGGGCGCAGACCTATCCACGCGATTCCATACCACACGGATTGCTAGCCGGTTTCGCGACGAGGAGCACCGGCAGATACGAGCTGTCGATCGCTGCCGCCGAGAAGTCACAGGCTCTTAGTCCCGAGGCAGGCGCCGCTTCACACGGCAGCAAGGCGTACAGCGAACTCTACCTGAATCGCCTGGACGCGGCCGAAGCCACCATCCGTCGAGCGGAGGAGCGCAAGCTTGCCTCTGATTTTTTCCTGATTCGCTACTTCATCGCGTTCTTGCGCGGCGATGCCGAGGGCATGCGTCAGCAGGCCGCGATCGCCAGAGCCAGTCGCTCCACGGAAGACTTGATCTCGCATCTGGAAGCGTTGCGCCTGGCTGGCTCCGCCCAACTGCAGGACGCGCGGCGGACAGCCGCGATCGCCGCCGCCATCGCGAAGCAGTCTGGACGGCTCGAACGGGCCGCCTTGTTCGAAGCGGCAACCGCCGTGTGGGAAGCGTTGTACGGGAATCCGGCAGCAGCCAGACAGAAGGTCACCACGGCCCTGGCGCTCGGCAGGGGCCACGAGGTGGACTATGCCGCCGCGTTCGCGCTCGCCGTGTCCGGTGATGTGTCGCGATCGCGCGCGCTGGCCGACGGTCTGGCCCGCGACTATCCGGAGGACACGTCGGTGCAATTCATGTATCTGCCGACGCTGCGAGCCCTGTACGCATTGGACGCACGTGATGCGGCAGCGGCGATTCAATCGCTGCAGACGGCCTCCCGCTTCGACCTCGCCATAGGCGGCATCGGCTTCAATGGGTACTTCGGCAAGCTCTATCCGATCTACGTTCGCGGCCTGGCGTATCTGGCGGCGCAGCAGCCGGTAGAGGCCGCCGCCGAGTTCCAGCGGATTGTCGACCACCGAAGCATCGTCCTCGTCGATCCCATTGACGCGTTCGCGCGGCAGCAGCTGGCGAGAGCGCTGGCGCTCTCGGGCGACAGCGTGAAGGCGAAGAATGCCTACGGCGATCTCTTGACACTCTGGAAGAACGCCGACGCGGATATTCTGGTTCTCAAGGCGGCACGGGCGGAATACGCGCGCCTACCGTAAGCGACCCATTCCCGTACGGGGAGTCAGGCCGGGTCGCTCCAATACATGACCGCACCCGCCTCCCGAGCGCTGTAAGCGTCCCTAAGTGATCTCAAAAGATTTCGAGGTCTGACACAGTTTCGGCGCCCGGTTGCTGTGCGCCGTCCGTAAGCCGTTGGATTCAAGGGTGATGTCGAACTGAGCGAAAGGGCCGACGGCGTGCGATAATCTGACGTCCGATCGCTCGCAAGTCGTTGACTCTGAACGGAGAGATGTCCGAGTGGTTGAAGGAGCACGCTTGGAAAGCGTGTGTAGGGGAAACTCTACCGTGGGTTCGAATCCCACTCTCTCCGCCATCCTTCGCCAAACGCTCGCGTCGCTCGCGGCTCCGGCTGGAGGGCCGCGTCATGCGAGCCTCGTCCCAGGCAGCCCGCCATCCCAATCAGTCATCGCCTAAGTCCCTTGCTGTCAGCAGCTTCCGACTGTCGTCGGCTCTTCGTCCCCTTGGGTCGCCCGTGAGCGCCCACCGTCGATGTCTGGAGCCGCGACGAGCACCCCGTCACCTTCCCAACCAACGTTCGCAGGTATTCGTGCGTGGTGCGTGACGACCGGCCCGTGTGCACACGTCGCGGGCCACAGGCGCGATAATACGGTCCTCCTCAACGCCCATGACTCCGGAGCGGTGGCGACAAATCACGGAGCTGTTCCATGCAGCGATCGCGCGGCCGGCTGCCGAGCGGTCCCGGTTCTTGCACGACGCGTGCGCGGGTGACACGGATCTCCGCACGGAGGTTGGCGCCATGCTCGCCGCTCACGAAGGCGCCCCCGTCGAGGACGTACCGACACTGTCCATCGGCCTCGACGACGTCGAGATCGAACCCTCGAGCAGGGTGGGGCCGTACGAGGTCCACGCGCTGATTGGTACCGGCGGCATGGGCCGCGTCTATCGGGCCCGCGACACCCGTCTCGACCGCGAGGTGGCCATCAAGGTCCTGCCCTCCCGCTACGCGGCCGACGCCGACCGACTAGGGCGGTTCGAGCAGGAGGCGCGCGCCTCGGGCGCGCTCACCCATCCGAATCTCGTGACCGTCTTCGATGTCGGTCTCCACCATGGACGGCCGTACCTGGTCACCGAGCTGCTGGAGGGCGAGACGTTGCGCGAGCGGCTGGGGCGTGGCCCTCTGTCGGCGGCACGCGCCTGCGACATCGCGGCAGCCCTGGCGCGCGGTCTGGCCGCCGCACACGCCAAGGGCATCGTGCACAGGGACCTCAAGCCCGAAAACGTGGTCGTCACGCGCGACGGGCGCGTCAAGATCGTCGACTTCGGGGTGGCCAAGCTGCGGGCGCCCGACGCGGGGACCGGCGGTGCGCCGAACGCGCTCGATAGGCAGACCGCATCGGGCGTCATCGTCGGCACGGCGGGCTACATGGCACCTGAGCAGATCCGCGGTGCCGACGCCGATGGACGCGCCGACGTCTTCGCGCTCGGCGTGGTCCTCTTCGAGCTACTGACTGGCCGCCGGGCGTTCGATCGGCCCTCGCGGACGGAAACACTCGAGGCCACGCTGGGAGACGACCCCTTGGCGGCGATCGACGCCCAGAACGTCGCTCCCGCGATACTCCGCATCGTCCAGCGGTGCCTCGAGAAGGACCCCGTGGCGCGTTTTCACTCGGCAGCCGACCTCGCGTTCGCCCTCGAGGCGGCCGCGGAAGATGCCGATCCGTCACGCCGCGTCCCCGGCCGCAGGGCTCGCGCATCGGTGCCCATCCTCTTGGCCGCCGCACTGCTGCTCGCCATCGGGGTCGCGGTCGTGGGCCTCCGGCCGACGCCGGACGCGTCCGCCGCCGGTGACCCGCTGGCCCGCTTCGCCCTTCCGATGGGAGCACGTGTCCGTTTCACCGGGGCGCCGGCGATCTCGCCCGACGGGACGACCATCGTCTATCCGGCCAACGACGGGCCGGTGGAGTCGCAACAGCTCTACGTGCGCCGCATCGACCAGATTACGACGGTTACATTGCCCGGCACCGAGCGAGCGGCGAGCCCGTTCTTCTCACCGGACGGGGAGTCGATCGCGTTCTGGGCCGACAACGCCTTGAAGCGGACGCGCCTGGATGGCACGGCGGCGCCGGCGATCATCTGCCCGGTGGAGTCGTTCCTCGGCGGCGTGTGGACCGCGGATGGACGGATCGTGTTCGCGTCGACCAACCACGGGCTCCAGCAGGTGGATGCAGACGGCGGTGCGCCGCAGCCCGTCAGCGCCATCGATGCGACCCGATCCGAGATCGACCATCACGCGCCGGCGATGCTTCCCGGTGGCCGCGCGATGCTCGTGACCGTCCACGAAGGTGAGCAGCGGTTTCGCATCGACCTGCTGATGCCAGGCACCGGCGCCCGCCGCCGGGTGATCGACGAAGGGTTCGATGCGCGCTACGTCTCGACCGGACACATCGTCTACGCGTCGGGCACGGCGCTCTTCGCCGTGCCGTTCGATGCCGCGCGGCTCGAGCGGTCCGGACCGCCCGTGAAGCTGCTGGACGGCATCTGGACCAATCGGCGTCAGGGACACGGGGCCTACGCGTTGTCGGAGACCGGAACGCTGGTCGTGTTGCCGATGCCGCCTTCGGCCCGGCGACAACTCGCGTGGGTGGATCGCACCGGACACGCCACACCGCTTCCGCTCGAGCCACGGGCCTATTGGACGCCGCGAGTCTCGCCGGAGGGGCGCCGGTTCGCCGTGGTCGTGGAGGACCAGGAGGTCGCGCAGATCTGGATCCATCACCTCGACACCGGCGCGTTCAGCCGGGTGACGTCCGACGGTCACAACTGGGCGCCGGTGTGGTCCCGGGATGGATCCCGCCTGATCTACACGTCCCAGCGGGATGGCCACTGGCAGCTCAGACGCGAGGCGCTCGATGGCCACGCCGTGTCCGAGGTGCTGGTGACGAGCACGCGCGACGAGCTGGCAGCGGGGGCTGTGTCTGCCGATGGCCGTTCGCTGATCTATGTGCAGCGGTCGCCCGACGGGCACGCGGAGCTGCGCATGCTCGACATGGAAACGCGTCAATCCACCACCATTGAGGGCCTGCCCGACCGCGTGGGCATGCCGGTCCTGTCACCGGACGGGCGCTGGCTTGGCTTCACCGGCTGGTTCCCTCGTCCCTCCATCTTCGTCCGGCCTGCGGCCGGCCATGGGCTCGCCCGCCAGTTGATCGAAGGTGCCGGGTACACCGTCTGGAGCCGGACGGGCGATACCCTCTATTTCCGCAGCCGCCGCGGGGCATCGGACCGCTCGCCCCACGACGGCATCTTCGAACTGCCATTCGATCCGGCCCGCGGCGTGGCGACCGGCCCCGAACGGGAGTTGTTCCGCACGGCGTTCACCGACTGGCTGGGCGTGCCGGGCTTCGACGTCGGGCGGGATGGTCGATTCCTGCTGGTGCTTGCCGCCGAACAGGAGTCGTTCGCGCGCGACCCGAACGTCTTGCTGCATGTCGACGATGAACTGAGGCGGCGAGCACCTGTGGCGGGACGGTAGCGTGGCGTCCCGAGACATCACGGACCTGCTGCACGACTGGGCCGGCGGCGACTCCCGGGCCCGCGATGAGCTGATGGCCGTGGTCTACGACGATCTGAAGCGCCGTGCGGCCGTGCACCTGCGAGGGGAGGCGGCGGACGTGTCGCTCAACCCGACCGCGCTCGTCCACGAAGCCTACCTGCGACTGGTCGATCAGCGGCGCCCGGGCTGGCAGAACCGCAGCCACTTCTTCGCCATCGCGTCTCAGATGATGCGGCGCATCCTCGTCGACCGCGCCCGTGCGCGGCGGACGGCCAAGCGCTCCGGGCGGTGGGCGCGGGTGACGCTCGACGAGGGGGCACAGGCCGACGGGCCGGCGGCCGTCGATGTGCTGGACCTCGACGCGGCCCTGACGAGGCTTGCCACGGTCGATCCCCGCAAGTGCCGGCTCGCGGAGCTCAGGTTCTTCACCGGCTTGTCCATCTCGGAAGCGGCGCAGGCCCTGGGAGTATCCGAGGCGACCGCCGAGCGTGACTGGCAGGCGGCGCGGGCCTGGCTCTTCAAGGAGCTCACGTCCCGGTGAGGGAGCCCGTCGGGTTTTCTCGCGTGGTGGGATCGGAGGAGATCCATCCATGAGCAGAACCCGCCGGATGTCAGTCACAATCCTTCTCAGCCTGTCGATTCTCGCGGTGATGCCAGGGCCGGCCCGTGCGGACGGCGCTGGTGCACGCGCACTCGAGGGCGTGTGGGCCATGTCGCTCACGCTGCGCGACTGCGCAACCGGCGCGCCGCTTGGGCCCCCGTTTCGCTCGCTTCTGACGTTCCACAGGGGAGGCACGCTGAGCGAGAGTGCCGGCACGACGGGCTTCGCACCCGGGCAGCGTTCCCCGGGCCACGGTCTCTGGTCGCGCTCGGGCCGCAACGCGTTCGCGGCGCGATTCGTCGCGATGATCCTGTTCGACACGCCGCCTGTCCCGCCGGCGCCAGGGTTCCTGGCCGGCTGGCTGGTGGTGGGGGCCAACTTCACCTTCGCCGGTGCCGATCACCTGAACATCACGGCCACCGCGCAGTTCCTCGACCTCAACCGGGATGTGTATCGAGCGGCGTGTCCGACGGGGACGGCGGAGAGGTTCCACTAGCGAGCGAGGGAGCGAGCGCGTGAGTTCGCCTCACGATTCGATGAATTAATCGCACTGTGTGCGGCGGCGGCCGCTCAGTAGAGTGGCCGCATGCACACCTTCGCCGTGGAACTGCGCCAGGCGTGGCGATCGCTCGTCGCTCGCAAGGCCTACTTCGTCACCTGCGTGGCCACCCTGACGCTGGTGCTCGGCGCCAATGCGGCCATCCTTGCCGTCGCGAACGCGACCATGCTGCGCCCCATGCCCTTCGTCACTGAGGGCCCGGTGGTGCATCTGTTTGCAGAGCCACCCGGCACCACCGCGACGCTGCAGCGCAACCCCCTGCAGCAGATGGAGGTGTCGCGACTGCGCGAGCGCGCGCGTACGCTGGCCCGGCTCGAAGGGTTCTACCTGACCGAGCGCGTGGTCACCATCGCGGGTGAGCTCTCGGTCGCGCAGGGCGCCGCGGTCACGCCGGGCCTCTTGTCGATGATGGCCGCGCCAATCGCGCAGGGCCGGTCGTTCACCACGGGCGAAGGAGAGCCGGGCCACTCCGTCGCCGTCATCGCGGATCGCTATTGGCGGGACACCCTCGGTGCGACGCCCGTCCTCGGGACCTCGCTCGTCATCGACAGCCAGCCGCACACGATCGTCGGCGTGCTGTCGCCGGGATTCGCCGCGCCGTTTCTGGATGCGCAGGTGTTCACGCCGCTCGCGGCCAGCGCCGAGCCGAAACCGAGGGCGCCGGCGCTGACGGTGGTCGGACTCGCCGAGCTCGCCCCGGGTGCGTCGATCGAGCAGGCGCGCGACGAGCTGCGCGCCATCTCGGGCCAGCTCGCACAGGAGTTCCCGCGGACACACGCGCATTGGACGCTGGGCGTGCAGTCCGCGCGCGAATGGCAGTACGGATCGATGCGCGCGCCACTGCTGATGCTGCTGGCGGCGACGGCGTTCGTGCTGCTCATCGCGTGCGTGAACATCGCCAATCTGACCTCGGCCCACGCGGTCGCCCGTTCGGGCGAGATGTCGGTGCGGCTGGCTCTCGGAGCCTCGACGTCCGATGTGCTGCGCGCCTACCTCGCCGAGCTCCTGATCGTGTCTGCCGCCGGCCTCGTGCCAGGCCTGGTGCTGGCGAGCCTGACCGTGCCCGCGCTGCTCGCCATCAACCCCACCATCGCGAGGTCGCTCGGCCCGGTCAAAGTGGACTGGCGGGTCCAGGCGTTCAGCATGCTGGTCGCGACCGTCACGGCCGTCGCAACGGCCGCATGGCCCGCGGCACGCGCCGTGCGCGGCCACACGTCGGCCATCCTCGCCACGACGTCCAGCAGGACCACGGGGTCGCCCCGCGCCGCGCGTGTGCGGCGCGCGCTGGTGTCGGTCGAGGTGGCGTTGTGCGTGGCCCTGCTCATGGCCGCCGCCGTCGTCGTCCAGGGCCTGCGCGAACTGTCGCAGCGCAGTCCCGGCTATCAGTACACCGGCGTGTTGACGGCGCAGATCCGTCTGCCGGAGGCCTCCTATCCCACACCGGAACTGCGGACGACGGTGGTGTCGCGACTGCTCGACGACATCCGCGCGCTGCCCGGCGTCGTGTCGGTGGGCATCACCCAGAACGCGTTCATCCCGACCTTCTCGTATCAGACCCTGGTCAGGATCAAGGATCAGCCGGCGCCCGACGATCAGCCGCACACCGTTCAATACCGCCGTGTCAGCCCCGACTACTTCGAGGCGATGCGGACCAGGACGATGGCCGGACGGGTGTTCACGGATGCCGACACGCCGGATCGCGCCCCTGTGGCCGTCATCAGCCGGCGGTTCGCCGACGCGCTGATGCCGGGACTCGATCCCATCGGACGAACCCTGCTTCGGAACAACCCGCCGCCGCTGACGATCGTCGGCGTGGTGGACGATGTGTCGGACGTCACGGTCACGGCCGAGGCCGAGCCCACGTTGTACGTCCCGTGGAGCTAGAACAACGCGTTCGGCGTGCCGGTTGCGTTCGTCATCCGGACCTCGGTGGAGCCAGCATCGCTGGTGCCGGCGGTCAGGGCCTCGCTGAAGCATGTCGATCCGTCGCTGCCGTTGCGCAAGGCACAGCCGCTCGAGGTGTTCGTGAACGAATCCACGGCGCCGGATCGCTTCAGGGCGCTCGTGCTGGGCTTGCTCGCGATCCTCGGCCTGGCGCTCGCCGCGGTCGGCATCGCCGGCGTGACCTATCGGAGCGTGATGGACCGCCGGAGGGACTTCGCGGTGCGGCTGGCGCTCGGCTCCGACCCGCGTGCGATGATGCGACTCGTCATGACCGAGGCGATGCGCGACCTGGCGAGCGGCGCGATGGCCGGGATGGCCGCCGGCGCGGCCCTCTGCGCGCTGCTGGTGCGCCTCCTCGAGAACGTCGCGCCGGTGGACGCCACGCTCACCGGCGTCGCGGTCGCGGCCATCGTGTTGGTCGGCGCGGCCGCGGCATGCTTGCCGGCCTGGCGCGTCATGCAGGTCGATCCGGCACTGGTGCTCCGCAGCTGAGACGGGGTGTGGAGATGACGGGCGATGACACAGGACGGGCAGACGTGACCATCGGTCTCCTCGGGGGCCTCGGGATGGGGGCGGGCCTTCATTACTATCGCGGACTCGCGGCGGCGCACGATGCCCGTCAGCGGCCCCTGCACCTCGCTTTGGTGCATGCGTCGATCGCGCGGACCACGCAGCATGCGGCGGACGGCGACCGTCAGGGCCTTGCCGCCTATCTGGCCGGCCTGCTGTCGCGGCTTCACGCCGCGGGCGCGACGTTCGGCGTCGTTCCAGCGGTGACGCCGCACATCTGCATCGATGAGTTGACTGCCATTACCCCGGTTCCGGTGATCGACATCACCCGCGTCGTGTCGGACGCGATTCAGGCGCGGGGCCTGTCGAGGGTCGCGCTGTTCGGTACGCGGTACGTGATCGAGTCGAACATGTTCGGCCGACTGCACGGCGTGGAGGTCGTCCGCCCCCGCGACCCCGAACTCAGGTTCATCCACGACGCCTACTCACACCTGGCGCACACGGCGGTCGTCTCCGCCGAGCATCGTCAACAGCTCGTCGCCCTGGCGGCAACGCTGCAGGCGCGCGACGGCGTGGAGGCCATCGTCCTTGCCGGTACCGACTTCGCGCTCATGTTCGATGAGTCGAACACGCCGTTCCCTCACGTGGATTGCGCGCGCGAACACATCGACGCCATCATGCGGGCCGTCGACGAGTGAGGGTCAGGACGCCTGCCGGGACTGACGCCGGGCGGGACGCCTGGAGGCTGGTCCCTGTTGTATCAGGAGATCGATGAACGCCTCCATGAACGGCGTCGGCGTGATGTCGCTGAGGGTGACGGCGAACCACTTCCGGAAGACACCGCTCCTGGTGATGCGGATCGCCTTGATGTCGCCCGATGTCAGCGCACTTGCGATCGACCACTTCGGAAGGACGGTGGCGCCCATGCCTGCCTTCACCATCTCGATGATGCCTTCCGGCAGCTGCAGATAGGTGACGTGCGCAGCGGCGAGCCCCAGCGGGCGCAGCACGTGCCGCATGATGAAGCTGTTCTCGACGGAGCGGGAGTACAGATAGAGGGGCTCGCTGGCAAGCTCCTCAGGAGTGACGAACGGCCGCGCCGCCCACCGGTGCGAGGCCGGCACGACCGCCACATGCTCGTCGTCGAACAGCTCGCGGTGGCGCAGCCGCCGGCCGTCGGTGACATCGTTCATGATCGCCAGGTCGAGCTTCGCATCGAGCAGGGCCTCGATCGGGTCGAGCGTGTACTCCGGGGCGATCTGCAGCGCGAAGCCGGGGTGGCGCCGGCGCAGGCCTTCGATGAGGGACGGCAGCCACGAGTAGCCGGTGTAGCAGTGCGTGCAGACGCGCAGCTCGCCCGCGGCATGACGCGCCAGTTGCTCGACCTGCGCCTCGACGCGTCCGATGGCCGCGAGCACCTCGTCCGCGGCGGCAGCGATGAGGCGTCCCGCGGGCGTCAACAACATCCGCCGGCCGGAGCGCACGAAGAGCGGCGTGCCCAGCTTGTCCTCGAGGTCGCGCAGCTGGTGGCTGACCGCGGACTGCGTCACGTTGAGGCGATCGGCCGCACGCGTCACGCTTTCGGTCCGGGCCACCTCGGCGATCAGGCGCAGGTGGGGGGACTCGAGAAATCGGCTCATGAGACGGAGTCATTATCGCATGGACAATTGATGAATAGAGCTCATGTCATCTGCCGGGACAGACCACCCGCATTCGAATGCGCACCACGCGAACCCCCTTTCCTTTCGCCCACTTGCGCGGGTATGATTCCGGCCCCCCAGGAAAGGAGGCTGCTCACCTCGCTCCGCGTCGTCGCCGCGTTCACCCGGATATCAGCTGGAGGTGTGTATGGCAGCCAAGCGCAGGAGTGGCGGGCCCTCGAGGGCGCCACGCGGCCAGGGTCGGTCCACCCAGGATGCCGGCGAGTTTCAGGCCAGGCCGGGAGTCAAGACCGCGCTCATCCGCGGCAACAGTTTTGCCGCCAAGGCCGTGCAGTACGTGGAGGTGGATGGCCTGGCGATGTTCGAGGGCGATATCGTCCTGGGCACGGCCGACGAAGTAGCCCACGCGTCGGACCAGCTACGGGCCGAGATGGGCGGCGGCGTGGCCGCTGGCGTGATTCTCACCGGCGCCCAGTTCCGCTGGCCCAACTGTCGTGTGCCCTACACGATCGATCCGGCACTGCCGAACCAGTCGCGTGTCACCGACGCCATCGCGCACTGGGAGGCCAACACGCGCTTCCGTTTCGTCGTGCGCACCACCGAGGCCGACTACGTCACCTTCCGGCCGAGCACGGGCTGCTCGTCGTCGGTGGGAAAGCGGGGCGGCCAGCAGTTCGTCAACCTCGCCTCCGGCTGCACCACCGGCAACACCATCCACGAGATTGGCCACGCGGTGGGACTCTGGCACGAGCAGAGCCGCGAGGACCGCGACATGTTCATCGCCATCAACTGGGCGAAGATCCAGCCCGGCACCGAGCACAACTTCAACCAGCACATCACCGACGGCGACGATGTCGGGGCGTACGACTTCGGGTCGATCATGCACTACCCGCGGAACGCCTTCTCGATTGACGGCACCGACACGATCACGCCTATCGCGCCGGTTCCGCCGGGCGTGACCATCGGCCAGCGCAGCGGCCTGTCGCCTGGCGACATCGCCGCGGCCAACTCGATGTGCCCGGCCAAGATCCTGAAGGAGGGGCCGAAGGATCCGATCAAGGAGGTCCGGAAGGAAATCCTCAAGGAGATCCCGCGCGATACGGTGAAGGAGCAGATCAAGGACATCCGCCTCGACACGCGCAAGGAGCTCATCCGCGACACGATCAAGGAGGGTGTGCTCGATCCGGGCCCGATCACCATCGCCGAGAACGTGATCACCCCGCGCCTGCCGCAGCCCGGACCGCTGCAGCCGGGCCCGGGCGGCGCGCTGCCCTTCGCCGTGGCCACCCCGCATGCCGCAGGCGCGCCCGCGGAGGGCGCCGCCGGGCTGCAGGCCAACATCGAGCAGCTCGACGCGCAGCTGCAGCAACTGGCCGATCAGCTGGCCCAGGCCGAGAGCGCGCGCCAGTCGCTGCAGGAGCAGTACAACGAGACGGCGGCACTGCTGGCACAGTTGATCCAGGAGCACGATCAGTCCGCCCGGTGACCAGAGGCCACCCGTGATCCTGATCATCTCTCACCAGCAGGATCCGCATGCCGAACGCGTGATCCGGCACCTCGAGGCGCAGGGGCAGCCCGTGCTGCTGCTGAACCTGTCCGAGCTGCCGGATCGCGCCACGCTCTCGATCGAGTACGACCGCCGCGGCCGCCCTCGCATCGACTACGCGCGCGCCGACGGCCGCACCTACGGGCTCCACGACGTCACCGCGGTGTGGTGGCGGCGCCCGCAGGCGCCGGATCTCTCCTCGGTCACCGATCCGAACGTGAGCCTCTTCACCGCCAACGAGTGGAACGAGGCCATCAACGGGCTGTGGCAGCTGCTGGACGTGCCGTGGATGAACAGCCCGACTTTGGACGATGCGGCGTCGCGCAAGGCACGGCAGCTGCGCGTGGCGGCGGAGGTGGGGCTGAAGGTGCCGCGCACGCTCATCACCTCGGACCCGGGGCGTGCGCGTCGTTTTGCAGACGAGGCGGGACCGGGGGGCCTCATCTACAAGACGTTCTCGTGCACCCACGAGGTGTGGCGCGAGACGCGGCGCCTGCAGGCCGCGGACCTCGCGCACCTGGATGCCGTGCGCGTGGCGCCCGTCATCTTCCAGGAGTTCATCCCGGCGGAGAGCGACCTGCGGATCACGGCCGTGGGCGGCACGCTCTACCCCGCGGCCATCCGTTCGGTGGCGGGCAACGGCCTGGTGGACTTCCGCATGACCGTGGGCGATGCGCAGCTGTCCTCGGAGGTGTTACCGAAGGCCATCTCGGATGGGTTGCTGGCGCTCCTCGAGCGGCTCGGCCTGGTGTACGGCGCCATCGACATGCGCCGCACGCCGGACGGCGAGTACTACTTCTTCGAGGTGAACACCGCGGGCGAGTTCCTGTTCATCGAGGACCGGACGGGCCAGCCCATCGCCGAGGCCATTGCGAACTGGCTGTCGCAGGGGGTCACGGGAACACGAAGGACACGAAGAACACGAAGCACGCACGAAGGAATAACAGGGAGGACCTGAAGACACCTCAGGTAGTGTCTGAACCTCGTGTCGTCCTTCGTGCCTTCGTGGCCTTCGTGTTCCCGGGTTCTATCGCCTCACGTGACCCGCTTCACGCGGATCGTCATCGCCTGCGTCGGCGCCGCAGTGACCGGGTACGACTCCATGGTGATGAAGTCGCCCGAGCTGACGCGGCCGTCGCGGTCCACGTCCACGTGCACCCACACCGTGGTGCCGTCGGGCACGCTCGCCAGCTCCACCGTCACGGGCACGGAGGCCGAACGCCCCGTTCGCGGCACCGCGGCATCCACCCGGTGCAACAGCACGGCGGGCGCGTCCTCGAGTGACGTGTCGCGGACCTCCACCCGGAGCGGGGTGCCGGGCGGCAGCGCGTCGCCGGTCGCCGAGACGATAGTGAGTTGCAGCGTCATGACGTCCCCCGTCGTTCTTACTGCGGCTGGCGCTGGAGCTGCGCAATCGCCGCCTCGAGGGCCGCCAAGCGCGCTGCGAGGGCGGCATTCTCGCGCTCCGTCGCTTCCAACTTCGACTTCATCTCCTTGAGGGCCTGCACCGTCAGCAGCGGGAGCCGCCCGTAGTTGACGGCCTTGAAGCCCATCTCGTCGGTGGTCACGAGTTCCGGCAGCACGGCCTCGACGTCCTGGGCCACCAGCCCGAACGATTCGCCCGCGTTGAAGCCCATGTCCGGGAACTCGTCGGCGCGCCAGGAGTAGCGCACCGGCTCGAGGCCGGCAAGGCGATCGAGCATCCGCGGCAGCGCCTTGATGTCGCGCTTGTAGCGGGCATCCGACACGCACAGGATGTTCCCGTCGGTCTGGATCGTGCAGCTGCCCACGCGAATGGCGCCGTTCACGTGGAGCAGGTTCAACGGCGCGACCGTGCCAATCCCCACGTTGCCGCTCGCCTCGATGGTCATGCGTGGCGCTGGACTTATGGACCCGTTGCTCGTCGTCATGAAGGAGAGACGCGAGCCTTGTTCAGTCGGCGTCCAGTCCTCGGTCGCCGAGACCAGCATCGAGGCCATCGCCCCGGTGAAGCCGCTGCCCGTGTAGCCACCGCCGCCAAACGAGCCCAGCACCTGGTCTTCCAGGACCGCTTCGGGCGCGTCGACGCTGCCCTGGGCCCGCCTCGTCAGGATGCGGGGACCCGCGCCGTACTGCGTGAGCAGGATGGCGGCGCCCGACGGGGGACGAGGCGCGCCGCCGGTCGCCGTGTTGAAGGAGAACACGCCACCGATGCCGCCCTCGCCCACCCACGTCCCACTCAGGCTCGCGAGGTTGAGCCGGGCGTCCAGGTGGAACGCCTCGCCGTCGGGCCCGGTCACGATCGACACGCCCATGCCGATGCTGCCGTCGGGGTTCGGGAACGCGACGCCCGATGCGGCCGCACGCGTGGCCGCCCCGCACAGGTCGTCATACCCATCGAGCGTGTACACCTGGCCACCCGTTGGCGAGACGCTGTAAGCCACACTGAAGGTAAGGACGTTGCAGAAGGGCTGGAGCTGCCAGCTGAAGGTGCCAAGCGGCTGCGCCATCGCTGGCGCAACCGGAAGTACAGCCATCGAGAGTGCACAGGCGAGAGACAGGCGTCGAGCGCGGGACATGGCGAGTCCTTTCTGAGCAATCGTCAGGGGGCTGTCACCGGCAGTATGCCCGCTCCTGCCCCTGTGTCAACCACCGAACGCGCCGCGGTGTTCCGAATTACGATGCCGGGAGCCGTGCCGACGTCCGCCCATCACCATGAGGCGCCCAACCGGGTGTTCCTGTTGTCCCCCGCTCATTGCGGCGGGCGACGGGCCACCGCACTGCTGCGGCCCGACGCCACCTCGCCGCTGGCCCTCCGGCTCCGGGCAGGCACGCTGACGCTGGGCGAGGCATTCAGTTTCCTGAGCGGTCTCTATTTCCGTGGCAAGCTCACCTACGCCCGAGCGTTTGCCGATGCCGAGGTGCCAGACCGGGGCAGCTATGTCATTACCCCCACGCGCGGCCTTCAGGCGCCTGACACCGTCGTGTCGCTGGAGCTCCTGCAGGACTTTGCCGCGACCGACATCGCGGCCGGCGATTGGCGATATCGCGAGCCGCTCGAACGCGACGTCCGCGCCCTCGCCGCACGCCTCCCGTCCGCGTTCCGGGTCGTCCTGCTCGGCAGCATCGCGACGAACAAGTACGTGGATGTGTTGGCCCCCGCTCTCGGCGATCGGCTGTACTATCCGTCTTCCTTCGTCGGACGAGGCGACATGAGCCGCGGAGGGCTGCTCCTCCGAAGCGCCGCGAGTGGCCTCGAGCTCGACTACGTACGGCTCGACACGGATGCACCACGACGCGGACAGCGGCCGCCGAGACTGTGACACCGAAGGCCGCAGATGGACACCGAAGGCCGCAGATAGCACAGATAGACACAGATGGACGCCATAGGCAGGCAGACTGGATAGAAGCACGTGCCGTTTCCAATCGAGCCGCCTATCGAGCCGATGCTCGCCAGAATCGCGGAATCGCTCCCCGCGGACGGCACGTTCCTGTACGAGCCGAAGTGGGACGGTTTTCGCGCCATCGTCTTCCGCGGCGGAGCCGATGTGTACATCCAGAGCCGGGACCTGCGGCCGCTGGATCGGTATTTCCCGGAGCTGCACGAGGTGTTCGCCACGGCCCTTCCGGACGGATGCGTCGCGGACGGTGAGATCGTCATCGCCACACCCCGGGGCCTGGACTTCGACTCCTTGCAGATGCGCCTGCACCCGGCGGCCTCGCGCGTCGCGAAGCTGGCCCGCGAGACGCCGGCCTCTTTCGTCGCCTTCGATCTGCTCGCGGTGGAAGGGCGGGACCTCCGCGGCGTGGCTCAAGCCGAGCGTCGAACCCGACTCGAGCAGCTGCTCGCGGGTGCGCAGCCGCCCGTGCACCTGACGCCGATGACGCGCGATCCGGCGCTGGCCACCGAGTGGCTGGCGCTTTTCGAGGGCGCGGGCCTCGACGGCGTGATGGCCAAGCCCGAACGCGGGTTGTACACGCCCGGCAAGCGGACGATGGTGAAGGTGAAGCACGTGCGGAGCGCCGATTGCGTGGTGGCGGGCTTCCGCTGGCATGCGAAGGGCCCCAACGAGCTGGTTGGATCGCTGCTGCTCGGGCTC
>Ga0105100_10000607_pt1 | contig 20973 bp, 17 predicted proteins | sample PPLLak12cMay2015_2_FD_87033 | JGI IMG/M metagenome (GOLD analysis project Ga0105100, IMG submission 87033) | Freshwater sediment microbial communities from Prairie Pothole Lake near Jamestown, North Dakota, USA - PPLs Lake P8 Core (1) Depth... | ecosystem: Environmental > Aquatic > Freshwater >...
AAGGGATGCCCGCCGGAGGCCGCCCGCTGCGTTTTCCTCAACCAGCGCGATCTGCCCGGCGCGGCCGAAGCCGCCCGCGCCGTCTGCGCCGCCCTGGCGCGCGCCATCTACGAGCCTGTCGACCGGATTCTGATCGGTTCGGCGGCTGAAAACGGCACTGTCGCCCCGGCCGAAGGCTGCTGACCGCTGACGCTGAACGCCACCCGCGCTGCCTGTTGCGGCGGCGGGATGCCGACCTTTGCGAGGCACCCGCATGCAGCGCGACGATCGCCGCTACCGGCTGTTCGAAAAACCCGCCGCGAAGCAGTGCTGGGGGGATCCAAATAATCCGACGAGAAGGGCGACAACGAGGGGAAACAGCATTTTATTATTCATATGTTCCTCCAAATAGTGAAAAGGATCGCCCTTTGACCGTGTGAACATCGCGGTGGCCATCAGGGCACGGATCGGACGACTGCTGTATAACGATAAATGGTGATGGCAGGAGGGCAAGTCCTCCAGGTCAACTTGGCTGCAATACCCTCTATTCGCTCGTATAAACACCTCGGACTGATCATGCCAAACACCCAATGCGGGCGGCCGGTCAATTGAAATCTTGGAGAAATCCCGGCAAAAAGGTCTCCATCCCCGCATGGGGCAACGGCTGGTCAGGTAACAGGCCAGCCGTATATCCCCGTTCTCGGAACGGCATCAATAAGCGGGCATTGCGGCTAATGACATGCACCGGCACCGACCAGGGCTCTCCTGGACCGGTGAGCTGCAGATTGGGCTGGTGGTCGCCCAGAATGATTACCAGGGTATCTTTCGCGACATACTGCGCGAGATAGTTTCCGAGGATGGTAAATTCGTAATCCAGCGCGCGCAGGTAAGCCTCGCCCGCATTGCTGAGATCCTGCCATTCAATGGGGTACATGACGGGTTCGCGCGTATTGTAGAGGCTGCCGTCGCCGATAGCTTCCCAATCCGCGATGTAGGGCGGCTGGATACTGAACGAGGCATGGCTGCTGATCAGAACGTAGCGGGCGAAAATCGGTTTTTCGGGCGCAGTACATTCGCGGCGTCGCACCCAATCGAGCACGAACTGGTCCGGCATGGGCGCCCAGCCGAAGGGGCGCCCTTGATAACCGAAATGCCAGGCGTAATAGGCCTGTTCATAGCCGAATGCTGCCCCTTGCGGAAAGGCGAACCGGGTACCGGGCATCACCGAGACGGTGCGATAGCCGTTCTTGCGAAAAAAGGCGGCCATGGGCTCCAGGGAGGACCGGAGCAGGGTGGCCTGCTCCAGATCATTGTCCACCCGAACGCCAAACTCGAAGGTGGCATGCGCCAGCCACGAGGCACCGCCGTAGGTGGGCGACAACAGAGAGGACGACACCGCCTCAAAGCCATGCTGGGCAAGGGTCCTGCCAAGTTTGTCCATGGTCGACGCCATCGTCTGCCGGTGATGAGACTGGCTGAAGACGACACTGCCATAGGATTCGACAATAAACAGCAGGACATCCGCTCCTCCGAGACCGTTGAGAGAGGAAGGGCCGGCCGACCGCTCCCGGGCGAGGTGCTCCAGTTGGTCAACAAAGGCCTGCTGTTGGTTGCTCTGCTGACGGACGGAGCGAATCTCCTGTCCCAGGCGAACCAGCGCTGGCGGCTTGGCCGGCTGCTCTCCCCAGATCAGGAGCGCGCCAAGGAGGAGGCCTGATGCGCCCAAAAACGAGAACCGGAGCCGGCCGTTTGTCAGCGCCCTGGCGGCCCACTGCCAGGCGAACCAACTTAGGGCACACACCCCGAACGTCACCACTGCCGCACCCGCTGCCAGGAGGTGAAAATCGCCCTGCCGAGAGGAGGTCTTGAGCAGATCGTAGAGTCCGTACAGATACGCGGAGTCGAGGTAGAGGTTGAAGGGCCGGTTGAGGTACATGGGCACGACGGTGTCGCCGATACGGAGCAGGCGCAGGACAAGGAAGAGCGCCCATATCGGCAGCGTGATCCAGAACAGGACCCGTGCCCCCCAGCAGGCCGCCAGAGCCAGCGGCAGGAGCAGGAGCCAGACGTCGACGGACGGCAGCACCAGGTGCCAGGAAAAAAGGCGGTCAGCCGGATACTCAACATTCAGCAGGATGCTGAGCGTACCAGCGGCCGCGGCAAGGATCAGCAGTGGCGGCCAGGAGCGGATGCTTCGTTTCATGGCAGAGATGATCGACGACGGGCCAGAAGATCGAGGTTGGGGGCCAGGAACGTCAAGGCGCCCACCGCCACCTGCTGATGCCGGGTGCGGGCCCAGGCGGCCAGGCCCGACGGCGCGGGACTGCTTTTTCCGGCAAGTTCCTGTTCCACGGTTGCAATGAGGGCATGGAGGAACAACCCCTCATCTCCGGAGTAGGTTTCGTTCCGAGGATGGATGACCCAGTCCGAACTGCCGGCGGCCAGAAGTTCGAGGCCCGGACCCTGCAGCATGCTCAGCAGTCGCCGGCCGGTGCGGCTTGCCCCGGTCAGCCGCGCCTCCATGGAGTCATGATAGCGCCTCAGTATTTCCTGTTCCTCCCCTCCGGGGGCTTCGGGCAGAAAGAGGGTGGCCCCGTCGAAGTTGCAGGTGAAGTAGGCCAACCCGTTGTTGGTGAGTTGCGACAGGAGACCCGGCAACACGACCGACAGGTCGATCAGGTCGAGCACGGCATGGGCGATGACCAGGTGGAAGGTGCCCCTGGACTCGGTCCGGCAGGCCATCTCTTCGGCACGGACAGCCTCAAAAACCAGTGCAATTTCAGCTTGTGCGGTGCATAAGCGGCCGCGTTGCTGTTCCGGCCAGTGCAACGGATAACCCCGTTCATCGGCCCAGGCTGCAAGGTAGCGCTGGGCGTGCCGGAGGTGGCCGGCATCGCAATCGGTGGCCAGGTAAGTTGTCGGGCCGGTCAGCAATCCCCAGTCGACCATTCGCGCCAGCATGGTGCCAATACCGGCGCCGATTTCAACGATGTTTGCTGGCTCACCGCCTCTGGTCTGCGGCAGGGCCTGGCAGAGTTCGGTCCAGACGTATCGATTCAATGCCCGGTCATCAATGGACTTCTTGGCCGCCAGGTAATGGGGATCGAAACCCGACTCGGGCCCATCCGCCGACGGCGAAGACAGCCGCCCGCCGGCAAAATTATCCGCTTCCATGGCCATTTCCCGGCTCTGCGGTTCCTGCTGGTCGAACCGGCGCGATGATTTTTCATGGCGTTTGTCCACTCTTCATCTCCACCAGAAAGGCGTCAATTGCGGTCACGTTGTCCTGCCAGCCGGGCCGACCAGCATAGGTCAGGCGGGCGGCAAGGGAAAGTCGCAGCAATGCCTCACGATCGCGCTGCAATTGCACCACAATCGGCGCCAATCCAGCCAGGTCATCGGGCGCCAGCAGAAAGCCGTTACTCCCATGGCTGATGGTCTCGTCCGCCGCTCCATCCTGGCAGCCGATGGCCGGCAAGCCAAAGGCCATGGCCTCCAGAAGGGCAATGCCGAACCCCTCATAGGCGTAGGGCATGCAGAACAGATGGCTGGCGCGCATGATCTCAACCAGGCGGTCATCCGAGCAAGGGCCGATGAACTGGACCGAATCGGCCAGGCCCAGTTGATCGACCTGTTCCCGGACCGCGGCGGCATGGGCTGGGTCGAAATCGAAGCTGCCCACCACGGTCAGGCGCCAGAGCTCTCGGTCCACTCCGGCCAGAGCGCTGAGCAGGGGCAGCAAACCTTTCCGGGGGATGAGGATGCCCAGAAAGAGCAATTGCAAAGGCCCGGGCTGGCGAGTCCGCCTGCCGATACTGTCCGGGGAAAGGGGGCTGCCGAAACGGTCTCCCGCCGGGTAGGCGATAACGTGGGGCTGGTGCTCGCCCACCAGAGTTTTCACCGTTCTTCCGGTGGTCTTCGAGTTGAAGATGAAGCCATCCACCGAGGTAAGATACCCTCGTTCAATCAGGGCCAGGAGCCAGTTCTGCCACCAAGGTCGCGGTTCACGGCACATGAGGTGGTGGACGATGGCGACCAGCGGAGGCCCGTGCAGGCGGCGCAGGTGTTGGTTCACCCAAAAAAGAGAGGGATGGCAGAGTTCGTCCTGCATGAGGATGTCGAATCGTCCGGCCAGCAGCCGCCGGCAGAGGTCGGACGTCAAACCATGGCCGAGCCGACGGAGATACGAACCGCTGGCGAGACGGATCACCTCGACCTCATGGCCCAGCCGCTCCAGGCCTTCGACCACGATTCGGTCATAGAGGTAGCCGCCAGTCAGGGTCTCCAGGCTGCCGCAGATGATCAGGCCGATGCGCATCAGAGGGGTGCGCGGTAGGAGGTCCAAGCGATATCATCCTCCCAGAGGGTGACGGTCAGAGCCTCGAGCCGGAGATGGGCGAATCGTGTCCGAAAGGCGGCATGGAGGATGGTGGCCAATCGCTCGATGCTGGGGTTGAGGCCGGCAAAGGCGGCAAGATCGTTGAGGGTATGGCCGGAAAAATCGGCAACCACCGCCTCCAGGTGCTGTTCCACCTCGACAATATCGACCAGATAGCCGTGACGATCCAGGTTCAAGGCCTCGAGGACCAGTTCCATCCGATACCGATGGGCATGCTCGCTGTTTTCTGCTCCCCAGTCACCGCCGATCAGATAATGCCGGGCGCTGAATTCGCGCCGCATCCCAAGACTATACATGCTTTTTTACTCCTTGCAAAACTTCACAGCGTGTTTGTGGAAGGGTATTCGAAGATGACCTGAATGGTCTCGCCCGGGCAGCGGTCAATGAGCGCATAGGCCAAGGCGGCATCCGCCAGGGCGAAGCGATGGGTGATGCAGGTCTGGGGCCGCACCTGGCGCAGCATCTCCCAGGCCACATCCAGACGGCGGCGGGCCTGCCACCGGCCCGAGAGCGCGGGGGCGATGCTGCTCACCTGGGAGCTGAGCAGGGTAAGACGGCCGCGATGGAAGAAAGCACCCAGGTCCAGGTCAACCTTTTTACTGCCGTACCAGGAGCCGACCACCACCCGGCCGCTGGGGCGCGTCACGGCTAGCGCCGTGTCCAGGCCTGCCGGGTTGCCGGAAAGTTCGTAAACCAGATCCGCCTGACCGCCCTGGCCGGGACTCGCATCCATCCGGGCAAAAAGGTCCGGTGCCGCCGGATCAAGGCAGAGGGTGGCACCGAGACGGATCGAGGCCTCGCGCCGCAAAGGGCGCGATTCAAGGGTAGTGAGGGATGCCAGCGGAAAACGGGCGAGCAGGGCGGTGGCGAGCAGCCCGACGATGCCCTGGCCGATGACGACCACCTGTTCACCGATCAGGGGAGCACCATCCAGCAGGAGGTTGACCGCGGTCTCCATGTTGGGAAGGAAGAGGGCAGTCTCATCATCCAGATCACCGGGGATGGGATGGAGAATCGAGGGGTGGGCGCAGAAGAGGTTTTCATGGGGATGGAAGGCAAAGACCCGGCAGCCCAGCCAGTCGCCCTTCACCGCCGATCCTGTTGCGATCACCCGCCCGACCGTACAATAGCCGTAGGCTAATGGATAGGCAAAGGTGCCGGCCAGGGCCTCAAGGGTGGCGTCGACCGTGACCCCCTGCGGCCACTGCCCCCGATACACCAGCATCTCGGTCCCTGCACTGATCGCGGAGAGCTGGGTCTGCACCAGGACCTGATCCGCAGCCGGCCGCGGCGCCGGTCCTTCGTGCACCGCCACCCGACCGGGGGCGACAAATTCCAGCCGATGCCGCCTCATGGGTCCTGCCATTGCGGTTGGGCCCAGAGAATGAGGTCCGGTTCGCAGGGTTGGTAGGTCACGGCGGTCAAATGCAACAGGGCGCCGTTGCGCACTGCCGGTCGGTCCAGCACCGGCAAGCCGCCAACCAGGCGGGGGGCAATGGTGATGATCATCTGATCAGCCAGGCGCGCCTCAATGAAGCTCGAAATCACCTGGCCGCCCCCTTCGACCATGAGGCTGCTGACCCCTCTCTCGCCAAGCTGCTGGAGCAGATGCGGCAGGTCTACCCTGCCTTGACGGTCGTGGCGGCAGCGGATGACCATGGCCCCCTGGTTTTCCACTGCGCTGACGCGTTCGGGATCACCCTTTTCGGTACAGGCGACCCAGCAACCAAGGTCGGTCCGTTCAAGCAGACGGGCCTGCAAAGGGATGCGCAGCTGGCTGTCAAGGACGATGGGCTGGGGGTTCGGCCCATCAGCGAGGCGGACGGTGAGCAAAGGGTTGTCGATCAGCAGGGTGTTGATGCCGATGACAATGGCGTCGCAGACGGCGCGGATGCGATGGGTGACCACCATGGACTGGTGGCCGCTCAGTCGAAGCTGTTCTCGATTCCGGGTGGCGATGCTGCCGTCCACGCTTTGGGCATAGGAAACCGTGACCAGCGGCCGGTGATGCTCGGCCAGGAATTGCGCGGCCAGGAGCGGCAATTGATCGAACCATTGTTCCGGGTTGACCTTGCGGGCACTGGTGCCGGAAAGGGAGGGTGGGTGGTCTTGATGCCGCATGGTTTATTGAGAATGCCCTCCTTGAAAAGGGACAGGGGATGCGGGGCGCCCCGCACGGAAAAAAGGTGCGGGCGTGCAGAGAGAGATGGCCTGAACCCAAAGGATTTAATGGGGATTTGTTCTTGCCTACGTCCTATCATCCTGCATTTTTAGCCACAGTACTGGCCTTGCCCGGACAAGTCAAATATTTCATGGTCAATCCTAATCCGGCCAGGCTGAAGAGAATATCGCGAACCCGGATGAGCAAGCAGAGGCTGAGACCAAGGACACTCCCCAGGCTTAGGGCGGCGGTTACCCAGGGCAGGGCGGACTCGAGGACACCGAGACCAGCCGGCAAGGGGGTGAGAAAGGCGAGGCGGGCGGAAATCACGACTGTTATCAACTGCAGGAACGACAATGAATGCCCCAGCAAGGCGGCCATCAGCCAAAATTCGACGAATACCCCGAGCCAGTGGCCAAGGGAATAGAGGTTGGCCAGCAAAAACGGGCGTCGATGCCGGCGCAGTAGGGATTCGGTCAGCGTCTCGCCCTGCATGAGAGCCTCCAGCAACCGTCCGGCGAAGCCGGTGGGTGCGCAATGAGCCATGCCGCATAACCGCATGAACCAAGGGAAGAAGCGGGAGAGAGGACGCTTGCCCATGCACAGGGCTGCCACGAGAGCGGCAACAGCGGCCGCCAGGGTGACAGCCAGGGGAAGTGCCCATCTCCCGGCAAAGGGCCCGCTGCCCGTGACCGTCAGCATGATCAGACTGAAACTCAGGACCACGATGCTGGCCCAAAGCTCAAGTATTCGGTCCAGGGCGACCGAGGTTGCGGCCGGAGGCAGCGGTATCCCCTGACGTCGGTGTAGGAGATAGACCAACAGCGGCTCACCGCCGAAATGGGGCCCAGGAGTGAGATAGCTGACTGCATTGCCGGCAAAACGATAGGCGCAGACTGTGCACAAGCCGACCGGTGCGCCTAACGCCTGCAGGAGCTGCCACCAGCGGACGGTCATGAGCGGCAGCATCGCCATATTGAGTCCCAGGAGGATCAGGAGGCCACCAGGGCCGATTCCGGTCAAACGTCCCCACGCTTCGCCCCAGGGCATGCCGCGCAATGCCTGCCAGGCCAGGGCCAAGCCGAGAATCAGCAGCAGCCCACGCCAGCCGATGAGTGGGGAGAGGAAGCCCGCAACAGATGATATGGCGCGCGTGATCATGTCTTTTCGTTCCCCGCCGGGATTCCACCATCCCGGCTGCGGCGATAAAGGATTCCCTCTTCCGGGGACCAGAGGGACAGCGGGCCGGTGCCGGCTAGCATCAGGGTGGCGGCAATGCCGAAAAGGACCAACACCGGAAGACCTGTTCCGTAAGGGGCCAGCCCGCAGCTCAGCAACAGGGTGAGCAATAGCGCTGCACTGCGGCCCATCCAACCGATGCCGACCAGCAGGCAGCAGAGGCTCTGTGCCCACAGCCAGACAGGATGCGGAAGGGAAGCAGCGCTCTGAACAAGGGTGACGATACCGCCGGCCAGGAGGAGTGGGCGCAACACCAAGGGAAGGAAACGGGCCAACACGAGGCCTGCCCAATGATCCAGAGCGGTGCGCTGGTTGCTGTCGATGCGCAGCCGGCAGGAAATCACCAGCCAGTCCCGGCCAAAACCAACCAGGAGTGGCGTCATGACGAGAGCGGCAGCGATGAAGGTGAAGGGTGGAGTGAAGAGGGGCAGCAGCGCCGTGGCCACCAACCCCATCTGGAAGCCGGCGATGATCCGCGCATAGGGCCGCGGTTGCAGCGCGATCAGGGGCAGATGCCGCTGTTGGCGCCACCAGATACCGAAAATAAAGAGGTAATAGGCCAGTCCCACCAGGAGGGTTAGGGCCGGCAACCGATCAAGGCTGACGGCCACCAGCAGGGCTACCAGCAGCCCTGCGGCATCGGTCTCGATATCCAACCGTTGGCCGAGTTCGGTTTGCCGATGCTGCCTGCGGGCCACAAAACCGTCCAGCAGGTCGGCCAGGGAAATACCCAGATAGATCAGCCCCGGCGCCCAGACCAGGGCCGGCGGCAGTGCAGGAACCGGGAGAACAGCCAGGGGCAGGAAACCGGCAAGGGCGACGATGGCCGCACCGCGCAGCAGGGTGATCCAGGTGGCTGCCCCCAGAGTGGGGAAAGGCCGGTCCGCCTCGCCACATCGGTGATTGGCCCCCAGATGGGTCAACAGCCGCATCTGCAGATACATGGCAGCAATCAGTCCCGGCAGCAGGGACAAAATCACAGGGGGATGCAGGCGAAGAAGGGGGCCGCAGAGGAATAGGGTCGCCAACCAGGGGCAGAACAGGAGCGCAGCGGCCAGCCACGCCTGCTGGCGCAAGGGCGACGGCGCCCTTCCCGGTGCGCGCCAGGCCGGGGCATTGTCGCTCCGACCGGCGGAGGTGGGCGAGGGTTTCATTCGAGCAGGTTTGCTCGCAGGGCCGCGAGGGTCGCTTCGTCCAACCCGGCCTTGGACAGTAGGTAGTTGTCGACCGTGCCGTAGGATGTGCGCAGGTGCGTCAGCATTGCGGCCAGGGGCTCCCGAGGTGCTTGCAGATAGGGTGCGGCCTGCTCCGGCCCAATGCCCAGATCGGCGAATCGGGCATAGATCGGTTGCAGACGCTCGGCATTGCAGGCATTGGAGTGGTCGTGGTCGAGGAAGATATCAGCCTCGCACACCCCCAGGGTCAGCAGCAGCAAGGTCGCACAGATCCCGGTGCGATCCTTGCCGCCGGTGCAGTGGAAGACCAGAGGCAGGTTCGCGGGAGCGGCGATGAGCCGCAATATTCTGCCCCATACCGGACCGAAATCATCAAGATACTGCCGGTAAACGCTGATGAAGAAATCGAGGGACAGCCAGTCGCGTTCTCCGGACCGCAGGCGATCCATGGCCAGGGCCGGATCAAAGCTTCCCGCTTGGACCGGGAGGAGGAACAGGCGGATCGAACCATCCTGCGGCAGCTGGTCGGGGTGCCGCTGCTGCTCCTGAACGGTGCGCAAATCGCAGACCACCTTGAACCGGAGGCGCTGCAGCATCTGCTGGTCTACTGCCGTCAGACGGGACAGATGATCGGAGCGAAAAACCAGCCCCCGCCTTACCTGGCGACCATCACCGGTCCGGTAGCCGCCAAGGTCACGGAAATTGGCGGTCCCGGAAAGCGGCAAGCGCTGCGGGCAAAGGGGATGAGAGGCGGATCCTGTCATGACTATAGGGGGCATACGGATACGCTGGAGAGGGCGCGTCATCATCGCCGGAGCGGACGACACCCCCTCATTGGCCATAGGGTTGGTAATCAATATATCCTTCCGGGCCGGAGGTATACCATTTCGACATGTCCTCGAAGGGCGTCAGAGGGTGGTTGTTGGGTAGTCTGGTCACCCGATCAGGGTTGGTGATGAACGGCCGGCCGAAGGCGGCGATGTCCATCACGTCTTCGAAGTTTTTGGGCATCGACATATTGCGGTGCCGTTGGCCTTGGTGCCCAATCACCTCCCTGGCATACTCGGCCTTTCACAAAAACCAAGTTCCTATTCCTGAGGGGCGCCGGCTACTTGGTGGTGGTTACCGGACAAGGAGCTCTGAGAATAATGTATTGGGCGGTTGAACCGAGAAGCAGTTTGAGGGTTCTGGATTTTTTTTCGATACCCACGAAAATATGATCGACACCGTTTTCCTGGGCAAAAATCACGATATCTTCACCCGGAGAAAGACCTCTGACCGTTTCGTGGACTTCGTGCTCAAGGCCGGTTTTCTCGAGTTGCTGCCGAACCCAATCCAGTTCCTTGTTCACGCGGGTGATATCCGCGGGCTTTTCGCTGTGGCCACCTTCCATGCTGGTGATGACAATCACCTTGGCCTTGAATGTCGACGCATGCGTTGTTGCCAGATCAAGGGCCGCCCTGGACTCCGATGAACCGTTGTAGGCCACGAGATACTTGATCATTGTTTGGTTCCCTTGCCCACCGGTCAAGCAAGCGCTGTTGCCACCTTGGACTACATCCAACGCTTGCGCCGCTTGTAGGATTTGACTTCTTTAAAGGACTTCCGTTTGCCGCCCTGGGTGAGTCCCATGTAAAATTCCTTTACGTCCGGGTTGTCCTGGAGCGCTTTGGACGGCCCTTCCAGCACAATTTTACCCGATTCCATATTATAGGCGTAATCTGAGATTTCAAGTGCGATGCGTGCGTTTTGCTCCACCACCAGGATGGTGGTGGCCATTTCGCGGTTTATGGTCTGGACGTTTTGGAAAATTTCCTTGACCAGCAAGGGTGCCAGGCCGAGCGAGGGCTCGTCCAGCATGAGCATTTTAGGCGATGCCATCAAGGCCCTTGCGATGGCGATCATCTGCTGCTCCCCGCCGCTGCAGTAGCCGGCCAGGCGATTGGTGATCTTGGCCAGCCGCGGAAAATGGTCGTACATGATGCGGTGATCCGCCTTGATTTTCTGGGATCCGTCTTTTCGAGTGATGGAGCCCACGCGAATGTTTTCCTCCACGGTCAGGTGCTTGAACACCCGGCGGCCTTCGGGGACCATGACCGCTCCCAGGGTGACGATGTGGGTGCCCAGCAAATTGGTGATGTTCTTGCCGCCAAAGCGCAGATAGCCGTCGCGGATAAACCCGTTTTCCGGTTTGAGCAGGCCACTGATGGCGCGCAGGGTGGTGGTTTTTCCCGCACCGTTGGTACCCAGCAGACTGACGATGCTGCCTTCGGGAACCTGGAGGCTGACCCCCCTGAGAACCTGGATGATGTCGTTGTAAACGACTTCGATGTTATTGACTTCCAGAAGTGGACTGTCCGGGACAATAGGTTCCATGGCCTCGATTCGCCGATCCACTCGGATCCGGTTTTGAGCGGGGCGCCGATCCGGCGCCCCGCTGTGGTTTTCAGGTAATGGTGTTGATTGCTTGCCGTTTCCTTCGGGCATCAGGAAAAGTCGCCAGGTTCGAATAAACGGCGCCACCAGGGCATTATTTCAGGAATTCGGGCTTGAACGGCTGGCCCACGGATTTGAAGGCCCCGTCTTTGACCATGTAGAGCTGCAAGGTGTCGACCCCCATGCGGTCGGTGGCTGAATAGGTCACCGGGCCGACAGTGGTCAGAGGGATGTAAGCCTTGTCTTCGTTCATCTGGTTGAGGGTCTCGTAAAGGGCTGCCTGTGTGACTTCCTTTCCGGCCTCACGGGTGCGCCGGATAGCCTCGACGGCCAATTGGGCCGCCATGATGCCGTTGGTGTAGTTGTGGGAGTTGGCTGTCTTTTCGTCGCGCCCGTACTTCTTGGCCAGGTCGAGCTGCCAGTCGGTCCAGGGCCCCTTTTCCGAGGTCAGCCGATAGGAGGTGGTCCAGTAAAAGCCTTCGGCGGCCGAACCGGCCAGGGCGATCAGGTCGTTGCCGCCGGTGTAATGGGCGCCCAGGAAGGTTATCTTTTCCGCCTCACCAAAGCTCAGGGCCGTCAATCCGAGCCTTTGCGAGTCGTTGATCAGGGTCGCCACCGGCGTCTGGACTGTCTGGCACAAGACATACTGGACCCCCTTGCTTTTGAGCCGCTGGAGCAGGGCGGTGTTGTCCAAGTCTTTGCCGTGCTCGACAACCTCGACGATCTCCAGTTTCAGGCCGGCGGCCACGGCGGCCTGAAAATCTTCCACCGGGGCCCTGCCGAAGGCTGAGGGGTGGATGAAAAGGGCCACCTTGGGCACTCCGCCGCCCTTATGGTTCTTGGCCACGTATTCGCCCAGACCCACGTACTGGTGGGAATACGAGGCGATGGGCAGGAAAATGTACTTGGATGCATCCATGATTCCTTTGTGAAAGGAAGCCGGGATGACCGGGATCTGAACCTCGTCGAAATCCTTGGCCAGGGCCAGGTTGGCCCCGGTGGCATAGCTGAGGAACAGCACAATTCCCTGATCGAGAAAGTCCTCGAAGTTGCGTTTGGTCACGGCCGTCTCGTACATGTCGTCGCGGATCGATAACTCTACCTTGGCATCGCCGAGAATCTTGGTGTCGTTGACCAGGCGTATGTAGTCTTCCGCGCCCTTGGAATAAGGGTTGCCGGCATCCGAGGTCGGGCCGGTGATCGCCAGCGACAAACCGAGCTTGTAGGTTTCGGCGGCCTGGACCGGAATCGTGAGCGCCAGTGTCAGCGCCATTGTAACCGCTGCACCCCATAGCCAATGATGTGTCTTTTTCATTTTTACCCTCCCTTGTAGTGATTGGTTAACCTTCTCCGACGGTGTTTCATCAGATTGCACGCCGCCATTGTTCAGGGGCCATCTGGGGTGGTGAAAATCCCTATGATTTAGCCGAAAAACTTTAATCCTGTTTTTATTCCGATGATGTTCTAAATTCTGCAAATTCAAATTGTTATAAAGTTACGGAACAAAAATAGGATTAAGTCATCTAAACTGATTTTCACCACCCCAGGGGCCATCTCAGTAGCGGAACGGCCAGAGCTTGAAATAGGAGCGGCAGATGCGCCACCAGTTGGCGATGCCCCGTGGTTCGAACATCAGAAAAAGCACGGTCACCCGGCCAAACCCGAGGGGCCGCAGGGCCGTCGCCAGGTTCATGGCGGCTGTCAGAAAAGTGCCGGCCCATTCGGAGATATGTTCCATCTGCAATTCGAGGATCTGGATCGCCACTGGCCCCAGGAGGCTGCCGGGCAGAGTCCCCAGGCCTCCCACGATGGCCATGGCCAGATAGATGATCGAGTGGTGCAGAGTGAACGATTCGAAGCCGGCCCCGCGAAACATGTAGGTGTGCAAAGCACCGGCGACCCCGGCAAAAAAACCCGCCAGGGCGAAGGCGTAGACTTTGGTCAGGCCCGGGTGCATCCCCATGGCGTCCGCAGCCCGATCGTTGTCGCGCACCGCCACCAGGCAGCGGCCGTAACGGGTGCGCAGCAGGTTGCGCACCCCCAGGCCGCAGAACACCGCCGTGACCAGGATTACGTAGTACCAGAAAAGGTAGTGTTCGTCGCGCCCTACCTGGCCGTTGATCCAGTAGACCCGGCCCACCGATATCATCTGGCCCTGGTTGAAGAAGGTCATGAAATTGATGGTCCACGTGAAAATCATCTGGAACGATAAGGTGGCGATCGCCAGATAAAGATGCTTGAGACGCATGGCCGGCAACCCCACGAAGGCTCCGAAAGCCGCTCCCACGAAACCGGAAATCAGGATCATCAGGGGCCAGGCATGGGTGATCAGCACATGGCTTTCGCCGATGGAGCGGGCCGTTCCGGCCAGGGTGTAGGCCCCGATGCCCACGAAGGCGGCATGGCCGATGGAGATCAGACCGGCGAAACCGGTCACCAGGTTCAGGCCGTAGACGGCTACGACGGCGATCAGGATGTTGTTGATCACCAGCATGTTCCTGTTGCTGGCCGAGATCAAGAGGGGCCAGGCGAAGAGGCTGACCAGAAAAAGGCTGAAAAGCAGGCGGTCGAGATGGGTCCTGAAAATGCGCTGCTCTTCCCGGTAGGTGGTGTAAAAATTCCCTGTGGCAAGCCATCGATTGGTCGACATGATTTATACTCGCTCGATTTCGTGGGTCCCGAACAGGCCGTGGGGCTTGAACAGGAGGATGATCAGAAGAATGATATAGGGCAGCACGTCGGCCGTGCCGTTGAGCCCCCAGTTGCCGTCCAGGTACCCCGCGGCGAACTGCTGGATCAGGCCCATGATGATGCCGGCCACTACCGCCCCGATGATCGAATCCAGTCCCCCTAAAATGACCACCGGAAACACCGTGATCCCGAAGGCGCGCAGCGTCTCGAAATTGAGGCCGGTGATGTTGCCGATGATAGCCCCTGCGGCGGCTGCGCTGAGGCCTGCCATTGCCCATGCCAGGCCGAAGACTCGGGGGATCGAGATTCCCACGCTCATGGAGGCGAGCTGGTCGTCGGACACTGCCCGCATGCTGATGCCTAAAGTTGCGCTCTTAAAGAACCACGAAAAGGTCGCTATCAGCACAATGGTGATAATGACCCCCACCAGCTGGGTCCAGGAGATCGAGACCCCCCCCATGCTGATGGGGGTGGACGGCAAAAACTCGGGAAAGGAGTAGTTCATTGACCCGAAGGGCGTCAGGTAGATAACGCCGTCTAAAATCGACATCAGACCGATGGTCACCATGATGACCGAGATGATGGGCTCGCCGATCAGCCGCCGCAAAAAGATCCGTTCCACGCTCATGGACATAAAAAAGGTGATCACCATGCTGGCCAGAAAGGAAATGAAAATGGGGATGCCCGCCCATACAGTCAGGGCGTAGACGATAAAGGCACCGGCGGCGATGATCTGGCCGTGGGCGACGTTGAGCACACGGCTGGATTTATAGATCAACACAAAACCGAGGGCTGATAGTGCGTAGATGGATCCTACCACAATGCCGCTGACTACCAGTTGAAAAAAATAGCTCATCAGTCGCCTTCCATGGTGTAGAATTTGATTGCGGTCGTGACGGCGGCGGTCTGTCCGTCCTGGTACTGGAACAAGGCTTCCACCGTCTTTTCTACGACCGATTCGTCGTACAATGCTTCGAAGAGGTTCTGATACTTTTCCTTGACGAATTTGCGCCGGATCTTACCGGTTTTGGTCAGTTCGCCGTCGTCCGTGTCCAGAAGTTTGTAGAGGATAGCGAAGCGTTTGATTCGAAAATGGTCTTTTTCCGCCTGGCTGTTGATGGAGTGCACCTGCGCGGCGATCAGTTCGGCCACTTCCGGTTTGGCTGAAAGATCCATATAGGTGCTGAAGGAGATTCCCCGGTCTCTGGCCCATTTTCCCACGACGATGGGGTCGATGTTGATCAGGGCCGCCACGAAGTCCTGCTGGTCGCCGAAGATGACGGCCTCTTTGATAAAAGGGCTGAATTTGAGCCGGTTTTCCAGAAACATGGGGCTGAACATGTCTCCCCGGCGGTTATGCATGACGTCGGAGACCCGGTCGATGACCACCAGGTGGCCGTTTCCATCGATATAGCCGGCATCGCCGGAATGCAGCCAGCCGCCCTCCAGCAGTTCCCGGGTTTTATCCGGGAGTTTGTAGTATCCGGGGGTTACCGACGCCGAACGGGAGAGGATCTCGCCCTCCTCGGAGATCCTGCATTCCGTTCCTGGCAGGGGCTTGCCCACGGTATCGGGCCGTACGTCGCCGTCCCGGTGCATATAGGCGATACCGGTGATCTCGGTCTGGCCGTAAATCTGTTTCAAATTGACGCCGATGGCCTGGTAGAAGGTAAACAGCTCCGGCCCCAGAGCCGCGCCGCCGGTATAGGCCCGCCGCAGTCGCAGCAGGCCGATCTGATTGATCAGGGGGCGGAACATCAATTGCGTTCCCAGCCAGGATCGGATGCGCAGGGCCAGCGGCATGGATTTCCCGGTCATGCGGTAGCGGGCCGCCGCTTCCCCCACCTTGATGAAATAGGTGTAGACTTTTTTATTGAGCCAGTAAGATTCGTCGATTTTGAGCCAGATCCGCGAGCGGATGGTCTCGTAGATCCGAGGCGCGCCAAACATGAAGTGGGGGCCGATCTCCTTCAAATCATCCATGGCGGTCTCCACCGACTCGGGAAAGTTGATCGTGATGCCCGTGGCCATGGCCACGCCGAAGGAGTTCATCTGCTCGCCGATCCAGGCAAAAGGGAGAAAAGAGAGGTATTCGTCCGTGGGTTCCAGCGGATCCACTTTGGTGATCTGGACACCCATGTTGACGTAGTTGCGGTGGGTCATCATGGCTCCCTTTGGCAACCCGGTGGTCCCCGAAGTGAGGCACAGATGGCAGGGATCGTCAGGCTTGCCCCGATCCACCAGGGCTTCGAAACGGTCGGGATCTTCCCGGTGGGCCGTATCGCCCAAGGCGTAAAGGGCCTTGATGTTCATGAACCAGGGGTCGCTCCGGTAGCTGCGCATGCCCCGCGGGTCTTCATAAATGACTTTTTTTACGCCGGGAATCCGGTCGCGGACTTCAACCAGCTTGTCCACCTGTTCCTGGTCATTGCAAAACACCGCGGATACATCCAGGTAGTTGAGAATCTCGGCGATCTCATCCGGAAGACTGGTCTGGTAGATGCCGGCGGAGACGCCCCCCAGGGCATGGGTGCCGATGGCCACGAAGAGCAACTCGGGAATGTTGTCACCGATGAGGGCTACTTTGTCTTCGCGTTGCAGACCGATCCGGTCCAGTCCCAGGGCGGTTTTGCGAACCAGGGCGTAATATTGCTCCCAGGTGCAGGGGTTCCAGTGGCCGAATTCCTTTTCCCGCAGGGCCACCTTTTGGGGGGTGGTATTGACCCGCCAGCGCAGCAGTTGGGGAATGGTGTATTGGAGCAGGTGGTCCTTGTCTTCCATGGGCAGATCAATTTTCTCCGATGTAGGCGTCGATGACTTTCTTGTTTTTGGCCACTTCCGCCGGTTTGCCGGCCCCAATGAGTTCGCCGAAGTCCAGCACGTAAATATTGTCCGAAATGTCCATCACGACGCCCAGATCGTGTTCCACAAGAATGACGGTGGTCTCCCGTTCTTTCTGGATATCGATGATAAACCGGACCATGTCTTCCTTCTCCTCGATGTTCATGCCGGCCATGGGCTCATCCAAAAGGAGGATATCCGGGTCCAGGGTCAGGGCCCGGGCCACCTCGACTCGTTTCTGCACACCGTAACTCAACGAGCCCACCATGCGTTTGCGGTAGGGTTCCAACTCCATGAAATCGATGACATCCTCTACATAGGCCCGGTTTTCCGCCTCTATCCGGGATGTTTTCCCGAAATAGATCAGGGCCTGCAGGAAGCTGTAATTCAATTTCTGGTGGCGGGCCAGCAGCAGGTTGTCCAGCACGGTCATGCCCCTGAACAGTTCCAGGTTCTGAAATGCCCGGGCGATACCCAGGTTGGAGACCTGATGGGGGGAAGAGTGCGTCAGGCGATGGTCGCCATAGTGAATCTCGCCGCTGGCGGGGTGGTAGAATCCGGATATGCAGTTCAGCAGGCTGGTCTTGCCGGCTCCATTGGGACCGATGACGGAACTGATCAGGCCGGGTTCGAAACGCATGTCAACGCCGGTCAGGGCATTGATTCCACCGAAGGTCAAGGTCACGTCGGAAATGGTCAGAGTGTTCATATTTTCCGCTGTCGGTTCGGGTTGGTGCAGTCTGCGTGTCGGCAGGGCCGGGCCGTCACGGCTGTTCCCATTCCCGTGCTCAATAAACGATATATTTTAAATAAGAGGCACACTTTTTATCAACAAACAAAAAATGAATTTCGTTCAGAAAAACTTTATATATTTCTCTCAGGTGGGTGTCAAGTTGATAAAACAGTAGCAGATTAGTGGGAAAAACCGCTTTTAAGCATACGAGAGAAGGTGGGTTCGAAGCGTGATCTTTTTTGTTTCAAGCCCAGTTTGGTACGATATGGTGGCGGTGAAAGAGGACCGTGTTTTTTGAGATCAGCATCAGCTCGGCGATTTCCTTGTTGGTCTTGCCCTCTTTGATCAGATTGGCCACCCGGATGTCGGCTGGCGTGAAATTGAGGTAGCGCGAAGAGAGCTCGCTGATGATCGGACGGGATTGCCAAGGTAATTTACAGCTCCAAAAACGGTCAGAGCCAGAGGATATTTGACGCCGTGGATTGGCTGGCCCAAATCGTGGTGCATGTACCGGGAAGGAGTTCCGGGGACACCTTACCTATCTTTTTTTGGGTCCAGGTTTCTGATATTTGAGTTTTCGATCCAAGCCCATAGGCCGGCCGGTTCGTTCGTGTTTTCGAAACACCTCTATTTCCGACTCCTGAACATCAAAGGCCAAAAATTTTTTCCAGGATGTATTGACCATTTTAAGCAATGACCTTGTTTTTACGAGCAGGTCATCTTGGCCTTTTAAGTGTGCTGCGGCACTGCATCAGCGCCAGCCCTCAGGTTTTTTTGCCAATCCGGCCCGGACCGGATTCAATGCCACGTATCCCGCACATGCACGCAGGTAGCTTTCTTCCATGATAAAGGATGAGATGGCGCCGGGGTCAAGCCTCAGCGGCCACCGTCAAAAAGAGTGATGCCCACGGCCCTCAGGTCGGCCACGGCTCTTTTTACCCGCTCGGCCTCCCCAAGCTTCATATCGGTACGCAAATCGTGCCGCTCCTGGTTGCCCACCTCTCCGTTTCATGGCCGCTGCCGTTGCTTCCCTGGATCCCGGGAGGACCTCTTCGGTGATTTTTAATTCCCGCTGATCGGCTCCCAGTCTACCTGTTTTCTTCGGACCCGCAAAAGACTTGGATGGGGCATCAATAAAACATGATTATTTCCGCCGGACACGCATCACACAGAGCGCTTTGCGAGGTAAAGGTCTCTGTCTGTGCGCCGTTTACCGTGACCTGAACCAGGGGCCGAGGTAAAGGCGGTTGGACAATGATCTTGCCGGGGGGCATTGCAAGGTCGCCGGTGAGCACCAGGCGCAGGCGGTCGGGACCCTCCCGGCTCAGGGTATAGCTGAGCTTTCCGTAGTAGGTCGGAAGACCCGTGACCGAGACTCCCTCGGGGCCGGTCAGCCAGTCTTCGTGAATGCCCGCGGCAATGACCAGAGACTGGTCCGCCTCCCGCTCGTAGGCGAGCATGGTTCGAATTGCGAAGATGTATTCCCCGCCGATCCAGCTGTGGGGCATGTCGCCGATGAAGCTGGGACCTTTGGGATCATGCCATGAGATTTCCGGCCATTGATTCCAGGGCGGGATGCGACGGTCGGCCAAAAAGAAATTCAGCAGTTCATGCGCCTCCTGCCGCCTGTCGAGCCGAATGAGCGCGGGAATGATTCGGATCTCGTAAGCGCTGTAATTGTTCCAGGGGATATCCCCCCGGGCCCGCTTGCGGAATCCGTCCATGTATTTGTCGAAGGTCTGGCCGGTTGCGGGGTGGGGAAAATGGTGCAGTTGATCCAGGAGCGAGATGGCAACCGACGTGGCTGCAGGGTCGAAGTCCGCAAACTCCACCGACCCGGGTACAAAATCCAGGTTGTGATCCTGGATCGTCTTGTTTAGCGAGGCATATAGGGTCTTGCAGAATGATTCCGCCAAGCCCGCAAGACGTCGGGCCTGATCCGCATCCCCGAGGATTTCGGCCATCAATTTCGCATCCGTTATGCCTCGCAGGGCCCAGAAATCATCCCAAAAGGCATGGACCGGATGGGCCATGTAGCCTTCGTGGCTCATGGACTCGGGTAGGAGCCCGTAGTAGGCCTGTTTCTCAGGTGTTTGGAATTCCGGCGTGAGCCGCTGGTTACGGAGGTTTTCCATGAACCCCAGCGACTTCAACACCGCAGGCCACATTTCAGCCAGGTATGCCTGCTCGCCGCTGAAGCGGTAATATTCCATCACGCCAAAGATGAATTGGCCCCAACAGTCATACTCCGGCAGCCACTCACAGCCGTCGCGATCCACGCAATCCGGAAGGTTGCCGTCCTCTTTTTGAAACTGTGCATACCAGCGCATGAAATCCCGCAATTCCTCACCACTGCCCATCCGCAAGAGTGCCGCTCCCATCATGGCGCCGTCACGGATCCATGAGCGGTTGTAGCGCCGCGGCCCGGGATGTAAGGCAGGGCCGTCGCGATTGACCAGGATGTGGGCGGCTGCTGTCTTGAGGCAGCGGATCACTTCCTGCGCCGCGGCCGGCAGACGAATGTCAACGGCATTGAGTCTGACTTCCCATTGTCGAACCGCAATGCCGAACTCTTCCGGCGCCGACCATCGGGCCTGGAAGCCGTCCTGCGTTTGGGTCAGATCCCGGGTTCCAAAGGGGATCGCAAGGTAGATCTCCTGCGCCTCGCCCGGCGCCAGATCCAGATCGTAGCGCAGCGCGCCCGAGGCGTAACCGAAATCATCGCTAACCTGGGCCTGGGAGGGCAACCCACCATCCTTCAGAAATTCTGTTATGGGTCCCTGGACAAAGCCTGCCCCACCGAATCCTCCGGGGGGTGTGAGTGGAATGACCTGTCTGTTCCCATTGACCCAGACGCCGTCAGTTCGATGCTCCAACCTCGTTATCCGGCTCACGCCGCCAAAGGCCTGCCAGTTCTGCCAGGTGGGGGTTACCTGGAACGGCCGAATGGCGGCAAAAAAGCGTATGCGCCTGGAGTGACCTGAAGCGTTTTCGAGCCTGTAGCGGATGAAGAGCGTTGATTCGCCGGAATTGCCCGTGGCAAAGGCCGTAGTTGTCAACAGCATCTCGCCGGCCTGCCATTTCGAGGATGGGATGGGCATGTAGCCGTCGTTCAGTTCCTGCGACAGCGCTACGTCCGCCCATGTGATCAGCCGATCATCGGCATACAGGAAAGGTTCTATGGAAAAGGTCCCCTTGTCCACCTCCACCATGCCTTCTTCGTTGAACAAGGCCTGGGTCACATCCTCACCCGTGCCTACCGGGGTCCAGTAGGTCTGCTCTCCAAAGAGATACTTGGGGTAAAACCCCTTGGGTGATG
>Ga0105100_10000608_pt1 | contig 20952 bp, 19 predicted proteins | sample PPLLak12cMay2015_2_FD_87033 | JGI IMG/M metagenome (GOLD analysis project Ga0105100, IMG submission 87033) | Freshwater sediment microbial communities from Prairie Pothole Lake near Jamestown, North Dakota, USA - PPLs Lake P8 Core (1) Depth... | ecosystem: Environmental > Aquatic > Freshwater >...
GGCGTGGTCCTGCAATAGTCATCGAAAGCCGCACCATGGCGTTTCCTGAGCTTCTTCTCTTCCTGATCGATGACCGATGGATAAAAGAACATGAACCCCAGGGCCACAACCACAGGAATGATCAGGGTTTCCGTATCCATCCCCAGCCCGATGGCCCCCAGCATACTGAAGAAATAGAGTGGGTTTCTCGATATTGAATAAGGTCCCACCGTGATCAATTGATCATTTTTGTAGCCGGAAATATAGATTGAACACCAAAGCCTGCCCACGGTCGCGATGCCGACCAGGGTCGTGCCAAGGAGGAAGAGGATCGTGGTCAGGAGTCCACGTCCCTCCCATCCGCTGCTGGAAAACACGAGAATGACTGCGACGATCCCCACGAAGATGTATGTGGTTCTGATCCTCTGTGTTTTGAAGCGCTGGCCCAGAGTCATGATCTCTCCTGCGATTTCCGTCATTGCGCCGGGGAGCCGTTCTTGGAGGCCGCTCCCCTCAACATTCTATTTCGGTCTATTTGACCCAATGCCATGTAAAACGCTATTAGAAACTGTCTGCGGAGGTCCGGCGACGCTTCAGACACATTCATGAACACTATCTGGCTGCCAAAATATGCCCAAAGCCCCCTTCATCCTCCTGGTCAATCCCTGGATCACGGATTTTGCCGCCCACGACCTCTGGGCCAAGCCCATGGGACTGCTGATTCTCGGGACGCTTCTCAGGGAAGGTGGGTGCGGAGTCGCTCTGATCGACTGCATGAACCGCCACGACTCCTTCTCCGATGCCTCCCCCGAATCTCCGGCCGGAAAAGACGGCCCGTTCGGAACGGGAAAATATCCCAAAACCCGGATCCCGAAACCTGCGATCTATGCAGACGTGCCCCGCCGATACCAACGTTACGGCATTCACCCGGAGAGCTTCATGCGCCAGGTCGACAGCCTGCCGACCCCGAACCTCATTTGGGTCACCTCCCACATGACCTACTGGTATCCCGGCGTCTTCGAGACTATCCAGTGCCTGACGAGGTCGCTCCCCTCTGTTCCCGTCTGGCTTGGAGGCATCTACGCCACCCTCTGCCGCGCTCACGCCGAAGCCTTCAGCGGTGCCCACAGGGTCTTCGCCGGCAGCATCGACGTGCTCCCCGCCGCAATTGAAGCGGCCACGGGGTTTCGCCTGGCCAACGGCCCATGCTGGAGCCCTTCCAATCTTCCCCTGTCACCTGCACTGGATCTTCTCCCGCATCCAACCTACGCTCCGCTCCTCACGGGCCTCGGATGCCCCTACCGATGTCCCTACTGCGCCTCCTCCATCCTGCAGCCCCTTTTGCTCAAGAGAAGCGCCCGGGACATTGAGGCTGAAATCCTTCGCTGCCACCGGGTTTTCCACGTTTCCGACTTCGCCTTCTATGACGACGCCCTGCTCCTGAACGCGGAGAGCACCCTCAAGCCCGCCCTGGAACGCCTTGTCCGCGAAGACCTGCCCCTTCGCTTTCACACGCCCAACGCCCTCCACATACGGGCACTCACCCCGGAGTGGTGTGACCTGCTCTTCGCATCCGGGTTCCGGACCATCCGGCTGGGGCTCGAGACCATGCACCGGGATCGTCAGCTGGAATGGGGCAGAAAAGTGGATTCGGAGATGTTCTTAAAATGTGTGAGGAACTTGCTGTGTGCGGGATTCGCATCAGAGGATATCTGCGTATATCTCATGGCGGGGCTGCCAGGGCAGACTGTGGAGGAGGTGCGGGAGAGCATCCGGCTGGTCCATGCGGCGGGAGCTCAACCCTACATCTCGGAGTATTCGCCCGTACCCGGCACATCCCTCTGGGGTGAGGCCTGTCGGGTTTCACCCTTCGATCTTGCAGCCGAGCCCCTCGCTCACAACAACACGTTCCTGGCCTGTCGGAGAGAGGATTTCACCCTCGTAGACCTTCAGGCTCTCAAGGCATCAGCCCTGCTAGCCCGCCGCTGAAAAAGACAACAGGAGAGTTTCCAGCTGGTTCCTGCCCGTTAACCTGAAGCTCGAAACTCGAAACTGCACCAAACCCACGCGGCTCAGGCAGGAATCTGCCGGCTCACCTGACGGTCCACACATCGATAGATGTCTTCGTCCGTCCCATACATTTCGACGATGGACTTGTGATCGATGAGCTCCTCGACGATGAAGGCGGTCAGGTACAGGCTGATGAAATTCGGACGGGCAACCAGGGTCCTCAGGTTAGCCGTCTGAAACTGTACTTCGAACTCCTCCGCCGCCAGCAGCTTTTCGAGGCAAATCTGAATCTGTGCCTCCAGGTCCTGAAGGCTCGTGGTTTCGATCAAGCGTTCTTCAATCAGCTTCATGGCCACGCGGTCGCTGAGCGCATCGATGTTCTCACGCAGCAGGTGCATGGCGTTGAGCCGCTGGTTCTCCTTGGCATGATCCAATCTCGAAATGACCGCAGATTCTCTCACGTTCGGCCGGTATTCTCGTCCCATGGTACACCTCATCTGTGGCATGCTCTTTGTGCTGGCCACTGTCAACGTCACTCACGGCTGGAAGCCGGTCCGGATGGACCAGCGGCTGCAAAAACCCGGGGGCACCCCATCATTCGGCCGGCAACCGAAAAACCTCCACTGTAAAAAACATCGAGCCTACCTGCGGCCCGCCAAGACCGACAGGATCAACCGGACCTGACGCGGCACGACCCCGCCCATCGCCTGAAGGGCTTGACCCGCTCGCTCTCCGTGCCGCCGCAGCATATCCAGGCGGCCGATCCAGCTACTCCAGGTCTCCAGGAGCTCATTGGCATCCCTCACTTCAAAGCTGCCCCCGAAGGATCGCAGCGTCAAGTGCTCATGTTGAACCTTTTGCACGTTGGGTCCATAAAAAACGGCCTTCTGCCAGGCCGCCGGCTCGAGGATATTGTGCCCGCCGATGGGCTCCAGAGTTCCGCCGCAAAAAATGAGATCGCCGAGCCCATAGAGGTCGAACAGGATGCCGATGCGATCCACCAGCAACACGGCATCCCGGAGGGGCTCCCCTCGGGCTTCGATCCTCGAGAGAAGCTGGAACGGGACTCCTTTGTCCTCGAGCCACCCGACCATGTTGGGGATTTGCTCCAGATGGCGCGGCACAAAAAGACCCACAAGGCGCTTCTCGATTTTTCCAAGCTTCAGAAAAACATCGAGAAGCCCCGTGCACTCCGAACGTCGCAAGCTCCCGCCGATGACCACAACCGCGTCTTCGGGCAGCTGCAGCACCTGCTTCCAATGAGCAACCCGGGAGGGATCCGCCCGGGTGCCCAGTCCATCATATTTGGAGCTTCCGAGGATCAGCGCGCGATCCGGGCGGGCTCCCAGCTTCAAAACGTTGCGGCGATCGGCTTCCGAATGCATGGCGAGACACTCAAACTGCTCAAAAATGGGACGGAAAAGCGGTTTCATGAGGCTATACCGATCCATTGAGCGATCCGTCACGCGTCCGTTGAGCAAAACTGAAGGCACCCCACCATCTCTCAGAAAGGCTGCGAGATTGGGCCAGAACTCGCTTTCGAAGGCCACATAGAGATCAGGCCGGATGGTCCGAAAGGCTTTCCTCAGGGCCCCTCGGAAATCCAGAGGGAAGGGCAGCACGCCAACGGAGCGGGGCGCGCGGCTGCTCGCAGCCCGGTACCCCTGCCAGGTACCCACGGTCAGAAAGACCGCGGCATCCGGCAAAGCCTGCAGAATGCCCTCGATGGTCGGGAGGGCTCCGCTCACCTCACCCACGGAAGCGGCATGGCACCAGATCCTGGGGCTTCCCACGGGAAGATGAGTCGTGCCGCTGTAGTCGCCGAATCTCCCCCTCCAGAAGTCCCGGTCTTCACTGGTCCTGGCTCTCATGGCTTTGACGGCGAGGGATCCCGCCGTACTCAGCAGCACGTTGTAGAGGAGCAGACTCGGTTCCAATCTGAGATCCCCCTGTAGCCTCAATCCCGATCTCTTCACTCAATCCCGCAGCAGCTACCTCCCAAAAAAGCCGAACAGCCAGCAGCAATCGCCGTGCAGAGACGTCCAGGACCGGGGAAAAAATGGCCGACGGGGTGCCAGGGCTCTGCTGCATTGGGTCCTCGGATTTTGGAGTGGACTCCGTTTACAGGGATTTGCGCCGTCGCACAACCCATAACTTCACGCGGGAGGTGCCCGGGCTCCCGCAAGGAGTGTTTGGGGCGCACTCAGACCTCTCTTGTGCTCGAAATGCGAGGCTCTACCGGGGGGTGATTCGGCTGGGGGGGGCATGGACCGGCCCCAGCCTTCAGGCTGTCTCGATTCCAGCCCCATGGGGCTCGTGGATGAGGGGGACGATCCGTTGAGGTTTGGGCAAATCAGGAGGAAGGTGAACGGTACCTGGGAGATGAACTGTCGGATTGATCACAAGCTTGCCGGCAATTCCGAAGCATTCACGAACTCTGCCCCGCCGCCTGTGCTTGCTCCACGTTTGGGGGGCGCTTCGGCGAGCTTGAACATCTTGATGATGCTCACGAGCAGTTTGGAGAGGTTCTGCGCCGATTCCGACTTATGCCGGCAAGCCCTGAGCTCGGCTTTGTCGTCTGAGCCAAGCTGATGAAGCGATCTTTCATGGGTATCGATCTCGGACCTCGTGATTTTCTTAAGCTCCAAAATCGAATCAGCCAGTTCTTCGTCTTTGGCATTTGTGAGACGGTCGATCGCGACAGTCAGTATTTCGATTTTATGTGTTTCGCCTGACTGTTTATAGACTTCCAAGATTTTCGTAAGATGTGGAATAGCGTAGTTTCTGCTGTAGAATGAAAGATCTATCTCTTTCGTTTCAGTGTATGCTTTCAATTCCTCATAAAAATACCCCGTTGACAAGAGATCCTTCAGTAAGGCATTAGGCAATTCTTCCATTGTAATCTCCTGGTGGAGCGCGGTGTCTATCGTCTGTTTAGCGCAAGCAAACCCCCGGAATCACCTTCCTGCTCCCATGGAGTGATCCATGATGGATATCGTCAATGCCAGGTCTCACCTCTTGAGCATTCCCTCATCGACAGGGCGGCTGATTTGCGGCGCATCCTCCCCATCGGCGCCGGCAGGGCTCATTCCGTCTGACGCTCACCCGGTTTTCCGCTCTTGCTCCGGATTCTCTTGACCACCGGTGTTGCCAGCTTGCCAGCCCCAACCGCCTGTGCCCGCTTGATCTCTCCCAGGGCATCCTCCCATTTCTCCAGGTCACAGAGGGCTGCAGCTCTGGCTACCAGCAGGGGGGCGTGGTCAGTGTCCTTCATGCGTTGAGTGGCCTTGAGTGCCTGGGCGGGGCGATTCTGTGCCCTCAGTGAAGAACAAAGGATCTCCGCAGCCGCGCTGTGTCCTGGCTCCAGGTCCAATATCCGTTCTGCAATCAGACCCCTCCTGCGGTGCTGCAGGTCATCTCCGGCCTTTTGCGCCCGAGCCAGAAGATCTCCAACATCTGTAATGGAAAGATCCTCCTCTTCAAGAGCTTTCAGCAGAAGAATATTGAGCTTGATGACATCGACTGTGGGAGGTGTAATAAATGTCTTTGTGTGATACCATCTAATGCCATCCCAACTATAAGTGCCGCGATTAAGATTTATTTGTTTGGGTTCTTCCATAGTGCATTTAGTCCTTTCTGATGATTTTGTAAGCACGAAATCATCTGCTATGTCAGGAACCCCCTGGTTGAGACTTATCTGCTCGAGTCACTTGTAAAGTATTGCTGTTGTTCTCGTATTCTTCAATCAAAATCAATACTTCCATTGCTCTGGCAAGGGTTGTGGACCAGGCCTGATGCCAGCGATATCGGGATCTTCACCGGAGGTACATCCCTCCCGCCTGGATTTGACTTCTTTGGCGGTTGCCCGGCGCTCCTCCTTTTCCTTTTGTTTCTGCTGCCGCCTTCTCTCCTTTTCCAGCTTCAGGGAACTGGGCCTTTGCGCCATCGTCACATCCAATCCATTGAGTGTTTTCAACTCATTTCAGCGTCGCGGGAAGATCCGACCCCAGGACGGGGTCCCTACAGCGACAAAAAAGCCGGAGGTTCACTCCGGCTTTTTCCTTCGTAAGATTCTCTGACTTTCCAGCTGCGTACTACAGTTTCTTTACCTTGAGAGCCTGGGGGCCCTTGGCTCCGCGTTCCTCGTCGAAGGAAACCCGCTCGCCCTCGGCGAGGGATTTGAAGCCATTGTCTTCAATGGCACTGAAGTGAACAAACACGTCATGCCCCTGATCGGCTTCGATGAAGCCATAACCTTTACTGTCATTGAACCATTTCACTCGACCTTCAGCCATTTTGCAGTCCTTTTCTCTTGTTGTAGAACCTCTTACAGGTGCGCTATTTCAGAGCAACTTCTGAACCCTTTCACTGCAAGGCAAAAGATCGATCCCGGAGATGACTCAAAAATATCGAACCACTCTAATTTCCTTGAATCTTACTTCATCCGAATGAAAAGGCAAGGCAATTTTTCGCCGAGATCCTCTGACATTGGCATGGGAAATGTAAAACGTTGACATAGATTTCGCCCTGCATCGGCCCGTGGAGCACTTATACAAACTCTTACCCAACAGCCCCTTGATTTAATTTCCCATTCCATCTAACCTAGATGATGGAAAGTTTCGATCAACATATGGGGATTTTCGAGCTTCACAGAATCCCGAAAAACCATCCCGTATTGAGGGTATGCTTATAGATTTGATTCAGCTTCAAAATCAGGTGGTGCTCCCATAATAGTTATTGACGGGGTGACTTGCCTGGTTGAATTCGGGTTGAGCATGTCTGAGCATTGATCACCGTCATTCAATCCATGGAAAGGTCGAAGAAAATGGTCAACATTTTCGTCGGGAGCTTGTCTTTCGGGACTTCCGAAGAGGAATTGCGCAGGGAATTTGAGAGGTTCGGTGAAGTGGGCGCCGTCAAGATCATCATGGATCGCGAGACGCGAAAATCCCGGGGTTTTGCCTTTGTTGAAATGCCGAATCGGGAGCAGGCGATGGCAGCGATCAACGGTATGAACGGCAAAGAGCTTGCCGGCCAGACCCTGAAAGTCAATGAGGCAAAGCCGAGGGAAGATCGAGGAGGCCCGAGCCGCGAGCGCGGGGGAGGCGGTTTCGGTTCGTCGAATCGAGGGGGCAGCTCCTACGATCCGAAGAGCGCCGACATTTACGACAGCAAAGATCGAAGGAGTGGCGGTGCCGGCAGCCGAGGACGAGGCGGACGCGGGCCCGGAGGCCGATCGGGTGGGGGGGGGAGACGTCCGCATTGAGCTCCCGGGATTGATTGATCGACCCTCGCACACCTGGACCTCGAAAGCCAGCCTGCAGAAGAGTGAATCGACGGGGCGGGCGTTGAGACCGCCCCTGCAGAAGATCGTTGCCAGCATCCGCTGGCCAGACGCCTACTGAACGATCACGATGGTCGACGGGAATATCCTTGGCCGCAGCAATCATGGCCCTGGTCGCCCCAAGCTCCAGGGTCCTCTCGCAATATCTGTGGAGGTTCTTCTGGAGCGCAGCTTCATTGCGATCCGCTGTGAGTCTGCTGAACTGCTTTCCCACGAGGCATCTCCTTTCGCAGCCGGCTCAAATCCCAGCTGTGCAGGTCGTCCCAGAACCCGACGGCCCCTCGCCACCGAACGACTTCGACCGCCAGAGACGATGATGTGAAGGAAGGCCGACCCGCTCCAGGAATCCTGAAACCTCGCGCGCACTCCAAGGGCGTTGTCATTTCCTGCTTTGATCACACACCCCGAAAGTGAAAGAAGGGGTTTCAGGCGGTGTACAGCGGGGAGCAGCAATGGTCGGTCCGGACCGGACAAACCGGTCTGCGGGCTCCGGGGGCGCCTTCTACGGTGAGGAGTGTATCCAATGAGTGAGATCATGCTGGGGAACCTTGTGTGGGTATTGCTCATGATGCTGACCCTCTGGGTCGTGAGCGTGCGCTGGAAGGATGTGAGCATCGTCGATATTTTTTGGGGCCTCGGGTTTGTGCTCGTTGCCTGGCAAACCTGCCTGCTTTCAGACGGGTTTGCCCCGCGCCAGTTCCTGATCGTCGCGCTGACAACCCTCTGGGGGCTGCGGCTCTCTTTCTATCTGTTCAAGCGGAAGCTCGGCAAACCGGAAGATCCACGCTATGCAGCCATGCGCAAGGAACGGGGAGAGGGTTTCTGGTGGATGAGCCTGTTCACCGTCTTCCTTCTGCAGGGGGTGATCCTCTGGGTGATCTCCCTCACGGTGCAGGTGGGGCAGCTGTCCCCGGCTCCGGACCGCATGACCGCGCTCGACCGAATCGGGTTCCTGCTTTGGCTGGTCGGATTCGTCTTTGAAGCGGTGGGGGACGCCCAGATGGCCCGGTTCAAAGCGGATCCCGCCAACCGGGGAAAAGTCATGCGGGAGGGCTTATGGGCCTTCACCCGGCATCCCAACTACTTCGGCGAATCGCTCATGTGGTGGGGAATCTATGCCATCGCCCTCTCCACCCCCGGCAGCGCCTGGACGATTCTCAGCCCGCTTCTCATCACATTCCTTCTGCTCAAGGTCTCGGGTGTGACCATGCTGGAAGAGGCCATGCTGCAGAAGGGACCCGAATATCGGGATTACATGGAGAGCACCAGCGCGTTTTTCCCCTGGTTTCCCCACAGGAGACGGCGATGAACCTTCCTGCCAGAATGGCGGAGCAAGGGCTCCTTCCCGACAGTTTGGTCCGATGGGGCATTCGCCGATTGCACGAGAAGACGCTCCGCGAGGTGAGGCGGAGCAATGTGGAGCTTGAAGGAGAAGCACTTCGGCAATTCATCGGCAGCATGAAGACGAGCCCCATCGCCCTCGAGCCGCACCGCGCCAACGAACAGCACTACGAGGTTCCCGCGGCTTTGTTCAGGATCTTCCTGGGATCCCGGATGAAATACAGCAGCGGCTTGTGGGGCCCGGACGCTTCGACTCTGGATCAGGCCGAGGAAGCCATGCTGGGGCTCACCTGCCGGCGGGCCGCCATCGAAGACGGCATGCAGATCCTCGAGCTCGGGTGCGGCTGGGGATCGCTTTCGCTCTGGATGGCCGGCCACTATCCCGGGAGCCGCATTCTGGCGGTCTCCAATTCAAACGGGCAGAGGGAATTCATCCAGGCTCGCTGCGCTGAGATGGGGCTCGGCAACCTCCAGGTGGTGACGGCCGACATGAACGGCTTCGGCACCCATCGGCGCTTCGATCGGGTGGTGTCGGTGGAGATGTTCGAGCACATGCGCAACTGGGAGCGGCTTCTGGCCCGCATCTCCCGATGGCTTGAGCCCGGAGGCCGCCTGTTTGTCCATCATTTTTCACACCGTGAAGTGGCCTACCTCTTTCGGAGCGAGAGCGAGGAGGACTGGATGGGGCGCCACTTCTTCAGCGGCGGCATGATGCCTTCGGACGGTCTCATCCTGCACTTTCAGGAGCACCTTCTGGTGGAGGATCACTGGAGGGTGAACGGCCGCCACTACCGGCAGACCCTGGAAGCGTGGCTCAAGAAGCTGGATGCCGGCCGTCAGCCGGCGCTCTCCCTCCTGGCGGAAATTTACGGGCGCTCCCGCGCCAGAATGTGGCTCAATCGCTGGCGGCTCTTCCTCCTCGCCTGCTCGGAGCTCTTCGGCTACCGGGACGGCAACGAGTGGTTCGTGTCCCATGTCCTCCTGCAGCGACGCGACGGCTAAACCATATCGTCCAGATCTGCGTTGTGCGGCCGGCTGAGCACCATCTGCAGATTCCCGAGGCTTCGCGTTTCAAAGGCTGCCTCACAGAAAGCGAGATAATAGAGCCACTTGCGCTGAAAAGTCCTGTCGAAGCCGAGGTGCGCCACGCCATCCAGGTTTTTCTCGAAGCGATGCCTCCATTCCCGCAAAGTCCGGGCATAATGGATGCCGATGTTTTCCAGGTGCTCCACGACCAAACGGGAATTCCGGGCCATGGCGTCGCAGAGAGCGCCGAGGGACGGCAGGTGTCCGCCGGGAAAGATGTGCTTCTGAATCCAGTCGCTGCCTTTCCTGTATTCGTCGTAGCGATGGTCGGGGACGGTGATCGTCTGGAGAACCGCAATTCCGTCGGCCTTCAGCAGCTTTTCACAGCACTGGAAGAATTCGCCGAAGTAACGATGCCCCACGGCTTCCAGCATCTCGATGGAGACGATCCTGTCGAACACCCCATCCACGTGTCGGTAATCCCGCAGCAGAATCGTGACACGGTCCTGAAGCCCCGCTTCAGCAACGCGCCGCCTCGCCAGCTCGTACTGCTCCCTTGAGATGGTGATTCCCGTCACACGGCAGCCCGTCTCGCGAGCGGCTTCAAGAGCGAAGGCGCCCCAGCCGCAGCCGATCTCGAGCACGTGATCACCGGCTCGAATGCGCGCCTTCCTGAGGATGGCCTGCAGCTTGTTCCGCTGCGCCTGTTCCAGGGTGTCTTCTTCCGTGCGGTAGACGCCGCAGGAATAGATCATGGAGGCGTCAAGAAAGAGACCGAAGAAGTCGTTGCTGAGGTCGTAGTGGTCCCGGATGTTGCGCCTGCTGCCGAAGTGGCTGTTTTCCCGGGCGACGTGCCGCAACCCGTCCAGGAGCTTCTGGGCGACCGGCAACAGCATCCCTCCCTCCCGGATAGCCTCCCGGTTGGTCATGAACAGCTTCAAGAGGTCGGTGACGGAAGGGCTGTCCCACTCCCCCGCCGTGTACGACTCCCCCAGGCCGACATCCGCACCGAAAGCGACTCGGCGAAAGAATCGGTGATCGTGGACTTGGATGGTGGCCCCTGGAATGGGCAGCTGCTCGCCGAGCAGCAGTGTTTTCCCATCGGGGAGGATGACACTCAGCATCCCCTCCCGAATGCGTGAAAGGAGCCGCGCCACAACGTCCATGCATCGCCTGTCGAGAAAGGAAGGCGGATTTCGCTTGATCGTCATTGGGCTCATGGAAATCGGTTTCGCATTCACAGGCAGCCTCCGGACAAAGTGGATCTTGGCCGCTTGCCACAGAATTCGCGGCACGGTGAGATGGGGAATCAACGGGTGCCGGAAGAACACGCGAAGCTGGTTGAAAGGAGTGAGGTCCAGGGGATTTCCCGTGAGCTGCGCCTCGAAGACCGTTTGTGAGTCACGGTGGAGCCGCACTCTCACGTCAAGCTCTTTGGTGATGTCGCCAAAATGAAACTCGTAGGTCCCTTCCATGTTGTTGAAGGGTGACACATGAAAGCTCTTGGGTGCCGTGTAGCGCACCGGATAATGCCCGCTGGGAGAAAGCGGGTCCGTCAGGACGTAGAGATGGCGCTCTCCGAAGGTGTTGTTGACTTCGGCCACATGGCACAGTGGGTCACCCCTGTCCCCCAAGACAAAATAGAAGCTCACGGGGTTGAACACGCGGTGAAAATAGCGCGCCGAGGTGACGAGGATGATCCGGCCCGCCCTGGCGTCAAAGCCGGCAGCCTCGAGATGGGATCGCAGTTTTTCCTCGATGGAGCGATCGGAGCCATCCAGGTAGTCCATGTCGTGGAGCGAAGCCGGGCTGAAGCGGTTGTGGCCGAACAGGGGCAGCGCACGGTCCACCTCCGGAAGCTCGGCCAGATCCAGGCCATAGAAGTAAACCGGGTAGCGGAACCGGTGGGGAACCGGGGAATGCCGCGCATGCTCGACATGACCCAGAAAGAGCCGCGATCTCATAGGCGGACCCCGAAGTGTGCGGCCACGTCCAGGCCGGATCTGAATCCGTCCTCGTGAAAACCATACCCCATATAGGCTCCGCAGAAGAAGGTGTTTCGGAGACCGTTCAGCCGCTGCAAAGGCTCCTGGGATTCCAGCGCCTCGAAAGAGTAAAGCGGGTGCGTGTACTCCAGAGATCGGATGACGTGATCCTCTTCGATGGGCCACCCCGCGTTGAGAGTGACGCAGTAGTCGCTGGCCGCCTTGAGCTTCTGGAGACGATTCATGGAATAGGTCAAGGTGACGGGCGATGCTCCCGCGCCGCTGCGCTCCCGTATGTAGTTCCATGAGGCGCGCGCCCTCGGAAGCGGAGGCAGGAAGGACGCGTCCGTGTGCAGCACCACCCGGTTCTGATTGTATTGCCACCGGGACAGGAGACGGGCCTCTTCGGGATGAGGGTCCTCCAGGAGGTCGAGGGCTTCATTCGCATGGGCCGCGATGACAACGGCATCGAAATCCTCGGAGCTCCCGTCCGGGAGCCGCAGAGTGACCCCATCCGGGCGCCGCTTGACGGACTGGACCGGGCAATTCACCCGCGCTTCTCCCCGGAAGGATTCGAGAAATTTTCGAACGTAGGTTCGGCTGCCGCCGGCTATGAAATACCACTGAGGCCGATGGCGCAGATCCAAGAGCCCGTGATTGTCACAGAATCTCAAAAAGGATTCCGCGGGAAACTCCATCATGCGGGTTCGGGGCGTGGACCAGATGGCGGCCCCCATGGGCAGCACATAGCGATGGATCAGCTGCTCTGAGAAACCCTGCTGTTTGAGGTAGTCTCCAAGGTTCTTCCCACGCAGGCTGCCATCGGACAGGGACCTTTTGGAGCGGCTGTTGAAGCGCAGAATGCCGAGAAGAAAAGCCCAGAAGCCAGGCTGGAACGCATTGGCGCGCTGAGCGAAAAGGCCGTTGAGATCAGACCCCGCGTACTGAAAACCCGTCGCGCGGTCGAAGTAGCTGAAGCTCATGTCCGTGGGCTGGATCGTAACGCCCAGCTGTTCGAGAAATCTCATGAAATTGGGGTAGGTGCGGTCGTTCAGCACAATGAACCCGGTGTCCACGGGCAGGCCCCGGTCGCGCCCCGCGGGCACCTCGACGGTGTGGGTGTGCCCTCCCACGTAGTCGTTTTTCTCGAAAAGAACCACATTATGGACTCGCTGAAGCAGGTAAGCGGCGGCTATCCCGGAAACGCCGCCCCCCACGATGGCCAGCCTTTTCGATCCTTTCTCCTGCATGGGTGCTCCTCAATGTGAACGCACTGCAAATCTCCAGCGCGTAAACCGCTTTTCCTTCCTCTTCGCGCAAGAAATGGGAACCTCGCGCCCGGTGCCAAAAAACGGTTGCCTATTTTCCCGCATTCGGCTCAGCCTTATATTGTTGCCAATTTATTACTCAATGTGCGCCTTAACAAGCTTTTGATTGGGAAAGGATGAAGATCATGTGGCATGAAATCAAACTTTACACCTGTACGGTGATCGTGTTCCTCGCTTTGGATCTGACTTACCTCGGAGTCATCATGGCCGGCTTCTACAAATCGGAGCTGGGTGTGCTGGCGAGGCGAAGCGGGGATGCGCTGGCTCCCGTCTGGTGGGCTGCCTTCCTGGTCTATGTTCTGATCCCGCTCGGGATCGTCCTTTTTGCCCTCCCCCGAGTCGATGCGGAGCGCTGGCTGATGTCGGCGATGACGTGGGGATTCATCTTCGGCGTGGTTCTCTACGGGGTCTACGATTTCACGAACTACGCCACGTTGGACCGCTGGCCGCTCAAGCTGGCCTTCGCGGACACACTGTGGGGAGGCGTGCTCTGCTCGCTGGTGACGGGCTTCGCCTCCTATGTGGATCGATGGCTGCGCTCCTGAGCATGAAGCCTTGAGCGCTCCGAGCGGTTACGAAGGAGCAATGGGACCCATGACCACGAATCCGTCAGCCACAGCGAGCACCCGCGTCCCCTGGGGGGTGAGGTTTGCCTATGCCCTTCCGGCCCTGGCCCTGAGTGTTGTGGGCATTCCGGTTTACGTCTACCTGCCTAAATTCTACACGGATGTTGTGGGTGTCTCGGCGACCGCCGTCGGGGCGATCCTTCTCGGTATTCGTCTTTTCGATGCCGTCACGGATCCCCTGGAGGGATTCATCTCCGATCGGCTGAACACCCGCTTCGGGCGACGGAAGCCTTTCATCCTCGCCTCTTCGCTACCCTTGGCGGTGTTCATCTACTTCCTGTTCACTCCCCCGGTCATGGCCCCGGGGAGCGGAGTGTGGTGGTTCGGCATCGGCATCTCCGGCCTCTTTCTATTCTGGACGCTCATCACCGTACCTTACGAAGCCCTGGGGGCCGAAATCACCTCGGACTACGACGAGCGGACGGCTCTCCTGGGCATGCGTGACGGGTTCCTGCTGCTGGGAACGCTTGTGGCCGCGAGCTCCCCGGTCCTCATCTCGAGGCTGCTGGATCTGCCCTCTGACGCCAGCGGGGAGCGGGTCAAATTCTTCTGGATCGGTCTGATTTATGCCCCCTTCGTGGTGGCCGCCTGCCTGGCGTGTGTCCTGTTCGTCGACGAAAAGAAGGACGCCCATCGTCCGGTCTCCTGGAACCCTTTTCGGGAATTCTCGGCGACGTTCGGGAACCGCCCTTTCATGATTCTTCTTGTGAGCTATGCCATCAGTGCCTTCGGAAGCAATCTGCCGGCAACCCTCATTTTGTACTATGTGGAGTATGTGCTGCAGTCCCAGAAGGCGGACGCCTTCCTCCTCCTCTATTTCGTGACGGGGATCGTCTTCCTTCCGGCATGGATCGCCCTCGCGCGCCGACTTGGGAAAAAGGAGGCCTGGCTGGGGTCCATGGCGATCAACACGGGGGCTTTCGTCGGCGTGTTCTTCCTCGGCGCGGGCGACGAGGTCTGGTATGGGCTTCTGGTTTTGCTTTCGGGCATTGGGCTGGGTGGGGTGCTGGCCATTCCGTCGGCGATGCAGGCCGACGTGATCGACTACGACGAATCGCTCACCGGTGAACGACGGGAGGGACACTACATCGGCGTGTGGTCCGTGGCCCGCAAGATGGCGGCGGCGCTCGGGGTAGGGCTGGCCCTCTTCCTCCTCGGGCAGTCGGGCTACAAGCCCGGCGTCGAACAGACGCCCGAAGTCGTGTTGACCCTCCGCGTGCTCTATGCCCTCGTGCCCTCGCTCTGCAACCTGGTCGCTTTCGCGGTTGCCCTCGCGTATCCGATCAGCCGGGAGCGGCACGAGGCCATCCTGGCGGCCATCAGGAATCGCCGCACCCATTAGCATCAGGGATGGGGGCGGGCCGATCTCCCCCAATGCTGTTGAATTAATGGGTGGCACGGGCTAAGCGAAGCTTGCCCGTGTTCAGGTAAGCTCGCATGGGCAAGCTCCGCCTGGCCCATGGCACCCGACCCTGCCAGATCAATGAGCTTATTTCAACAGCATTGCCGATCTCCCCCCCCAGGAACCCTGGTTCACTTTTCAATATCCGTGATTATGTTCATCGCAACTCGCAGATAATCAAACAGGAGGTGATGGTTATGCTGAACAAATTCCGCCATCCAGTCACATTGATGACTCTTCTGACCCTCATCCTGGCCTTTCCGGCGGGAGGCAGCGCTCGACTGATCGAAGGGGTGTACTTCACACCGCGGATCGTTGCGTCCGAGGTCCCGATGGTCTTGAACGGGGTCGGCTTGAAAACACTCTGGAAGGTGGTGAAGGTGAGCGTTGCCGCCCTTTACCTCGGCGAAGGCGTCGCCCCTTCCGCGGTTTTGTCGGATGTCCCCAAGCGCCTGGAAATCGAGTATTTTCATGCGATTTCCGGCGGAGATTTCGCAAAGTTGACTGCGAAACTGCTCGAGAAGAACGTGGACACGGCGACGCTCAGGAGCCTGCGGCCGCGGATCGACAGATTCAACTCCCTGTACGTCGACGTGAAGCCCGGCGACCGCTACTCAATGACCTATGTTCCGGGAAAAGGGACGATACTGGCTCTGAACGGAGTCGAAATCGGCGGGATCGAGGGGGAAGACTTTGCCGCGGCAGTCTTCGCCATGTGGCTCGGGCAGCAGCCCCTGAGCGATTCCTTGAAAAGGGAGCTGCTGGGCCAGGGTTAGAGCGAGCCCTCGGCAAGCGACTGCTATCGCTTCGTGCTTTCGAATTCATGCAATATATCTAATGAGTTGGCAAACAATGGGAACACGAGTTTGACCATGAAATCGTATTTAGAAAACTTGTTGGATACACTGTCTCTATTGCAGTATCCAGGTATCTTTGGAGAGTTCCTCAGGTCGATGGCTTTCTCTGCACCATGTTTTCAACTGTGTCATGCCTTGCAATGTCACCAGCGCTCTTTCGGAACCATAATCGATGCTGGAGCAAATATTGGGCAATTTGCTCTGGCTACGGCTTTTCATTTTCCTCATGGGAATATTTATTCATTGTGCAGCAGGACATGCCCCTCTCCCCCCAATGATGATGACTTTAGCCCTTTGGCCTGCACCTGAAAGGGTGCCATGGGCTGAGCGAAGCTTGCCCATGCGTGTTCAGACAACTACGGGCAAGCCACGCTTGGCCCGTGCCACCCGTTAAGTCAACAGTATTGTCTCCCCCCCAAGCAGAGGGAAAGGTTAATCATCGCAGGGAGGATATTACGGCTCGGTAGCGGGATTTTTCAGGATGATGGATTCGATCTGCTCAATGACCTCGAAATGCCTGTCCCTGGTGAGCAGGGTGCCGCCGACTTCCATGCAGCATGCAGCGATCCAGACGTCGTTGATGGGGACCTTCTTTCCCTTTTTGACCAAGTACGTGTAGATGATCGCATATTTTCTGGCGACATGCTCATCGACCGTGATGATTTCGATGTCGAGTCTGCGGATGATCTCACGAAGCTTTCTCTCGTTGAGCTCCTGGCGGCTTCCTTTCATGAATCCATAGGTGAGCTCTCCCAAGACGACGGATGGAATGAAGAGCAACTCCCCAGAAGTCGCGAGCATCTCCAACACATCGGACACCCCCTCTGCGAAATCGCTGTAGATATTGGTATCCAGGACCAGCTTCAAGGCCAGTCCCCCTCGTGGATCTCATCAAAGACCTTGAGGGACCGCCTCAGTTCTTCGGCCTCCTCGTGCGACATCCAACCAGCGAGCTCCCTGATGGTCTGTTCGCGATTCTTCACAAGGCCAAGCTTCTCATCGATGGCCTTGAGGATGTAGGCGGTTTTGGACATTCCCGCCCTGGCTGCCGCCTTCTTGATCATTTCCTCTTTATCCGGAGATACTCTCAAACTGACCGGCATCGGAATTCACCTCTTCGTATCGCAATTTAGCCTAACGTATCTCGACCCGGTCTGAATGTCAATGGTGACCGTCTTTCCTCAGTGCTGACGCATGAATCACGAAACAATGATCCGCAAGGCAGGAAGCGCATTTTTGATGCGTTCGGCCAGCCGATGGAAGGCTTTGAGCTCACAGTCCTGCTTGCTCTTGACAGAACCATCTTGCGGATAGGTCAGGAGCTCACTCATCAAGGGAATGCTCATCCCGCCTTGAAATGCCAGGTTGGCCTGTAAGACATAAACATGCTACTGGCTCCTGGATGACTCACCCGACCCTGTACACGTACCCGCCGGGAATCTCTCTGTCCCCCTGGATTCGAAGGTCAACACAGCTTGCCAGATCCTTGAACTCCGAAGGCAGCTCGGATTCTTGCACAGTTGAAAACGATATCTAACTTTCCGCCCGTAGTCCCCATCGGCTTTGACCCACCCGCAACCAAGACAGGAGGCAAGTCATGAAACTCGACCAAGCAATTCAAGTCTACAAAGAGTACCACAGGATGAATTCTGGAAAAAAACACGATCGAGTCCTACGGTGCCACACTCGCCAAGCTCTGTGACCATTTCGGCAAAGACAAGGATCTTTCCGCCATCTCCTCCGAGGAGATCCTGTCATTTCTGAGCGCATGCAGAAACAGGCACTTGACTTCGGGTGGAGAAGAGGATGCCCACTCTTCAAGCAGCGCTGTCTGCAACGCCGACCCGAAAAATTCCTCCAGGCCGTGGAGGCCGGACGACAAAACCAGGACCTTCTCAGGATCGGCGAGGGTTGAGTACGCGGCATCAACAGTCAGCTCTTCGCCTCCAGGTCCTCTGGCCCCGACAGGGTGGGCCTCCAACCGCCAGCCGAGGCCAGCGGCCGCTTCACGAAACCGATTTCGTGCAGTTGCATAGTCTTCGGAGAATGCTGAGGACTTGCTCACAGAGGTCCACCTCCCTTCTCAAAGTCAGGCATCAGCGGCGCCTGCGAAAGCCCCGCCTCCCTTCGGAATCAATCGGTCATCTTTCTCCCGTTCCGCTATTCCATGGCGATATGCAGAAGCTGAATGCTTGTCTGCCGGCTGATCAGTCGAGAGAGAGCCGGGATATTGAAGCGCGCGCCAGACGTGCTCATTGGATGAGGTCGCATCTTCACGGTCTCAGGAACACCTTCGAGCGATAGTACCGCAGTTCCTCGATCGATGCCAGGATATCGGCCATCGCAGTGTGCCTGCCCACTTCGGGCTTGGTGTAGATCCAGTCCGGATACCACCGGTTCACCAGCTCTTTGATGGTGGAAACATCTACATTCCGGTAGCTGGTGTGACGTTCGAGATCGGGCGTGTAGGCTTGCAGGAAGGCGCGGTCGATGCCGATGGAGTTGCCTGCGAGCGGGCACCCTTTTGTGCGATCCGGTCCGGGGTCCGGGCAGTATCGCCGGACGAGCGCCAGTGCGTGCCTTTGCGTCGCCGCGAGATCGAATGACGAATCCCGGACTCTTTCCAGCAAGCCGGTCTGTGTGTGAGTCGTCTTCCCCCACTCGTCCATCCCGGCCAAGACGCTCTCCGGCTGGCGAATCGCCTGCCCCACAACCCCGGAGGGCCATCGGCCCAGTTCCCGAAGATCCGCGTCCGTGATGACGATGGCAATCTCAAGGATGGTGCTGGATATGACGGCAAGTCCCGTCATTTCGAGATCGATCCAGATCAAGTTACTCTGGTCTTGGGACACAACATTCCCCCCCAGCGGCGAGTCAAGACTTCAATCGACTGCATCCTTGATGCGCAAACCTGAATTGCTCGGCTGCGGGCAATGGGTTCGACATAGGAAGTGCAGTGCCTTTCCCTGGTCCACGATACTGACGTCCTTTGATGTTTCAGAGCCCGGCAATGCATTCCAGACGTCCAGCGCACCTTGTTGTTTCTCAGCCATCGCTCACCGGTCTCCGGCAACCAGCGACAGGCCTGCGTCACTTCCCACGGTATCATCGGAAGAAGGCAATGACTCTGCCGCACCCCCTGCAAGGTGGATCGGTGTGGCTGCTCGGGCTTGTTTCATGTGATGCCTTCGTCGAAACCGCTCCACACACTGGGAATGCCCTGCGACTGCTGACGAAAACCACTCTAACGAGGTTGTCAGCCGATGCTGATCGGTCTCGCCGAAACAAGACCCCGAAAAAGGCGTCAAAACGCCCCCAGCCGTCCGTTCAATGACCCGTCCCGATCAGGTCTTTTTGCCCTGCCTGCCAACCTGGAACGCAATGGGGATGCTGCAGCGTGGAGCGCCGCAGAAGTTGGCGATCTCGATTCCCATGCTCTGGTGATCGCGCCGCAGATGGAAGTTGAGCCAGGAGGATGTCCGGTTGAGCTCCCACATGCGGGGCGGCACGCAACCAAACGCCAGCTCCTGCGTCTCACCAACCGCCGCCAGACGTCTGTAGGCCCTGTACCATACACAGGGCCGCTCCGGATGCACCTCGCAACGGCCGTTGTGGCTGCCGCCGCACGGCCCATTGCGGATATGCTTGGGACACTGGGATTCCGGGCAAAGGAAAGCCACGTGCTGGATCGCACAATCGCCGCAGCGGCGGCAGCCGAGAAGCACGGTCTTCGTCACATCCTCCACCACCCGAAGCACCAGATGCCCGGCCTGTCGCTTATCCAGCTGAGCCGCCACGAGGCCCAGTACACGCGCCAGCGGGCTGTCGAAAGCGAACAGGATGTCGTGGCTGCGCTTGAAAGCCTTGTATCCGGCACGCTCCAGTCTCGATGAAGTCGCATGGAAGGTGCCCGGCTCGTCGGTCAGCAGTCCCGACCTGGGATCTTTCCGGTAGACGTAAAAGCCATCTTCCTGGGGGAAATCGAATTCAGGGACGAACTCCTGCCACCGATGCTCGATTTGCGCCGACCTGTCCAAAATGGCGGCAGCCGTCTCGAAGTTTTGGTGAATGCACGCGATGTGGACGCCGCGATATCCCAACCCCTTGACCACAGCAATCAGCTTCGCCGACCGTTCGACAGCTGCTTTGCGGCCTGCCTGCCTGTCGCGCCATTCTTCCTGGACCACCTGGCGCAGCCTGTCGGTCACGACCACACCGGGGATCTTGCCACTGTTCATGATCCGGGCGACCGTCGGAGTCAGATAGTAGACCGAGGCCAGGGTGGGGATCTGGATGCCGAAAGCCCGTTGGACCTTCAACAGCTCCTGGAGCTTGCGGGCGTCAAAGCCCAGCTGCGTGATGAGGAAGTGGGCGCCGCTGGAAACCTTCCGACACAGCTTCGCGTATTGCGCGAAGGTCTCCCCCTCGGTGCTCTTGAACGGCGACACCGCACAGCCCACCAGAAAACCTTCCGGGTCGCCCCGCTCTTCCAGTTTGCCGCTCATCATGGTCAGCGCACAGATGAGATTCACCGAATCCAGGTCGAACACCGGCTTTCCCTGCCCCCCGAAGCCCGTTCCGGAATAGTCACCGGTCAACGCCAGGATGTTTTTCATTCCCATCCGGTCCAGCTGCCAGGCACGGCTCTCCATGCCGATCCGGTTCGAATCCCGGCAGGTGAAATGAATGATCACGTCCATGCCGAGCCGAAAGATTTCATAGCCGATCACATCGGGGCTCAGAGAAGGGTTTCCGCCGGGGTTGTCCGTGATGGAAACGGCGGAAATGCGGCCGTCGGCATAGGCATCCGCGGCGATTTGCAGGACCGTGTCGATCCTTCGCCCCCTGGATTCTCTGCTGGGAACGAGCTCCAGGGTGATGACGAATTTGTCCGGGTCCAGAATATCGTGACGGAATACGCGCAGCACCATCCACCTCGCAAGCTTCAAGGGCGGTTCGGAATCATTGATGCGGGGATACCTGTCCAAAGCGACGAGAAGGATTCGTATCCCCGGGTTCCATGTCACCTCTTTCGGGCCTGCAACGACAGCCGA
>Ga0105100_10000611_pt1 | contig 20928 bp, 13 predicted proteins | sample PPLLak12cMay2015_2_FD_87033 | JGI IMG/M metagenome (GOLD analysis project Ga0105100, IMG submission 87033) | Freshwater sediment microbial communities from Prairie Pothole Lake near Jamestown, North Dakota, USA - PPLs Lake P8 Core (1) Depth... | ecosystem: Environmental > Aquatic > Freshwater >...
CTTTGTCCCAAATGTGGTGCAGAACCTGCAGGTTCAGAGCGGACTCAGAGCCATGATGAGTGTCATTCCGGTAGCGGCAGGGCTGATCGCACTGATGCTCTTGCTCTTCTTCTACAAACTGGATGAACCCACCATGAAAAAGATCAAGGAAGAGCTGGATGAAAGAAGGAAAAAAAGCGGAGTGGAGGTTTCATAATGCCAACACATCGGTGTGACAGGACTTAATAGCCTGTCAGGCCTGAATAATCGGAGGAAATATCGTATGCATTTCGGCCATTTTGACGACAAGGAAAAGGAATATATAATCACCAATCCCGACACCCCGGAACCCTGGAGCAACTATCTGGGGTCTACCGAATACGGGGCTATTATCACCAACAACGCCGGCGGTTATAGTTTTTACAAGTCCGCTGCCCTGGGGCGTTTTATGCGCTTCAGGACAAACACGGTGGAACTCGATCAGCCGGGAAGGTACATCTATATCCGTGACAAAGACTCCGGTGATTACTGGTCAACATCCTGGCAGCCCGTTGGAAAGACCCCGGAGTCGTATAAAACCACCTGCCGGCACGGAACGGCATATACCATCATTGAATCGGAATATACGGGATTAAGATCCGTAACGAATTATTTTGTCCCCCTCGGTGCAACATTCGAATGCTGGCATTGCGTGCTTACCAACAATGGTAAGGCCACACGACGGCTAAGGCTTTTTACTTTCGTTGAATACACCAGCAACTGGCACCTCTGGATGGACCTTGTCAACCTGCAATATACCCAGTATATCCTTACCATGGCAGTGCATGATGGCATCATTGACCATGGCACCAATGTCTACCTGCCACCCCAGCCTGATAATTTTGAGGAAGGTGGCCAGGCCCGGCATACCTTCCTGGGAGTGTCCGGTGCTGTAATCACGGGTTATGACACCGACCGTAAAAAGTTTATCGGCACCCACCGTTCATATTCCAACCCGGTGGCAGTTGAAAAAGGACAGTGCAGCAACTCCCTGGCTTCAGGCGACAACGGCTGCGGCACCCTGCAGTTTGATATCGACCTGAAACCCGGAGAGTCAAAGGATTTTACCGTGGTAATGGGCATCGGCCAGGCAGCGCTGGAAGGAAAAAAAGCCGTTGAAACCTGCCGGCATCCTGATTCGGTTAAAGAGGAATTCAACCGCCTCAGACAATACTGGCATAACCGGTTGCAGGGCTTTACTGCGGTTACTCCCGACGCCGATTTTAACAGTATGATCAACATGTGGAACCCTTATAACTGCCTGATGACTTATGCCTGGTCAAGGGCCGCCAGCCTGGTTTATGCCGGGGAGCGTGACGGACTGGGATACCGCGATTCGGTGCAGGACTTGCTGGGCGTTCTCCACATCATTCCTGAGGAGGCCAAAAAACGTCTTGAGCTGATGATTACCGGCCAGACATCGGCCGGAGGAGCCATGCCGGTTGTCAGACCTTACTCTCATAAACCGGGGAAGGAAATCCCGCCCGGGGAAGAAGAATACAGATCCGACGACTGCCTCTGGCTGTTTAACGCCATCCCGGCATACGTCAATGAAACCGGAGATATTGCTTTTTACAGTAAAATCCTTCCCTATGCCGATCAGGGAGAAGATCCCGTATTGGGTCATATGCGAAAAGCCATAGCATTTTCACTGCAGCGTTCGGGAGCTCACGGTCTGCCCTGCGGGCTTGCTGCAGACTGGAATGACTGCCTGGTACTGGGACACAAAGGTGAATCGGTCTTTGTCGCCTTTCAGCTGCGGTTTGCACTGAGAACCTATATCAATATAACCAGTTACCTTGAACTGAAACAGGAGTCTGAATGGGCCTCGGCAGAACTGAAAAAACTTGATGAGAATATTGAAAAGTACGCCTGGGACGGTGAATGGTACCTCCGGGCATACCGTCAGGATGGCCTTAAATACGGAGCAAAAGGGGATAAAGAAGGGTCATTGTGGCTGAATCCGCAGACCTGGGCTGTACTTAGCGGTCATGCCGATCCTCCGGTTGCAGAAAAAATCATGGATCATGTGAACAAAAGACTTGCCACTGAATACGGGCTGGTGATCATCGATCCTCCATACCAGAAGGCCGATCTTAATGTAGTAAAAGCTCCACTGTTCAATACCGGAATGAAGGAAAACGGGGCTATCTTTTGTCATATTCAGGGCTGGGCTGTTATGGCCGAAGCAAGGCTCGGACATGGTAACCGGGCCTATGCATATTATCATGCCTTCCTTCCTGCCGCCTACAATGAAAAAGCCGAGGTTCGTGAGATAGAACCCTATGTATACAGTCAGTCCACCCATGGGAAAACCAGTCCACGTTACGGTGCGTCACGCCTTCCCTGGCTTACCGGGGCCGCCACCTGGGCTTATTATTCAGCCTGCCATTCGATACTGGGACTGCAGCCTGCCCCTGAAGGAATGGTCATTGACCCATGCATCCCGGCCCGCTGGGATGGCTATACCATGAGCCGGAGGTTCCGCGGAAAAGAACTGAACCTGCAGGTCGAAAATCCCGCTCACATCGAACATGGTGTTAAACAGATCATCCTAAACCAAAAAACCATACCGGGCAATTACATCCCCGCGGATCAATTGCTGGCGGTAAACGAGATAAAGGTTGTCATGGGAAAATAAATCAAATCATTACTATCATATGAAGATCATTGGAAATGCATTGCCCAACCTTCCCTGGGAAGACCGGCCTGCCGGAAGCACGGAAATCATATGGCGCTATAGTAAGAACCCTGTTATCGGATGGAATCCCACCCCTTCAACAGCAAGGGTTTACAACAGCGCTGTATTGCCCTATAACGGTGAATTTGTGGGAGTCTTCCGCGCCGATCACAGGAACGGAAGAGCCAATATTCACTTTGGACGCAGTAAAGACGGAAAAGTCTTTCAGATCGATGATCATGTAATTCCCTGGCAGGATGAGAACGGAAAACCCAATCCGGTCAGCTATGCCTATGACCCGCGCTTTGTAAAAATCGACGACTGGTATTATGTCGTATGGTGCGATGATATGCATGGAGCATCCATTGGACTGGGCAAAACACAGGATTTCAGAACCTGGATCCGCCTGCCCAATCCCCTGATGCCCTTTAACCGCAATGGTGTGCTCTTTCCGCGGAAGATCAACGGCACCTACAGGCTGCTGAGCCGCCCCAGTGACAGCGGGCATACTCCTTTCGGCGACATATTCATCAGTGAAAGCCCCGACCTCATTTACTGGGGGAAACACAGGCATGTAATGGGCAAAGGAGGAAAAGGCTGGTGGCAGGGGACCAAGATAGGCGCAGGCCCTACCCCCATTGAAACCACCGAGGGATGGCTGTTGTTTTATCACGGCGTATCCACTACCTGCAATGGTTTTGTATATAGCTACGGTGCGGTGCTGCTTGACCTTGCAGAACCCGGCAACGTATTATACCGCTGCGGCGATTACCTGCTTACTCCCGAAAAAGAATATGAAACCGCAGGCTTTGTGCCCAATGTGGTCTTCCCCTGCCAGAACCTGTTCGACGCCCCCACCGGCCGCATCGCCATATACTATGGAGCTGCTGATACTTACACAGCGCTTGCTTTTTGTATGGTTGAGGAAGTGGTTGAGTATATTAAAAAACGGTCTGAACTGTGATTTTTTTGATTATGATGATTTTCATGAGGAGTGTCTGAACTGTGATTTTTTTGATTTTTATGAATAACATGAAAATTAAGGTTAGGTTATGATAGGATAAGAAGTTTTTTGTGTTGCTTCGTTTTGCTGTTTTTTATATCTTGCCTTCCGGTTATGTTATAAATAATTATGCTGCTTTAAGATTTGCCATAACCGTTATGATAAAAGAACAATATAAATACTCTGAGCTTACTGCCAGGATAATAGGTTGTGCCATGGAAGTCCATGCTGTATTAGGCAATGGATTTCAGGAAGTGATTTATCAAAGAGCGCTTGCTTATGAAATGGAATTGCGGTGCCTGGCTTTTGCAAGGGAATTTGAAATGCCGGTTCTGTATAAAGACCTTCAGGTGGGTACCAGGCGAGTTGATTTTCTGGTCGAAAATAAAATCAGTGTTGAACTGAAAGCGCTTGTAAAGCTGGAGCCTGTGCATCTGGTACAAGCTATAAATTATCTTGAAGCATACAACCTTGAAGTAGGCCTGTTAATAAATTTCGGAGGGACAAGTTTAGAATTTCACCGCTTGCATAACAAAAAGGTCAAGATATCCTATAATGCCTAAATAATGAATCACACACCTAACCCAATGACTCAACTCCCCTCATAATAATCAATTAAATCACAAAAATCACAGTTCAGACATTCTTCAAAACTCCGGGCACGGCACCATCTTCGGCCTGTGCTTTATAGGCTTCGTCTTGAAAGTATACGACAGCGAAACCTCATGGGATCCTCCTGTACGGGTGATGAGTTTTGACATGGTGAAGTCATAGCTGTAACCGATGTTCAGATGACGGGTTTTGATACCTGCCAGTATGGTGAAAGCATCGCGGTTGAATACTTCCTTATATAACGGTATCCCCCTGTACCAGAATCCCAACACAAAAGGATTGCGATACCAGTATACGCCCAGGTCAAGCTGGCGGAACTGCTTTTGCTGTTTGTAAATAAAAGCCAGTTGCAGGGTAGTCGGGATAGGCCTCAGCAAGGTTTCGTGCGTGATGAATTTAGTGCCCCCGAAGAAAGCGTGCTTGATGGGAACTTTCCCGGTGTTACGGTCATCCTCCTCATAGTAGAAAAAGGACTGATTGGGATGCAATAAGTGATCGATGCTGTACCCAAACCAGAACCGGTCGGAGTAGCCAAGCGCTGACGTTGAAAAGTCTATGTCGCCGATGTGATTGTCTATAGGGGTCATCTCAGCCGAAGCAGGGGCATTGCCGCTGGCTGATATCTGGTCGCTCCAGAGCAGGTCTTCGAAATTGATGGCTCTTTCGGTGTACAGGAAATGCATCCCCGGCCTGAAATGCCACTTCTGCGTTATATTAAAATCAAATGAGTATTGTAATCCGATGTTCAGCGAACGCAGCCTGCCGGTTCCGGCTTCATCCTGCATGACCAGAACACCCATTCCGCTCCTGAACTTTTCAATATATCTGTCATAGCTTACCGAATAGGTGTGATACCCATGGGCAATCTCAGGCCATTGATTGCGGTAGTTGAAGGCTATCCTGTTCGCTTCGGTAAGTCCCGCAAACGAAGGCGCCAGGTACAGGTAATTGGAATAAAACTGCGAAAACTGTGGATCCTGTCCGAAAAGAGGTTTCAGCAGTAGCAATAAGGTCAATATCGTACAGATTTTCTTCATTCTCATTTTCCTTAGTGCATCAGGGTCACATCACCCGTTTGAAGAAATCCCATTCCGTTGGTATATTTACCTTCTACCTTGAAGACATACACATCCTGCTTGGACATCTTGCCGTCAACATAGCCATCCCATCCTGTATCCTTGTCGAAACTCTCAAAGATAAGCTCACCCCAGCGGTTGAATATCATCAGGTGATATTCATCCACATTATCGATCACCGCAGGCAGAAATACCCTGTTCTCAGCGATGGGGGATTCAGGCCTGAAGGCATTCGGGAAGATGATCTTTCCGCTCGGTTCCACCAGCACAGCTTCCTCAAGCACATAAAGGTCATAACAACCATTCTCCGTCCATACATTGAGGGTCACATCATAGTTTCCTTCCTGAGTATAAAGATGTTCAGGGTTGAACGCCGATGAGGTGGTACCGTCGCCGAAATCCCATTCATAGATATCGCCGTTATCCGAAAGATTAAAGAAATGCACAGCCTGGTCGTTGACATATACGAATCTAGGGGCTGTTTCGAAATAAGCATTCGGCAACAGCCATACATCATTGGTCGTGCTGTACGAATCCACTCCACCTTCCCCCCAGGCCGTCAGCTTGATCTTATATGCTCCGGCTTCGTAATAGGTGTATTCGGGATTGGGTTTGTTGGATACCGCCCCGTCACCAAATTCCCAGAGGAATGAATTCGAATAGGAAGAAGTATTCTCAAACTGTATCGTCAGCGGCATGCAACCGGGTTGTATGGGTTTGAACTGTGCCACCGGAGGATGGGGCAGGATTTCAATCATGGTGATGGCACTGTCGGAGCAATGCTCGCCCTTTACTACCAGTTTGAGCGTATATTCATCCGGCCCGGGATAGGAGTGAGATCCGGGATCCCTGTCAAAGGAAATGGTCTTGTCTCCATAATACCAGGTATAATCCCAGTTCCTGTCCGGGGTCGTATTGGTAAGGGTCACGGTCCGCTCAGGATACATCTGGGATACCGGGCTGGCCTCAAACGAAGCATCCGGTGAAGGATAAACGGTAATCCCGATGGCGGTTGTGTCCAGACAGTTAAAAAAGGACATGGTAACCAGGGTGACCGCGTAAGTCGTATCTTTTTCCGTTGTGTTGACAAAAGTGTGCAGGGTATTGAAATTGCCTTCCTCGGTAACGCCATCCCCAAAATCCCAGTTATAACGGAACCCGCCGGGGGTAGCTGACAATAATATCCCGGCCGGATGACAGGCCTTTTCGGGATAAGTGCTGATGGTGGTGACCGGATTCGGATAGACGGTCACATAGTCATTGACTGTGTTGCGGCATCCGTTTTGGCTTATGGCCGTCAGCACCACGTTGTAATGTTCAACTGTGGTGGTAATATTACGGAACAGGTGATCGGGATTCTCCGCACGGGAAGTATCGCCATCACCAAAGTCCCACAGGTATTCAACCGCAGCCTCTGATGCATTGGTAAAATGAACGGTATAAGGACTGCACTGGGGGGTGGCATCCGATGTATAAACCGCCCGCGGGATATCATTGAAAATGATGATTGAATCATAACCATGGCAGCCGTTGTCATCGGTAACGGTAAATTTAAGGTCATAGAATCCCTTGACCAGCGTATTGAATACCGGGGATGGGTTGGCCAAATCGCTCAGGGGATGGATTTGTCCGGTCCACAGATAGGATGGATAGTTCCCTGAACCGCCGGCGACCAGCACGCTCAGCTGATGATCTTCTCCGGCGCATACGATGGTGTCATCGCTAACAATCTGGGCATACGGATTGGGATGAACCGTCATAGTAATGCTGTCGTTGGCCTGGTTGGCATTGATATCGGTAACATTGACATACAGCATGTATACGCCCGGCACGGCAGCATTAAAAACAGGATTTGCTATATCGGTGGCAGAAAGGTATTGCACTGCCCCGCTCCAGGTAATGGCATAAGAAGGTGTTCCGCCCGAAGGTGCGGCAGAGATTTGCAGGTCCTCGTCAACGCAGGCCTGTCCCTGGGTGATGTTCAGGTCGATATAAATAACATTGCTTTTCACCAGCACGGTCTTGGTTTCCAAAGGGCCGGGACAGCCAATGCTGTTTGTCTCCTGCACAGTGATGGTATAGGTACCAAGGCTGGGAAACTCAAGAATTACAAAGTTCAGGTTTGAAAGCAACAGGTTAATACCCGGCGGGATTGTCCAGTTGTATGTTGATCCGGGCTGGTAGTTAACCGAGTAAATGACATTGGATTGCCCCACGCCTACCTGCGAAGCTCCGATAATCGGATTGGGACCCGGGGCGGGCAGTATAACGCCCTTTACTTCCCTGCGGCTGCTTTCACAGCCTGTGCTTTCATTATAGCTGGATACAAAATAGCTTCGCGTTGTGGTCAAGTATGGACTGGTAAACGTATTGTTCTTGAGTAAAAAGTTACCGCCGGTAAGGCTGTCATACCAGCAGCTGATGGTGGCATTGGTCCCCGGAACAGCAATAAAGACAAGGGTATCGGGGCCGCAGTTCGCAATATCATTCACGGCCGGGAAACCCGGAATAGGATTAATAATGGCCTGTACTTCTTTCCGCGGACTTTCACAACCGGTGGAATCATTGTATGATGTGATCCAGTAAGAACGTGTCGTTGTCAGGAAAGGCGTGGTAAAATCAGCCGTAGTACCGATAATGGATCCGCTTGCCGGTGCATCATACCAGTGCAGGATTGTGCCCCCGGCTCCCATGGCTGCTGTCAGTGTCAGTGAACCTGCACCACAGCGCGACTCATTATTGGTAAAAGGCTGGGAGGGTATAGCATGTATGGTTATGTTAACCGGTACACGCAACCCTTCACACCCGGTGACCGGATTATAACTGCTGGCCCAGAATATAGTGCTGGTATTGATGAATCCTGTGATATAAGAAGTGTCTGTCCCCAGCAATGTGCCGCCTGACGATGCATCGTACCATCGGGTTGTTGTACCGTTTGCCCCTGGCTGTGAAATAAGCGTGAAAACACCTCCGCCGCAATTCACAATGCCGCTTACAACAGGAATATCAGGTACCGGATTGACGGTGGCAATGGCTCTCCGGCGTATGCTTTCACAACCTGTAGTATTGTTATAGGTAGCCACCCAATAAGCCGTTGTAGCTGATATTGCCGGAGTGGTATAGTTAACTCCAGCAAATAGCAGGCTGTCGGTAGATGAATTTTTATACCAGCGGTTGCTGTTGCCATTGGTACCGACCGTGGAAACAAGGGTAAGGGGTCCGGGGCCGCACCGGCTTTCATCGGAAACACCCGGCAGGCCCGGTGTTGGTTTATACAGTATGGTAACAGTATCGGCACTGGGAGGACACGATCCGCTGACGATCCTCCATTCAAAAGAATACCAGCCTTCGTCTCCGGTATTGATCCTGGCCAGGGTGCCCGGACTGTGAGGACCGGGAATAAAATCTACCGCTCCTGTTCCGCTGATTTTCCGCCATGTGCCGGTTCCCTTTCCGGGATTGTTGCCGTTCAGGGTGGCAGCAGTACCGCAGACGGAATCCGATGGACCTGCATCAGCCGGAGGCACGGGGACTCCAAAATCCACAACCATGGTATCACTGGTGCGACAGCTCAGGTTAACAATGGTCCATGCTACCTCATATAAACCTTCATTGCCGGGAAGTATCTGAAGGGTCGCAAAGTTATTATGAATATCCGGGTTAAAGACAGGATTGATCCCTGAGGGATTGGTGACCACCGACCATGTTCCGGTTCCGACCGTTGCCGCATTTGCACCCAGCGGTGAGGTCACTGCACTGCATAAGGCCTGGTCAAGGCCTGCAAAAGCGGGGGCAGGAGCCTGGTCACGTGAGATGATCACCTCATCGGAAGTTCCCGCGCAGATCCCGTATTGACTGGTTATCGTCCAGCGGAACCGGTTCGTTCCAAATCCCAGGTTTGAAACCAGGGATGTATCGGTGGCGGGATCACTGATGATACCTCCGCCTGATATGACTGACCAGACGCCAATTCCACCCTGGGTGGCAGGCAGGGCCGCAAGGTAAACTGCGATCGAGTCGCATACGCCACGGTCAGGCCCTGCATTTGCAGGATCCGGCGTGCGGTCACGAAGGATGGTTATCGTATCAGAGGTGGTAATACAGGCCCCATGACGGCTCGTTATCGTCCATACCAGATCGTTCACCCCTCCTGCAATGTCAGTGACCTGACTGTTATGTTGATTCATGCTGGTGATGGTGGCATTGCCGGAAGCCACGGTCCAGGTTCCTGTCCCGTCATTGCTGGGATTATTACCCTGCAGGGTGGTCGTGGAATTGTCACAAAATGAACGATCCGGTCCTGCAATAGCGGGTCCGGGTTGCAGATCACGGGTGATAATGACTTCGTCAACCGAAACGCAAGGGCCGTTGGACATCGTCCAGCGGAAGAGATTGGGACCCGGGTCCAGGTCGTTAACCATGGAGTTTGGATTAGCCGGGTCATCAATATCAGCACCTCCGGTGGTTGACCATGTACCCGTACCAATTACGGGTGTATTACCCTGCAGGCGAAAGGCGTCAGAACAAATCACCGTATCTTTCCCTGCATCCGGAACAGGCGCCGGCGTGTCAAATATCTCGAAGGATATTTCACTGGGTGCACTGGCGCAGGCACCGATACTTTCGGTAACAAAATAGGAATATTGCCCGCCAACCGTATTGTCAACATAGGTTGGGGCCCCGGTAGGATTAAAGGAATTACCGGTATGGATGTAATTATTTAATAAGGAATCAGTATACCAGTTTACATTCCCGCCCGATGTGGATAAGGTAAGGTTAATGGGACTCCCGGCACAGAATTCCAGGCTGGGATTGGTGATCTGCGGCGGTGTTGTGATAATCTCAATCAACCCTGTGGTGGTAATAGGATCATAGTCGCCATCCACCAGGTCGGCCGGAGGAATAGCATCAAAAGGATTCCGGTCATATGGATTACAGATATTCCAGTTCCGCATCGTGATCTCAAATATATCCCCGGCAATACCCCCTGCAGGGGCACTGATGGGCCAGGAAATCTCAGTAGGGCCGTCAGCAGGGATAGGAATTTCAACAATGGGGCCGGATACCGGAGGTAATGAATTTCCTGCAGCATCCGTCATCTGGTAAACAGTTCCCAGGGGATCCCGTATGGTAACATTGGGAATGCGGTCGCCTCCAATGGAAGTGGTTCCATAGATGAACTGAACCCAGCGCGTGATGCGGTTGGGCTTGTCAGGCTCAATGTTGATGTTGCAGTTAAAGGTCGAATTGTCCCTGAACCGGACATCAATGATGTCTTCCCCTTCACAGAATTGGGCAACCACAGGATCAGTAATGATCACTGCCCCGTTTTCATTGTCCCTCGCCCAGGCACTGAATGTCTGCTCCTGCCGGCTGCTGCTGACACATGTTGTGCCATCAAATACCACATAGGCTTCGGCTGTGTAGGAACAGTTGTCGGCCGGCGGATACAAGTGAGCAGCCGTGGCGGTATACATGGTATCACCCTGTGAAATGGCTGGTATACGGGTCGTAGCTCCGGTTCCATCATTCCATACATACAGGATCTCAACACGGGAAGGGTCAACGGGAAGGATGAACTTGTATCGGACATCCATGGTAAGATTAACAGGGGCACAAACACTGCTGGGGACCTGTCCGCTGTAATTGTCTGTGATTAACGCGCACTGGCTGAATATCCCCTGCTGAAACGAGATTAATGATAACGTGGTTGCAGTTAGTAGTTTTGTGAAAGTGCCCCTCATTTTTTTATAATCTGTTTTTTCCGCGAACAGTCCTTTTTTGTTGACGAACTGCAAGGGAAAAATCATTGTCCTTGTTCAATCTCGGGGTGAGCTAATTCTTAAAAGTTTAATTATCAAATCATTACGTAGTACAAACCAAACAGTTTTTCAGGGATTTTACGAGAAATACGCCAAAATGTTTCATCGCTTTGAGGAAGGGAGATTTGCCTAGGGAAACAGTGATCTGTTATCGTCAAAAACCAGAAGGCGGAAAACTAAAAACAAGGCATAAAAAAACCGGATCTTTCGATCCGGCTTGTTTTATTTGATCATTATCTTTTCGGTGTACGTCTTTTCTTTGTCGAATTCCAGCTTCAGCAGGTACAAACCTTTGCTAAGCTTGTCAAGATCAAGCTGCACGCTGGTGATCCCGGCCTGGTATTCTTCATTGAATATAACCGATCCGACAATGGTAAGTATTTTAATGGATTTAATATTCTCACTGGTTATGATGTTGACTTTGTTGTCAACCACCGGATTGGGGTAAACACTAACGACCAGTTCAGGTACTGATGCATTTATGTCAACGAATTCAAGATCCGGGTTTTTGGTCTCAAATAACCTGGCAATGCTGGCATTGAACTTCATTGAAGTCAACAGCAACACAAATACAAGAATCGGTAATATTTTTTTCATAATGCCCGGTTTATTGGATTTTCAAAATTCTTTGCAAAGATAATAATACGAAAATGAATGGCAAAAGTTTTCGCAAAAATTGAGGAGAGCTGAAATGACCAGTTCCTATATGGGTTTAAGGCCATCTGTATACAGGTTATTATTTAACTTAACGGTGAAATCCGTAAATTATTGTAGTTAAGAAGAAAATTTTTGCTGTTTTTGTAGTCTTGCAGCCTGCCTGCCGGCAGGCAGGTCATGAAGTCATGCGGTCATGCAGTCATTCTGTCTTGCGGTCTAATAGTCTTTTATCTTATCCCTTATGCCTTTTAACTTCTGCCTTCTGCCTTCTGCCTTATGTCTTATGCCTTCCTCAAAGCATCCCCAGCTCCAGCAATGCCTCCTCCGACATCATCGAATGGTCCCATGGCGGATCAAAGACCAGTTTGATCTCCGCTCCTGCAATATCTTCAAGGGCACTGACCTTGTCCCTGACCTCGATCAGCAACTGGTCGGCAACGGGACAGTTGGGAGCAGTAAGGGTCATGGTGATCACAGCCTTCTTCTGTTCATCTAAATCGATATTATATATCAGCCCCAGGTCATATATGTTGACCGGTATTTCCGGATCGTAGATATTCCTGAGCACTTTTACGATCTCCGACTCCAGTTGCAATATGTTTTCGTTTCCCGGTGTCATTTTTTTTTCAGTTTCCCTCCCGGCCAAATTTAGTTTTATAGGCCAGGGCATATAGTTTCATTTGCTTGATCATCGACAGCAGCCCGTTTGACCGGGTGGGCGAAAGGTTCTGCCTGAGACCTATCCGGTCGATAAAATAAAGGTCGGAATCCAGAATTTCTTCGGGCCTGCGGTTTGAAAGCACACGGATCAACAGCGAAACAATACCTTTGGTGATGATGGCATCGCTGTCAGCGGTAAAGACCACCTTCCCGTCCTCATAACCGGCATTTAACCAAACCTTCGACTGGCATCCGTTGATCAGGTTGCCGTTGACCTTCAGCTTCGGATCGATGACCGGCAGATCACTGCTCAACTCAATGATATAATTGTATTTATCCATCCAGTCATCGTAGATCTCAAATTCACCGATAATATCTTCCTGTATGCCGGAAATGCTTTTCTTATCCATCAGTAATAACAATTGCTGTAAAAGAAAGTTCGAAATTAATTCAATTCGCGCAATAACGCAAGAACAGAACCAGGAGTCAAGAACCAAGAACCAGGACAAAAGATAAAAGAACAAAGATAACTGACAACTGACAACCTGCCTCGCCGGCAGGCCGACAACCTGCCGGCAGTCTCTTAATGGTTCAGGCGTCCGCCTGGACTTGATACTGAACTTTCAAACATCGATTTCACTTTCTTTATCCCCTCGATCAGCCGGTCAATTTCTTCGATCGTATTATACAAAGCAAAGGAAGCCCTAATGTTCCCTTCAATGCCGTAATGCTGCATCACGGGCTGTGCGCAATGTGTGCCGGTACGCACGGCAATGCCCATTTTATCAAGCACCATCCCGGCATCATAGGGATGGATACCGCTGATGTTGAAGGTCACCAGCGAAGTCTTTTGCGGGGCTCTCCCGTAAATCGTAATATAGCCCAGATCATCCAGTTTTCCAATGGCATATTGCAGCAAGGCCTGCTCATGCGCCGATACAGCCTGCAATCCTATGGATAGCAGGTACTCAAGGGCGGCAGCCATGCCGATGGCTCCTGTAAAGTTGGTGGTCCCGGCTTCAAATTTATAGGGAAGCTGATTATAGGTTGTCCTTTCAAAGGTAACCACATCCACCATATCCCCTCCCCCCTGATAGGGAGGCATCTCACTGAGCCATTTTTCCCGGCCGTATAATATTCCGATACCGGTAGGACCATAAATTTTATGCCCCGAAAAAACGAAAAAATCACAATCCATTTCCTGCACGTCAATGGGGATGTGCTGGACTGACTGCGCACCGTCAACGAGCACGGGTACATTATGGCGGTGTGCAATAGCGGTGATGGATTTGACGGGATTTATCGTGGCCAGGGTATTGGAGGCATGGATAACAGCGACCAGGCGGGTTTTATTACTGATCATTGTTTCAAATTTATCCAGCTGCAATATTCCGTCATCGCTGAAAGGAATGACCTTTAATATGGCCTTCTTTCGCTCGCACAGCATCTGCCAGGGTACAATGTTGGCATGATGTTCCATCTCTGTAATGATGATCTCATCCCCTTCGCGGACGAATCTTTCTCCAAATGAAAAGGCTACACTGTTTATGGATGCCGTCGTCCCCGCGGTGAAAATGATCTCATGCGAATGTCCGGCATGGATGAAATCCTGTACGGTCTTCCTTGCTTTTTCATAATCTTCCGTTGCCTGCTCGCTCAGGTAATGCACTCCGCGGTGAATGCTGCTGTTCTTTTGCCGGTGAAAGTTATTGATACATTCTATCACCGGCAGCGGTTTCTGGGTGGTAGCTCCATTATCAAAATAGATCAGTGGCCTGCCATAAACCTTTTGCTGCAGGATGGGAAAATCCGCTCTTATCCTGTTACCATCGTAGTTCATCATACCATAGGTTAACCGCAGCGTACATCACAGTTATTGCAGCGTGCCAGCTCGCCGCGAAGTCTTTTATCCACCAGCTCAATAATGCGTTCGCGCAGGAGGCTGATCTGAATCTTACTGATGATCTCATCGGCAAAAGCATACATCAGCAGCTGCCGCGCTTCCTTCTCACCGATACCGCGTGAACGCAAATAAAACATTGCCTCACTGTCGAGTCTTCCGATGGTGGCGCCATGGCTGCATTTGACATCGTCGGCATAGATCTCAAGGTGGGGTTTGGTGTTCATCCGGGCGGACGGAGACAATAATATGTTGCTGTTTTTCTGATAAGCCAGCGTCTTTTGTGCGTCCTTGCCAACGAATATTTTTCCGTTAAATGCACCGGTGGCATTGTCATCCAATATGCCCTTGAAGAGCTGGTTGCTGTTGCAGTTGGGCATGGCATGGTTGACCAGTGTGTAACTGCCAATATGCTGGTTGCCGTCTCCCAGGAATAATCCGTAAAGATTGCTTTCGCACCCTGTTCCGTTAAGCCGGGCAAAGAAATTGTTGCGGATAAGTCCGCCATGCAGGGAAACAGTGTTGGAGGTAACCACACTGCTTTCTTCCTGGTGGATGAAGGTGTGGGTGATCTGAGATGACAAGCTGTTTTCGTTCTGCATCCTTGAAAAATCTATACGGGCATTTTTTCCGGCATAGATCTCCGTGAGGGAATTGGTCGCATAACTGTGGGCACAAAGGGTATGGTCACACAATACAATGCTGCAGGACGCTTCTTCGCCGGTTACGATCAGATTACGCCTGGTAATGCTGAGGTCGCGGAAGGAAAAGCTCAGGTTAATGACCTGAAGAGGCCTTTCAAGCTTCACGCCATCGGGTACATAAACAAATACTCCGTCGTGGGCGAACAGGGTATTTAAGGCAATCAGGCCATCGGTCGTAGTATCGGCATATTGGCCATAATGCAGGCGAAAAATGTCAGGATATCTGACCGATGCTTCATTGAGCCCGCAGATGATGACCCCCTCCGGCAGGCCGGACAAGCGATTCTCGTTATAATAGAAACCATTCAGGACCAGAACAACATAAGTATCAAGTTCGGGAATATCACATTTGAATATTTCCCTCAGGTTAACTTTAAAAGGGTCATATGTAAATTCAGCATCGTAATTTCCTTTCAGATAATCTTCAATGCGGGTATATTTATAATTCTCATTTTTAGTTGTAGGGACCCCAAGCCGCATAAAATCTTCCAGGGCTTTGGGCCGGTATAGGTTCAGTGTTTCTCCCGTATTCCTTGCCAGAATATCCGTGTTGTCCCTGTATAACTTCAACAGGTTAGCGGAAAGATCATGGGTGTTGTTCGACTCATTCATGCCAATGCCTTGTTTCTGTTATTTATTCTCCTCTTTTATCCAGTCGTATCCCTTCTTCTCAAGTTCGAGGGCAAGTTCTCTGCCGCTTGATTTTACGATCTTCCCTTTGTACAACACATGTACAAAATCGGGGATGATATAATCCAGCAAACGCTGATAATGCGTGATGATAATGGTTGCATTGTCTTTTGTCCGCAGTTTGTTCACACCGTTGGCAACAATCTTCAGGGCATCAATGTCAAGCCCTGAATCCGTTTCGTCGAGTATAGCCAGTTTCGGACTGAGCATGGCCATCTGGAAGATCTCATTCCGCTTCTTCTCCCCACCGGAAAATCCTTCATTTACCGAACGGTTGGTAAGGTTTGTATGCAATCCGACCAGTTCCTGTTTTTCGCGCATCAACTTAAGGAAATCGGTTGCGGATATCGGATCCATTCCGTTGAATTTGCGGTGCTCATTGACAGCAGTTTTCATAAAATTGACCAGGGACACCCCCGGTATCTCGACCGGATATTGAAATCCAAGAAACAATCCTTTTCTAGCACGGTCTTCAGGTGACATCTCCAGCAGATCTTCTCCCAGGTATACAACATGGCCTTTGGTGATTTCAAATAATTCCCTCCCGGCCAGCGCGGCAGCAAGCGTGCTCTTGCCTGATCCGTTCGGCCCCATGATGGCATGAACTTCTCCTGCCTTCACTTCCAGGTCCACCCCCTTGATGATCTCCTTGCCGTTAATGGCAACATGCAGGTCTTTAATAATAAGCATTTTAATTATTTAATAGATTCAAGAACCAATATACAAGTAACAAGATGATAGATAAAAGAATAAAGACAACCATAACAATCACAACCATCACAACCGACAACCTGCCTGCCGGCAGGCAGGCCGACAACCTTCACAACCTTCATAACCCTCACAACCTTCACAACCTTTTAACCTTCATCCCACACTCCCCTCCAGCGTTATCTGCAAAAGCTTCTGGGCTTCCACGGCAAATTCCATGGGCAGTTTGTTCAGCACCTCCCGTGCATACCCGTTTACAATCAGGCCTACCGCAATCTCCGTATCCAATCCCCGCTGATTGCAGTAGAATATCTGGTCTTCACTGATTTTCGATGTGGTGGCTTCATGTTCAATGATGGCCGAGTCATTCTCCACTTCAATATAGGGAAAAGTATGGGCACCGCATTTATCGCCCAGCAGCAGCGAGTCACACTGGGTAAAATTGCGCACATTGCCGGCGTTTTTAGCCACTTTCACCAGTCCGCGGTAACTGTTCTGGCCGTGTCCCGCTGAGATCCCCTTGGATATGATGGTGCTACTCGAATTCTTTCCGATATGGATCATCTTGGTGCCGGTATCTGCCTGCTGGTAATGGTTGGTAACGGCAACCGAATAGAATTCCCCCACCGAGTTATTTCCTATCAATATGCAGCTTGGATATTTCCAGGTAATGGCAGAACCTGTTTCAACCTGTGTCCAGGAGATCTTTGCATTATCTCCCTTACAGATCCCTCTTTTGGTGACAAAGTTAAATACACCGCCATGGCCGTTCCGGTCTCCCGGATACCAGTTCTGTACCGTTGAATACTTCACCTCGGCGTTTTCCAGCGCTATGATCTCCACCACGGCAGCATGAAGCTGGTTCTCATCCCGCATGGGCGCTGTACATCCTTCAAGATAGCTGACATAGCTGTCATCTTCCGCAACGATCAGCGTCCTTTCGAACTGGCCGGTATTGGCAGCATTGATCCTGAAATACGTGGAGAGCTCCATGGGGCAACGAACCCCCCTGGGAATGTAACAGAAGGATCCATCACTGAAAACCGCTGAATTAAGCGATGCAAAATAATTATCGCTATAAGGGACCACCGATCCCAGGTATTTCCTGATCAGATCAGGATGCTCGCGAACCGCTTCACTCATCGAACAGAAAATAATGCCCAGGTCGGCCAGCGTTTCTTTGAAAGTCGTCTTTACCGAGATGCTGTCCATTACAACATCCACCGCCATACCGGTCAGCCGTTTCTGTTCGTCGATCGAGATGCCGAGTTTTTCAAAGGTCCGCAATAATTCAGGATCTACTTCATCCAGGCTGGCAGGGCCAATTTTCTGCACCGGCGCTGCATAATAACTGATATCCTGGTAATTGATCTCCGGGATGACCAGATGGGCCCAATGGGGCATCTTCATGGTCGTCCAGTGCCGGTATGCCTTGAGCCTGAATTCTAGCAAAAACTCAGGTTCATTCTTCTTGGCGGAAATAATCCGCACAATATCCTCATTCAATCCCCTCGGGATGATCTCGGTTTCGATGTCGGTAACAAAACCATATTTGTATTCGTTACCGGTAACCTCGGTCAATATATGATCCTGTGAATTTTCATTCTGCTCCATAATTCCTGATATATGTCTGATAACAGCCTGATCTTAAATAGATTCTGTATTTAGAACGATTCTAAATAAGGACAAAGATAATAAATGAAACTGAATTTATATTGATCTTTGTGCGATAATATGCCTTAATAAAACAAAGCTATGCCGCATTCTGTTCAAGCGAACGATGAGATTTCCTCCCTGGGAGAATTTGGACTGATCCGTCACCTGACAAAAGACATTACGCTGCAGAATTCCAGTTCGGAGGTTGGGATAGGTGATGATGCTGCCGTCCTGGATTATGGTGCCAACAAGATCGTAGTAACAACCGACCTACTCACCGAGGGTATTCACTTTAACCTCGAATATACACCCCTGAAACATCTGGGCTATAAGGCTGCAGTGGTGAACTTTTCCGATGTGTTTGCCATGAATGCCTTTCCAAAGCAGTTGCTGATTTCCATTGCCCTTTCAGCCAAGTTTAAAATGGGTATGATCGAAACCCTGTATGAAGGGCTTTTGCTGGCTTGCAGGAAATACGGCGTCGACATGGTGGGGGGTGACACTTCTTCTTCGCTTACCGGCATGACGCTTTCCATTACCGTGCTGGGAGAAGCTGAAAGCGGGACAACGGTTTACCGTAAGGGAGCCAGGGAAAATGATCTGATCTGCGTTTCCGGTGATCTTGGGGCAGCCTACATGGGCCTTCAGGTTTTGGAGCGGGAACGAAAACTTTACCGGGGACATCCGGAGGCCCAGCCAGACCTGTCGGAATACAATTATATCCTCGAACGGCAGTTGAAGCCTGAAGCCCGTGGTGATATTATCCGGCTGTTGCGGGAGAATGGCATCCGGCCAACATCCATGATCGATATATCGGATGGATTATCTTCGGAAATCCTGCATATCTGTAAGGAATCCAATACGGGCTGCAGGATATTCGCGGATAAGGTCCCCATTCATCCGTCAACGGCATCCGCAGCTGACGAATTCAATATAGAGCCGCTGATAGCAGCCCTTAACGGAGGGGAAGATTATGAGCTTCTTTTTACGGTTCCCCTCAGTGATTTCGGGATTATAGCCAAACAACCGGGAGTGTCTGTAATCGGACATATCACGGCTGCATCCGAAAAAGCTTTATTGGTTGCACCGGGTGGCAATACGATTGAATTGATTGCCCAGGGCTGGAATGCCATGAACGGCTAAATGCCCTTCCAGCAAACAAAATGAAAGATAATTGAAAAAAGATAAAACCGAAAACAGATTCAGCAATCACCTGGTTATTGATTTCAGCACTGCATCGAAAAATACTTCACTATATTTGTTCCGTTGAAAAAATCAATCCATATGAAAAATCATTCCATTTTCGCGGTTGTTATAATGTTGACATTTTTTACCGTTTCCGTCCGGTCACAGGACCATCATGTCCGTATCGGATTTATCGGAAACAGCATTACTTATGGTGCCGGATTGTCAAACCCGGCTACCCAGAGTTATCCAGCCCAGCTGGGAGTGCTGCTGCAGCAAAAATACGGTGACACATGCATCATAAACAATTTCGGCATTTCATCAAGGACCATGCTGAAACATGGTGATGTTCCCATCTGGAATGACACCGAGTTTACCAATGCCTGGAAACTTGCCCCTGAGATTTTGCTGATCTGCCTGGGCACCAACGATACCAAACCTCAAAACTGGGATTTATATCAGACTGAGTTCTTTGGCGATTATATGTCCATGATCGATACCTTCAGGGTGAGAAACCCTTTCACAAAATTTATGGTATGTCGCCCTTGTCCTGCTTTTGACGTTGTATGGGGGATTCGTGAAACGATTATTGTAAGTGACATTATACCGCTGGTTGACTCGGTTCAGAAAGTTACCGGGGCCGTTCTGGTTGATTTTCATACGCCTTTACTTGACAGCGTTTCCCTTTTCCCGGATAAGATTCATCCTGATATTGCAGGTTCCGGTGCCATGGCACGGATACTTTTTAACACCATCATAGAATCCGATATTATTCATCAGGCTGAAACCGGCCTGACCTTTATCAACTCGCTTAAAACCGATAAAAAAATACTGGCGGCCAGGGATTCTGCAACCCTCAGCTGGGTTACGATCAATGCTGATACGGTTACCCTTGACGGACAACTTGTTGCGGCCAACGGAAGCCTTAAGGTTGCCCCGCTTGAAACAAAGGTTTATACCTTGCTGGCAAAAGGTGAGAAGAGCGTCGATTCGATGAAAATTGAACAAAATGTGTATCAGCCTGCCCTTGACCGGCTGAGCATTACACCCAGGTCTATCAATATTTTTCAGGGCGATAGTATTGATCTGAACTTGTCGTATTATGATCAGGAGAATAAGCTTATGGCAGATACCGTGTTCATGATCGACTGGTCAATCACGGAAGGGTATGGCAGGTTGATCAACCCGGCAGGGACTTCTGTCACGTATGTGGCTGACAGTGCCATAAAGGCTGTCGTTACGGCCGCATACGGAGATATTTTCGCCAGGGTGACGGTGAATATTAAAGCCGTGGTAACCAACATCAGCCAGGCCAAAGCGGGAGATGATCTGATGATATTTCCAAATCCCGGAGGTGACGTGATTAACCTGCAGATTGTTTCCGAAAATTCAACTTCACTGCAGATACAATTATTTGATCTGAAAGGAGAACTGGTGAAAGAGGAACATCATAATATGACCGGCGCAGGAACCCATCATTATATCCTTGGGACGGAAGCCCTGGATCCCGGAATCTATGTTTATAGAATCGAGTATTCAGGTAACCGTTTTACAGGC
>Ga0105100_10000612_pt1 | contig 20904 bp, 20 predicted proteins | sample PPLLak12cMay2015_2_FD_87033 | JGI IMG/M metagenome (GOLD analysis project Ga0105100, IMG submission 87033) | Freshwater sediment microbial communities from Prairie Pothole Lake near Jamestown, North Dakota, USA - PPLs Lake P8 Core (1) Depth... | ecosystem: Environmental > Aquatic > Freshwater >...
GGGGAATTGCACCCCGTCCTTCATGGTGTTCATCAGGATGTCCTTGTGGCTTGCATCCATCATCAGGGCGCCTTCGGTCCCAATGAACTCGATCCAGGTCGCCGAGAAGTTCGGGTAGCCGGGCGGGAGAGACCAACCGGCGCCGATGGTGACCGTCACCCCGTCGTCCATGGTGATCACGATGACCTGGGTATCGGGGACTCCCTGGTCCCGTCGGGCACCCCAGGCCACCTGGGAGTAGACCCGGACCGGCTTGCGGGGCTCCAGGCACCAGAGGGAGAAATCGATATCGTGTGTTGCCTCCATCGCGGCGGGTGAGAGCTTGGTCCTCGAAGCGATCTTCGCCCCGAGCGATCGGGTGATGTGACGGCTGACGAGCACGCTGACCGGGTCACCGAGGGTGCCGTCGTTCAGGCTCCGCTTGACCAATGCCTGCTTGGCGTTGAATCGCTGCGAGTACCCGACGGTGAACTTGAGCTTCTTGGACTCGGCGATCTCGATGAGCTCGTCGGCTTCTTCCAGCGTTATCGACATCGGCTTCTCCAGCAACACGTGCTTGCCCGCCTCGAGGGCCGCCTTTGCCATGGGGTAGTGCAGGGTCTCAGGGGTGGCCGAGATCATCAGGGCCTGGATGTCGGGGTCGGCCACCAGGGACTCCCAGTCGCCGGTAGCGGTCACGGCACCCGTCCGCGCGGCCATCTCGGCGAGACGTTCGGGGTTGACCTCTGCGAGATGGAGTCGGCCGACGAGGGCGCTGCTGGATGCGGCGATGGCTCGGATGCCACCGCACCAGCCGACGCCGATGATCCCGACGTTGAGCGGTTCCATGGTTGGTCCTTTCGGTTAGAGAAGAGCTTCGGGCTCGATGGGCAGTTCCACCGGGCGCCCGATCCTGGCTGAGTAGTCCATGGCCATGGTAAGGATCAGGTTGCGGTGTCCATCGCGTGCAGTGGCATGCGGCGTCGCCACGCCCGTGGTGAGCCGGTTGAACCAAGTCATCGTCTCCTCACGCATCGGTCCCCAAAGCAGCCCGTCGGAGACATCGCCCGGTGGGTAGCTTCCGATGAAGTCGACGTAACGCTGCGAGTCGGGCTCGTAGCCCTTCGAGGTGTATCCCGCGGGTTGCGGGATCTGCGTCGCCAGGATCACATCCCGGTGGGTGTCCTCGATGTCGATCACTCCTTTGGTGCCAACGATGCCGATCTCCAGGCCGTAGACCGCTCCCGGCCATACCGTGGGCAGGGCCCAGCTGATGTTCATGCTCCAGATGGCACCATCGTCCATCGTGAACAGGCCGAAAGTCGCGTCCTTGGTCCCCATCTCCCCCAGCGTGTGGTCGGCCGACCGTGCATACACCTCGACCGGAGTCTTCGGCTCCATGAGCCACATGCACATGTCGAGGCTGTGCGTCCCGGAGACGACCATCGGTGTCAGATTGGACCGCTCGGAGGTCTTGCGAAGGGTGGCATCGGGCACCATCCGGTTCATGAAGGCCCTCGTGACCACGCTGGTCACATCACCGATCTGACCGTCACGAAGACGCTGCTTCACGGTCTGGAACCGTCGCCTGAACCGCTGGGTGTAACCGATGACGGCGTCGACCCCGGCCGCCTCGATCGCGGCGAGGACACGCGCCGACTCCACCGGGTTGGTGGCGAGGGGCTTTTCGATGAATAGCGGGACACCCAACTCGACAGCGGCGAGAATCGGCTCGACGTGCTCGTTCTCGGCGGTGGCGACGATCACCGCGGTCACCTCCGGCCTGGAGAGGAGCTCGTGGAGGTCGGTCGTCACCAGATCGGCGTTGGTGTCCTCACCCAGCCTCTTGGCGGTGTCGGCGTCGATGTCGCACAGGCCGAGCCAGTCGATGCCGGGATGCTCCCGCGCCAGGACGGCACGGATCCGCCCCACCGTCCCACAGCCGACGATGGCGAGCCCGATCCCGGCCTTCATCGCTCGATTCCGAGAAGAAGCGCCGCGTTGCCACCGACGATCAGGTCGCGGTCGTCGGCGTCCAGGCCGTCCACCCGGTCAAGCAGGCCGAGCGGGTCGTCCTCGCCCATGTCGTAGGGATAATCGGTGCCGAGCAGGATGTGATCCGCCCCGTACTTGTCGATCAGGAAGCCCAACTGGTCAGGCTCGAACACCATGGTGTCGAAGTAGAAGTTGGAGAGATACTCGCTCGGTGGCCGGGGAAGACCATGTCTCACGTCCTCCCGGGCGTGATAGGCGTGGTCGAAACGGCCCGCGTAGGCGGGCAGGTAACCCCCGCCATGGGAGAAGACGAACTTGAGCCCGGGGTGACGCTCCATGACACCGTCGAAGATCAACCTCCCGGCACAGATCGTCTCTTCGAGCGGGTGCCCGATGGTGTTGAAGAAGTAGTGGTCGGTGAATCGCGCCGGCTCGGTGAATCCGGTGGGGTGGATGAACACCAGCATGTCCAGATCTTCGACCGCTCCCCAGAACGACTCGAACCGCGGGCTGGACAGCTCCTCGCCCTCGATGTGTGTCGCCATCTCGATGCCGCGGAACCCCAACTCGACGGCACACCGTTTCAGCTCATCTATGGCCGAGGCCGGATCCTGCATCGGAACGGCCCCCAGACCGAGGAACCGGTCGGGATAGGCGCGGACCAATTCGGCCAGATCGTCGTTGATCAGCCGGAAGGCTCGCGTCCCCAGCTCGCCACCGGCCCAGTGAAACAGCTGATATGGGGAGAGACACAGTGCCTGGACATCCACGCCCATCGCATCCATGTCGGCCAACCGCACCTCGACCGACTCCATCTTGGGCCGGAGGTCCTCCAGCTGCTTTCGATTCACCTCTTTGGTGAGCTCGTTCCCGAACTGAAAGGGCACCCTTCCCAGCCGCTCCGACTCGGGTTTGACCAATGCCGCGGCCCGACCGCATTCCCGATGGCAATGGATGTCGATGACCCGGCGATTGCTCAAGTGAACCGTCTCCCTGTAGGCGTCACATCATGCAGAATATATGATTTCTCGTTCGGTTGCCGATCCGGCGGTGTCAGAGCCCGAACAGCCGCCGGGCATTGCCACCGGCGATCATCTCCCGCTCCGTCTGATTCATCCTCGAGTCGCCCAGGAGAGCCAGCGGATCGGTCAATCCCATGTCGAAGGGGTAGTCGGTGCCGAGCAACACCCGGTCCGCCCCGAATCGGACGATCAGCAACTCGATCAGACCCGGATCGAAGACCGTGATGTCGAAGTGGAGACGGCCCAAGTACTCGGACGGGAGACGGTCGATGTTCCCCCGTAACTCGGGCCGGTGGCGGAAGGCGTGATCGGTCCTGGCCGAGTAGAAGGGCAGATAGCCGCCCCCGTGGACGAGCAGCATCTGAAGACCTGGGTGGCGCTCGAACACGCCGCCGAGGATCATCCTGGTCACTGCCAGCGTGGTGGAGAGGGGCATTCCGATCACATTGACCAGGTAATAGTCGGTCATTCGCCTCGCCTCGGTGAACCCAGCGGGATGGAGGATCACGACCAGGCCAAGCTCCTCGAGGACTTCCCACACCGGCTCGAACGACAAGTCGTCGAGATCGAGCCCGTTGACGTCCGAGCCGATCTCGACCGCGGGGAAGCCCAGGTCGGACACCCGGCGTGCCTCGGTCACGGCGACAGCGGGATGGGCCATGGGAAGGGTCCCCACGCCGACGAACCGCTTCGGGTCGAAGCCAACGACTTCGGCGATCCGCTCGTTCTGGAGGGATGCCACCTTCGGAGCCAGGTCGGTGTCGGCCCAGTAGTAGTACTGGAACGGGGTCAGAGCGACCAGCTGGATGTCGACACCCATCGCATCCATGTCGGCCAGCCGCGTCCCCGGGTCGGTGTACTTGTCACGCGCCAGCTCGTAGAACTCGTTGTTGAGCTCCCTGGTCGTCGACGAGGAGAAGAAGGTGCGGGGCTCGTCCTCGGGTCTCAGATGCGGTCGGGTGAGATCGACCGATTCCGGGACCATGAGATGGGTGTGCACGTCCACGGAGCCGGTGGCCGGATTGGCGGGGGAATCGGTCGGGCCCCAAGCAGCGACCCAATCGCCGGGGGTCGCGGTCATTTGAGGCGCCCGATGCCGGCGCGTCTCCGCACCACCTCGATCACTGACGAATTGTCCTTGTCGGCCAGACCGTTCTCCTCGCCTTCGGCGAGGGCGGCCCGGGCGACCTCTGCAAGGTCCATCGTCGCCCCCAACGCGTGACCGTGCTCGACGATGAGCCTCGCGTCCTTGTGACTCTGACGGAGCCTGGCAAAGGGCTCTTCGTGGTAGCCGGCGACCATCCGGTCACCCCAGACATCCATCGCCTTGGAATAGGCGAGGGAGTCCTTCAGGACATCCAGGGTGGTTCCGAGGTCCATCCCTGCCAGCTCCGCCACCACCAGGCTCTCCGCCAGGGCCATGCGATGCACCGTGAGGGCGTGATTCACGATCAGCTTCATCCTGGCGGCCGAACCGACCGGGCCGACGTGATGGTGGGACCGGCCGATCGCCTCAAAGATCGGGGTTCCCCTCAAATAGGCCTCCTCGGGGCCCCCGACCATCACAACCAGCTCTCCCCGCTCCGCCACCTCGCTGTTGCCACTCACCGTCGTGTCGGTGTAGGTGATGCCGACCCCGGCGAGGGCGTCTGCGATCTCAACGGCGTCTCCTGGGCGCCCAGTGGTCGTGTCGTACACGAACATTGGCGAGACCCCCGACCCGGCGATGCCGCCGTGACCGAGACACACCTCACGGGTCACATCGGAATTGGGCAGGGAGAGAACCGCGGCCCAGCACCCCTGGACGGCGTCCGCCGGCGAGCCGGCCGGGGCACCGCCCTTTTCCTCGAAGTCCACCAGACGGCCCGGATCGGGGTCGTATCCACGGACCCGGTGGCCGGCGGCGAGCAGGTGACCCGACATTCGGGATCCCATCAGACCGAGCCCGATGAAGGCCAGGTGCTCCCCCGTCATTCGCGCCCCGTCACTCGAACCCGTACAGGACCGAAGGGTTGTCCACCAGGATGCGGCGCCTGAGCTCCTCCTCCGGTGCCCACAACTCCAGCTGCTCGAGCAGATCGGCATCGTTGGGCTGCTCGTTGAACTTGTTCGGATGGGGCCAGTCGGTGGCCCAGAGCACGCGATCGGGATTGGCCTCGATCAGTGCTCTCGCCATGGGTACCACGGCCGGCCATGGGGGCAGGTCGCCCACGCCGAGCCGGTTTGGTGCCGACAGCTTGACCCAGGTGCTCCCGTCCTTGACCAGATCGAGCAGCACTCGGAACGGCGGATAGTCGACACCTTCAGTCGCCGGCATATAACCGAAATGGCCGATCGAGACCGGCGAGTCGAGGGAGCGCAGCAGGGGCAGCAGGTCGGGCAACTCGTGACCAGAGAAGAGGAACTCGACGTGCCAGCCAAGAGACGCTATTCGCTTCACCAACCCCGGGACCTCATCGAGCTCCACCGGCATCCCACCGACATTGTCCAGGTTGAGCCTGATTCCCCGGGCCCCGCGGGCGTGAAATGCCGCCAGCTCCTCATCCGTGACTCCTCCCTCGACTGCGATAACCACCCTGGCCCGCTCAGGGATCCGGGCGGCTGCATCGAGGATTGCCGAGTTGTCCGTCCCGTAGACCGATGGCTGGGTGAAGACCACCCGATCGATCCCGAGCCTCGCGTGCATGGCCAGCATGTCGTCGAGGGTGGACTGGGGTGGGTTGTATCCGCGGTTGGGGGCCAGCGGATAGCCATCGACGAAGACATGGGTGTGACAGTCCACCGACCCCGCGGGGACGGCCATGTTTGCCTCTCGCGTCTCCCGAATCGGGGGCAGGCAGTCCGGGATCTCTGTCATCGGTCAGTCCCGGATCGGGATGGTGAGATGCCGGACGGTGATCTCGACCAGACGCTCCGCATCGCTGGCTCGTATGGCGTCGACCATGTCGTTGTGATCTCTGGTCGCGGTCTCTTTGAGGAAGGGGCTCTTCCGCAGGGTGGCGCTGACGAAGACGACCTGGGTGTTCTGGAGCCCGTTGATGACCGAGACCAGCCTGCGAGAAGACGAGGCCTCGTAGATCTTCTGATGGAAGGCACGGTTTCCCTGCACCCAGACATCCCAGCTGTCGGAGGTGGCCATCTCGGCGAGGATGGCCTCGGCCGAGGCAAGGATCTCGGGCGTCATCCCGGCCACCGCCTCCCGGGCGGCCATCGGCTCGAGCAGCTGGCGGATTCGGACGATCTCCTCGACATCCTCCCTGGTGACCGGGTTCACGACCCCGCCGCGATAGTTGTCGATCCTGACCAACCCCTCGAACGAGAGCTCTCGCAGCGCCTCGCGCACCGGGGTCGTGCTCACATCGAAGCTCGCCGCAACCTCGGCGAGGCTGAGCCTCGTGCCACCGACCAGGTCCCCATTCAGTATCGACCTGCGCAACGAATCCGACACGAAATCGGTGGCAGTGCGGGGGCGGGCCGACCGGCTCAGCACCGGATTGTCGCTTCGCGTCGTTTCCACAAGTCCTAGATCCTCCACATCTCTCCTCTCAGACGACCGGGTTGCGCAGGGTGCCGATACCGTCGATGGATATCTCCACCAGATCACCCGGCGCCAGGTAGCGGGGCGGGTCGAATCCGATTCCCACCCCCAAACCGGTTCCGGTGGCGATCACATCGCCCGGCTCCAACGTCATCACCTCGCTCAGTGTCGCGATGAGCGTCTCCACATCGAAGATCAAGTCGCTGATCGGCGCGTCCTGGCGAAGCTCGCGGTTGACCATCGTCCGCATCGACGAGGCGCGTATGTCGGGAAGCTCGTCGATAGTGGTGATCCAGGGCCCCATCGGACAGAAAGTGTCTGGGCTCTTGCCGACGAACCACTGCACGTGACGCTTCTGCAGGTCCCGGGCGGTGACGTCGTTGACGATGGTCCATCCGAAAACGTGGCCGAGGGCCTCCTCTCGGTTCACGTTGCGGGCATCGCTCCCGATGACGACGGCCATCTCCCCTTCGTAGTCGGTCGTCCCGGTGGGGTCGTTGGCCAGCACGATCGACTCGTCGGGCCCGATCACCGATGTGGTCGCCTTGGTGAAGATCACGGGATGGTCAGGGATCATCTGCTTCTCAGATGCGTCGAATCCTGAGTTGGAGAACTCCTTGGCGTGATCCCGGTAGTTGCGGCCGACGGCGATGATGTTCTTCCGGGGCGCCAACGGCGCGAGGAGACGCACCTCGTCGATCGGGAGCCTCGACCCTTGCGAGATGGCATGCTCGACCTTGCCCCGATCCCACTGGGCGATCAGATCGACGGTGTCGTCGGGCAGCCCCGAACCGGCCAGATCGACCAACTCGTCCCCTTCGACCACCCCGATGCGGCGTTCACCGTCGATGTCGAAATTGGCCAGCCGCATGACCGGCGATGGTACATCGTGCATGATGCATCGTGCATCACGCCGGGGCGACTGCCCCACGGTTCGTGGCCAGACGCCGAACCGGTTTCCAGAGGATCGCGGCGACCAACATCACCATGGCGGCGATGGCGAAAGTCAGACGCGGCCCGAAGGATTCGGACGACCAAGAGCCGGAAGGCGGGCCGATCACCTGAGCGATACGGACGAAGGTGACCCAGGTCAGCACGGTGAGACCACGGTAGAGGGGGCCCCCGAGCGTCGCGGCCTTCTCCTGGGCCTGAGGCACGAACAACCCGAAGCCGACTCCGGCGATGGCCAGACCGATCGGGACCACCCACCAGGCCGGGGCGACCGAGGTGACTGCCATGCCGATGGCCATGAGTGAGAAGGCGAGGCCGACCAGACGCGATCCGCTGTGGCGGGCGCGAAGACTCCCGATCTGGACGGCGGCGACCACGACGCCGACCTGGAAGGCGGAGATGATGAATCCCCGGCCAGACGACTCCATCCCGAATATCCGATCGAGAAACAGTGGGGTGGTGGTGAAACCCAGGCCGTGCATCACGATCGTGACCGCCACCGTCGCCCCCAGGATGCCGACATAGTCGACGAGGTTGCGGCCGCTCCGCAACGAGGCCAGGGCTTCGCCGGCGTGGGTCAAGGGTGGCTCTACCACCCGTCCGGGGTCCAGCGGCATCCTGGTCATCCAAAGCGCGAGCGGATACCCGATCAGGAAGATCAGGAACGGTTGGAAGACACCACTCCGGCCGATCAGACCCGCGGCGATGGGGCCCATCATGTTGACCAGAGTCACTCCCCCTAGGTTGAGTCCCATCGCCCTGGTGCGTGCCGGCCCGGAGAAGAGATCGCCCACCAGGACGATGCCCAGGCCGAGCAGGCCCGAGGTGCCCACCCCCTGCAGCACCCGCATCGCGACCAATCCCCAGAACGAGCGCGCCCAGAATCCGGCAACGCCGAAGCTGGCGAAGATGAGCAGGCTCACCAGAACCACCCTCCTCCGACCGAAGCGGTCGGCGAAGTACCCGATCAGGATCGACAACAACACGCCGGGCGCCGACACCGCCGCCTGGACCAGCCCGATCGAGGCCCGGCTCACACCCAGGGCGTCGGCCAGGTCGGGAAGGAGGGGGGCGGTCACCGAGAAGCCGAGAGTGCCGATTGCGCCGATGGCGATGGCCATCACCAGCCGCTCACGGGACGACGTGGCGGAGCCAATCGGGTGGAGAAGGCGACGAGATGCGATGCGGCCCAATATATTGTCGCCGGGTGACCGGTGAGTGGTGGCAACAACTCGGCCCGCGTTGGGAGTCCTCGACCGCGGCGAAGCCCCCGTACCGGACCATCGACATCCACACCCACGTCGAAGTGCCTGCCGCGGCGGACATCGCTGCTCCCCTGTTTCGCCCGGAATACGACCCGAGGATGCAGGTACAGCCGGAGGAGAGCACCCGATACAACCGTGAGCTGCGGGCGACCCAAACCGCCCAGTTCGTCGAGCCCGAGAGAAGGCTGGCCGACATGGACCTCCAGGGGATCGATGTCCAGGCCCTCGCCATAGCCCCACCTCAGTACTTCCACTGGCTCGACGCGGCCACCGGACCCAAGGTCAACTCTATGCAGAACGATGCCATCTTCGAGATGACCCGGGCAGCGCCTGACCGATTGGTCGGAATCGCCAACCTGCCCATGGATCACCCCGAGGCTGCCGTCACCGAGATGGCGCGGGTGAATGCCGACCTGGGGTTCAACGGGTTCGAGGTGAACGCCGATGTCAAGGGTGGTGACCTCGATGACCGCCGATTCGACCCGATCTGGGCCAAGGCCGAGGAGCTGGAGATGCTGGTGATCCTCCACCCCCATGGCTGGACCGAGCCGCGGCGGATGGACGACTACTACCTGATCAATGTGGTCTGCATGCCCCTTGCCTCCACCGTGGCCGTCTCACGGATGATCCTCGGCGGGGTCTGGGAGCGATTCCCGAAGCTGAGGATGCTCGTGGTGCACGGCGGCGGCTACCTGCCTTTCTACTTCGCCCGGACCGACCACGCCTTCAAGGTGCGGCCCGAGGCCAGAAAGCACATATCCCGCCCTCCCAGCGAGTACCTGCACAAGCTGTACTTCGACACCACCGTGTTCGCCCCCTCGGCGGTGGAGTACCTGGTGGGCGAGTTCGGCGCCGACCGAGTGCTGATGGGGACCGACTACCCATTCGACATGGGCCCCACCGATCCCCTCGGCTTCCTCGCAGGCGCCCGCCTCACCCAGGAGGAGCATGCCCTGATCGTGGGAGGCAACGCAGCGAGGCTGCTGCGCCTCTAGTCGTCCCCCAACACCTCGATCACGGCGGAAATGTCACTCGAGCCCCATCCCCGCGCCTGGGCCGCGAACAGGAAGGCGGCAGCCGCCCCTCCGACGCTCCCGGCGGAGCGACGCGAGTCGGCGAGACGCAGGTCCTTCGCCATCAGGTCGACGGTGAACAGAGGGCTGTGGTCATGGCGCGCCATCGGCCCGGCCTTGTAGTCGAGCAGCTTTGGCACCGCCCCCTGACGGAGGAGGTCGATGCACGCCCCGGTGTCGAGACCTGCGTCCTCCATCTCCAGGATGGCTTCCGCGATGGCGACCACATGGGCATTGAGCAGTCGGTTGGTGATCAACTTCATCTCCAGCCCCGCACCGTTGGGACCGAGGTATTGAACCGACGAGCTGAAGGCCTCCAGGTAGGGGCGGGCGCGATCGACAGCGTCGGGATCACCACCAACCATCGCGGCCAGAGTCCCCGCCACGGCGTGAACCGAGGTCCCGCTGACCGGGCAGTCGAGGAATTGGTGACCGTGCTCCCGGGCCGAGGCCGCGATTCGTCGCGACGTCTCGACATCGATGGTCGACATGTCCAGACAGAGCGCCCCGGGGTCCAGCCGATCGAACAGCCCACCGAGATATACCTCCTCTACCTCGGGCCCGTCTGGGAGCGAGCTGAATACGACCGGGGCCCGGAGGTCCTCCGCCCCACCGAGTACATCGACGCCCGCCTGCCGGGCGGCATCCTGAGCCGCCGGCGATGGGTCGACGCCCAACACGTGGTGGCCTGCCTCGACCAGATGTCCGGCCATCGGGACACCCATCCTCCCCAGCCCGAAGAACCCGATCGTCGTCATGACCGCCTGCCTCTCATCTCTGACTCCTCTCCAGCGCGTCCCACACCCACATGGTGGCGGCGCGTATGCCCGGATGCGCCGGGGAGATCCCGACACGGGGTCGCTCGGCGTCGACCTCGATCGTCGCGATCAAAGGCCCCGGCCCGCGTCTCATCACCGACACCCGATCGGCGAGCGTGATCGCCTCGTCGACGTCATGGGTCACCAACAAGATCGTCCGCGGGTCCATCTGCCAGTGCGTCTCGAACTCCTCGTGGAGCTTCCTGCGATTGAGTGCGTCGAGGTGGGCGAAGGGCTCGTCGAGCAGGAGGACCTCGGCGTCGTGGGCTATCCCCCGCCCCAACCCGGCCATGGTCTGCTGACCGAGAGAGAGTGTGTCCGGCCTCTGCTCCTTCACCTTGTGCAGGCCGACCCGCTTGGTGTAGAAGTCGCGGACCTTCTCGTACAGCTCCGGCGGTTTGTCACTGAACTCGGCGCCGATCGCGATGTTCCTCTCCACGTTCCACCAGGGAAGGAGACGCGGGTCCTGGAACACGAGGGCGCTCTTGTTCTCATGACGGGTCGGGCCGATGAACTCGACACTCCCGATCGTCGGCTTCTCGAGACCGGCCACGATGCGAAGCAGTGTGCTCTTGCCGCACCCGTTGGGGCCGACGATCGCATGGACACTCCCAGACTCGACATCGAGATCTATCCCGGACAGAACCAGTGCGTTCGACTCCGCCCCTCCATAGGCGAACCCGAGCGTGTGCAGCCGGACCTTCACGATCGGTCTCCGTGTCGGTTTTCAGTGGACACCCGTTTCACGCTACAAAGTATCGATTGTCTGATATATGATCGCGCCGACCCACCCCAGGTGGGCGTGCACAGAAATCCACGGGAGGTAAAGGTGCGACCGAGATCGAAGTGGCGTTGGGTGACACTCATCGCCATCCTGGCATTGGTGGCCACGGCCTGTGGGTCCGATGGTGGTGAGGACGACGGAGGATCGGGTTCGACGACGGCCGAAGAGGCCAGGACCGTGATCCGCTTCGCATTCGCACCGGACCCTGTTTGGGACTACATGAACGACACCGGGATGATCGTCGAGTGGGAGGAGGAGTACAACACCCGCATCGTGACCAGCTCGACGTGGGATGAGTTCACCTTCTTCGCCGGCGGCCACGGGGACATCGTCTCCATGGGCACCCAGGAGATCCCGGTGCTCGAGCAGGAAACGGAGATCGCGACGGTGACCTTCGGGAAGTACAACTTCCAGCGGTCGCCGATGATGCGGAGGGCCGACAGCACCTACAACGAGCTGCCCGACGTCCCGGCAGGCTCGCCGATCTGTGTCAGCAGCCCGGTGTCCAACACCCAGTTCTGGTCCGTAGCCATGAACGAGCTTCATGACATCGACTACTTCGTAGGTGGTGGTGATTACGAGCTCATCGTCAACGATCACTTCGTCAACCCGCAGAACCTGCTCAACGGCGACTGCGAGGCGGCGGTGATCATCCCGGAGGCAGCGGCCCCGTATCTGCGGACCGGCGAGCTGGTGCTGATGTACGACGGTCTGATGCCATTCCAGCTCTACAACACCTTCTCCGGGTTCGAGAGTGAGGAAGACCACGTCATGTCCAACCTGTTCACCGCCACAGAGTCGTTCTACGACGCCAACGAGGAGGCGGCGGCGGCATTCCTGGTGCTGTGGCAGCGAGGCATCGACGCCTGGTCCGACCCGGCCACCCAGGCCGAGATCATCGAGACCTACCCGCAGCACTTCTCGGTGGAAGAGCCCGAAGATGTCGCCTTCATCCAGGAGTTCATGTCGGGCGAGAACGACTGGTTCGTCGACACTGTCTACCTCGAAGAGGATTGGATCGAGGCAGAGAAGGCGATCTGGGACTTCATGGTGGACCTCCACCCCGACAACCAGAACAAGCTGAACGAGGACTTCCCCGACGCACGGTTCGAGGCGATCCCCGCTCCCTGATCGACAATTGATTGACGAAGGTGAGTGGGCCATCCGCCCACTCACCTTCCCGATTTGCAAGACTGAGACAAGACCTAGAAGGACAGCGTGGCGACGACACTCGAGCAGCCGGCACCCGGTGCCCGATCGGCGGAAGAGGAGCGACTACTAGCCCTCCAGAAGCGCGATACCAGACGAAAGTGGTTCTGGCGCATCGCCGGATATGTGGTGGTCCTCGGGGTTTGGGAGATCGCATCGGGGACCATCCTCAACGAGAACCTGCTCCCAGGCCCGATCCGCATCATCGAGACGTTCCCCGACCTGATCGAGAGCGGACGGTTCTTCTCCAGCTTCGCGGCCACCCTGACCCGTATCGGGATCGGGTTCGGGTTGTCCTTCGTCATCGGGATCCTGCTCGGGATCTTCACCCAGAGCCGGTGGGTCGAAGGATTCTTCAAGGACGCTGTCACGATCAGCCTGGTCTCCCCCGGGTTGATCTGGGCCCTCACCGGTCTGGTGATCTGGGGTTTCGAGCCGCAGGGCTGGATCTTCGCGATCGTCATGACCACCTTCGCCCTGGTCACGGTCAACGTGGCAGAGGGGATCCGGGCATTGCCCAAGGACCTCATCGACATGTCGCGGGCGTTCGGGGTGACCAACACTCGACGGCAACGCGAGATCGTGATCCCTTTCCTCGCCCCGTTCATCTTCACCGCCCTCCGGTTCGGCTTCTCGGTCGGCTGGAAGGTCACGGTGCTGACCGAGGTCTTCTCCTCCAACGAAGGCATCGGCTTCGAGATGAGGGTGGCCTCGCAGCTGTTCCGGATGGACGAGTTCTTCACCTGGGTGCTGTCGTTCTTCATCTTCGCCTTGTTCCTGGAGAAGGTGGTCCTTCAGCGCTATGAGCGTAAGTTCTTCCGCTGGCGGGCAGAGGTGGCGTCCTGATGGCCACCGTCGTCAGCCAGGCGCCGCTCGAGGAGCAGGGACTCATGCGAGTCCTCAAATCCCCGAGGACGGCGCGAATCCTGTTCCCCTTCGCGGTGCTCGCCGTGTGGTACTTCATCTACTACACGATCGACTCCCGGATCTTCCCCAGCCCGCAGCAGGTTCTCGAGTTCATGTGGGAGGAGGTGACCCTCACCAGCGGGATCAGCTATGGCAGCGTCGTCGAGAATCTGTACGGACAGTTCGCCATCTCGATCATGCGGCTGACCATCGGCTTCTTCGTCGCTCTGATCATGGGGACGGTGATCGGCCTCGCCATGGGGATATCCAAGGCGGCCGATGCCTTCTTCCACGACTGGGTGATGGCCGTGCTGGCCATGCCGGCGTTGGTGTGGGCCCTGTTCCTCGGTCTCTGGCTCGGCTTCGGCAATCTGGGGCCGATCCTGGCGGTGATCCTGGCCGGCATCCCCTTCGTCATCATCAACGTCAGGGAGGGCGTCCGCAACACACCCAAGGATCTGTTCGACATGGCCCATGCCTTTGGCGTCCCGCAGAACAAGGTCACCCGGCATGTGCTACTGCCCTCGCTGATGCCGTTCTTCTTCGCCGCCATCCGTTACGCCTATGCAATCGGATGGAAGGGTCTGGTCATCACCGAGGTGTTCGCCTCGGACCGGGGCATGGGATGGACCATCAAGTTCTGGTACGACGCCCACCGCGCACACGGGGTCATCGGATATGCCCTCTTCTTCGTGATCTTCGCCTTGGCCCTGGAGAAACTGGTCTTCGACCCACTGGCAGACAGAGCCTTCAAGTGGCGGCCGAAGATCGATGTCGTGGAGATGGCGGAGGGAGACTTCGGGGCCGTGGCCAGCGAGGGCTTCCTGCTCCAGGAGAGCGAGGCGGACGAGGTCGTTTCGATGAAGAGCATGGAGGGTGAACCCAGGGATGGCTGAGATAAAGGTCGAGAACCTGCACAAGGAGTTCGGGGTCGGGGAGGACCGCGTGGTCGCCCTCGAGAAGGTCAACATGCAGGTGCAGGGTCATGTATTCGTGTCGATCGTCGGCCCCTCCGGCTGCGGCAAGTCGACGTTGCTCAACATCCTGAGCGGTATCGAGACCCCCAGCTCGGGCACGGTGACCATCACCCAGGACAATCGCGAGGCCGAGCCCGGTTATGTGTTCCAGGCAGCGAGGCTGCTCCCCTGGCGGACAGTGATGGACAACCTCCTCTTTGTGCAGAAGGACCGCAGCGACGCCACGCGGGAGCGATGCCAGAAGTACCTGGACATGGTCCAGCTCGGCGACAAGGGCGACAAGTACCCGGGGGAGCTGTCCGGTGGCATGCAGCAGCGAGTCGGAATCGCCCGAGCCTTCTCGATCGAGCCGGACGTCCTGTTCATGGATGAGCCGTTCAGCCATCTCGACGCCATCACGGCCCGCTCCCTGAGACGCGAGCTGCACGACATGTGGGTCCAGACCCGCAAGACCGTCCTCTTCGTCACCCACGATGTGGGCGAGGCGGTCGAGCTCTCCAACCGGATCCTGGTCTTCGCCAAAGGCGGCCGACTCGAGGACGATCTCCAGATCGACCTTCCCTTCCCCCGCGACGCGGCCAACGAAGACGTGGCCGTGGCCAAGGCGCAGGTGCTGCGCAAGTTCGAAGAGCTCGATCTGGTGGCGACCTGATTGGCGCCCGACTTCGACCCTCGGCCACATGTGCGTCCTCCCGGTAGTCTCGGTGGAGCGATCGGACCGGGTCGAACAGACGCCGGTCGGGCGCATCCGTCCTCTCATCCTGCATGGTATGGACTGCCTGATATAGGATCGCCTTTCGGACCCCGTCTTCGAGGCCCGTGGTAACCGCGACGCTGGAGGAGAAGTTGAGAACACGATCGAGACGGTTGTCCGTGCCGCTCCTGGCCATCCTGGCGCTGGTGATAGCGGCATGCGGAGGAGACGGTGACGACGAAGGCTCCGGCACCACCACCGCCGAAGATGCTAGGACTGTGATCAGGTTCGCCTTCGCCCCGGACCCGGTTTGGGATTACATGAACGACACCGGGTATCTGGTCGAATGGGAGGAAGAGAACAACATCCGCATCGTGACCAGCACGACGTGGGACGAATTCACCTTCTTCGCAGGAGGTCACGGGGACATCGTCTCCATGGGCACCCTGGAGGTGCCGGTCCTGGAGCAGGAGACCGGGATGAAAACGGTCACTTTCGGCAAGTACAACGCCCTCCGTGACTCGATGATGACCACACCCGACAGCGGTTATGCGACGATCGCCGACATTCCGCCCGGATCCACCCTCTGTGTGGCCAGCCCGGTGTCTGCCACCGGTTTCTGGGCGGTGGCGGCCAACGAGTTGCATGGCCTCGACTTCCGGGTCGGTGGTGGCGACTTCGAGTTGGTCGTCAACGACCACTTCGTGAACCCGCAGAACATGGTGGAGAACGGTGACTGCGTTGCGGGAATCTTCATCCCCGAGGCGGCCGCCAGCTACATGCGCACGGGCGACATGGTGGTCATGTACGACGGCCAGTCACCGTTCCAGCTCTACAACACCTTCTCGGGTTTCGAGAGCGAAGAAGCTCACATCATGTCCAACCTGTTCACCGCCACCGAGGAGTTCTACGACGCCAATGAGGAGGCGGCAGCAGCCTTCCTGGCCCTGTGGCAGCACGGCATCGAGCTCTGGGAGCAGAACCAGGCCGAGATCATCGAGACCTACCCGCAGCACTTCGCGGTGGAGGAGCCCGAGGATGTCGCCTTCATCCAGGAGTACATGGCTGGAGACAACGACTGGTTCGTCGAGTCGGTCTACTTCACCGACGAGTGGGTGGAAGCCGAGCAGGCTATCTGGGACTTCCAGACCGAGCTGAACCCGGACAACGCCAATTATGTCGAGGCCGGCTTCGAGAAGCCACGGTTCGAGGTCATCCCGGCTCCGTAAAAGGGATCTGAGGGGTGTCGGCCACCTGCCGACACCCCTCGCTCAATCCACGCCCAAAGCCCTTCGCAAACTGGTCACTCTCGTCGCGTGGTCGGTGTGGTTCACCGGAGGCAGAGGCTCCGAGTTGGTGATCGGAACGACCACGAAGTGGGGGCCCGGTTCGGTGAGCAGCCGGTCGGCAGCTTCTTCGAAGCCGGGCAGGTCTTCGATCCGCTCCGTCTTCTCGATTCCGGCGCCACGGGCGAGTGCGATGAAGTCCGCCCCGGAGGCGAGCTCCTGACCGCCGGTCATCTCGTAGGACCGGTTCTCCAGGAGCAGCACGAGCAGATTGGGCGGCCCATGACGACCGATGGTCACCAGCGAGCCCAGGCTCATCAGCAGACCGCCGTCTCCCTTGAGCACGATCACTTTCCGCTCGGGGCGGGCCAGGGCCAATCCGAGGCCGAAATCGGCGGCATGACCCATCCCAAAGGCGAGGAAGTCGAAGTCGAGCGGGTGCTGCGAGACCAGTGGCCATTGCAGGGTGGCGGTCATGGTGGTCACGACGATCTCGTCGGTCCTTCGCGCGGCGAGGGCCCGGAACAGGTCGAGACGCTCGACGCTCATGGCCTGAACCCGTATCCGTAGACCACCGCCGCCGGCTTCGAAGTCGAGACGGCCAGCGCCGTCATCTCGCCGATGACCTCAAGATCGTCGTCGTCCATCAGCCGCCGGTGTGGCACGCCCCAGGCATCGAGCAATGGCTCGGTATAGGGATAGGCCGAATCGATGGGGAGCCTTCCCTCCATCGCACCCTGATAGCCACGCCATCCGATGAGCAGGACCAAAGGGATGCCGGGACCGATCCCGCAGCCACGGAGGGCGTCCCCGGCTTCCATCAAGCCGGTGTTCTGGAGGACCACGAGGGGCCGGCGGCCCCCCACCCACAGCCCCGCCGCCAGGGCGATCCCCTCGCCCTCCCTGGTGGGCAGGTACACCTCGATGCTCTCCTCCTCGAGGAGCGCCTGATAGAGGTGACGACTCTCCCCATCCGGGATCGACACCACGTCGGTGAACCCGAGCTCCTTGAGGATTGTGACGGTCTGTGCCGCGCTCGCCCCGCTCATCGTGGCAATGGCTCCACGTCGAGAGAGCCGGCCCACCGGTCGAGCTGCTCCAGGACCGCCGGGCCGATCGGGATTCCCTCGGCGCGGTGACGCTCTTCGGCAATCGCCTCCGGCTCGCCGTGGATGTAGATGCGATCCTGGCCAGGCGACCTCGCCGACTTCCTGATCACGTCGAAGGTGGACGCCATGTCACTCTGGACCTCGGACACGGCCCGGAAGCCATCGACGCGAATCGCTCCCATGAGGTGCCCCATGGCCGGCGGCGACTCACCCGAGGCCCCGGCGATCCTGGCTTCGAGGCTGGTTCCGCCCATGGCCCCGCACAACAGCTCCACCATGAGGGCGAGACCGTACCCCTTGTGCCCTCCGCTCTCCGTTCCCTCCCCCCCGAGCGGGAGCAGTGGTGAATCGAAGGAGAGCACCCCATTGCCGTCCAAGCTGGGCGTCTGGGTCGACGCCACCCACCCAGGCGGCACTGCCCGGTCTTCGCGGAGCGCGGTCTCCACCTTGCCCACCGCCACCGCAGAAGTGGCCATGTCGAGGTAGAAATCGGTCCCGCCGGCGCCACCGGGTATGGCGACAGCCAGGGGGTTGGTCCCGAGGACGGAATCGCTGCCGAAAGTCGGTGCCACCCGTCCCCCGCTGTTCGACATGCTGATCCCGATCATCCCGGCCGCCATCGCCCGCTCGGCCCAGATCCCGGCGTAACCGAAATGGCTGCTGTTGGTCACGACCACGAAGCCGGAGCCGTGCCGGGTGGCCATCGCGATGACCTCCTTCATGGCGCGATCGGCGGCGACGATCCCGATGCCGTTCCCTGCATCCAGCAGCCCGGTGGTGGGGGTCCTGGCCGTGAAGCTGAATTCGGGCCGGGCCTCGATCACCCCGCGCTGGAGCCGGATCATGAAATACGGGATGCGGGCCAGACCGTGACTCCTGATCCCCCTCATGTCGGCGCCCACCAGCACCTCGGCGACCAGATCCGACTCATCTGCCGGCACCCCGGACGCCCGGAACAGAGCGGCGGCGAAGCCTCGGGCCGCTGCGTCCTGGACCCGGATCGACCCGGATGGTGTCTCCTGTGTCTCGACCATATGACCGAGTCGGATCATATAGGATGCAGGATCGCTCGAATCGAACGGACCCATGACCAAACCGGTGGACACCTTGGTGGAGATACCCCCTCCCGAGGTACCCCCTGCCGGCACGAACTGGTGGGGCCTGTCGGTGGTGTCCCTGGCCATGATCGCCGGAGTGGTCGTCTTCGCATCGGCCACCAGCCCCCGTATCCCCACCTTCGAATGGGGGCCCCACACCGGCCCCCCCGAAGTGAATCTGGACAGCCTGGTGGCCACAGATGACGGTTTCGCCATGCTGTCGGGCATGACCGCCGAAGGTGTGGTTCTCTGGACGTCCGTCGACGGTTCCGGGTGGAAGTCACAGCCGTTGTCCGCCGCGCCCTCGCAACTCGCCTCCATCGACGAGGGGCTCTTCGCCTACTCGGTGCTGCAGGGCCGCATGATCGAACGCGTTGGCGACAGGTGGATCGAGGCACCGGGGGTGACCAACTTCCCCGACGAGATACGGGCCCGCCAGAGCTCGGGCAGGCCCAGCATCATCGGGTTCGGTGGGGGAATGCTGGCGATGTCGCTGTTCGGCGACGTCTGGTGGTCGGCGGACCGGGTCGAATTCGACGAGGTGGTGACCGACCCCGGCTGGGGCCCGGGCAGCGAGGTGGAGCTGGCTTTCGACTCAATGTGCAACCCACCATCACGGACATCCCCCGACGTGCCACCCGTCGTCGAGACCGATGCGGGCCTGCTGGCACTGATCTCGCGCAACCCGGCCGAGCCGTTCGGGCTCTGGCCGGTGTGCGAGCCGAGGGTTTGGCTATCGAGCGACGGGGCGACCTGGACCGCCACCGAGAGCACCCTCGAGGGCGGGGCCTACGTGTATGACCTCGCTGTCCGGGAGGGCGTGATCAACGCCGTGGGCGGCTATGGCATCGGCCAATCGGCCGCCTGGACCTCGAGCGACGGCGTGAATTGGGAGCCGATGACCCAGCCCGCCGTCGACGCGGGCATCGACCTGTACGCCATCGAGGCCGACAGCGCCGGGTGGGTGATCCTGGGAAGGCAGACTGAGGGATCAGGCACGGTTGGCTGGACCTCGGTGGACGGAGTCTGCTGGGAAGAGCTCCCCTGGCAGGTTGGAGGTCTCGCCACAGCGATTGGGGACGAGCATCTCCTGATCCTGGATCGGACCTCGTACCCCGAGATCTGGCGGGCATCGGTCACCGGCGGAAGCGGATCCTGCAGGTGACGTTTCCACGAAGCGGGGCCCACATCCTGGTCGAGTCCCTCCTCTCAGAGGACGTCGACCTCCTCTTCGGCATCCCCGGGGTCGGGACCCTCGCCGTCTACGACGCCTTCGTGGATCACCCCGAGTTGCGACACATCGAGGTCCGGCACGAGCAGTCGGCCATCTTCATGGCCGATGGCTATGCCCGGGCGTCCGGCCGGGTCGGTGTGGCCTTCACCTCCAACGGCCCGGGTGCCCTGAACACCCTCACCGCGATGGCCACAGCCCACAATGACGGTGTGCCGGTCCTCCATCTTCTGAGCGAGAACCCACCGGACGTTCGCAGAAAGGGCAAAGGGCATTTCCACGATATCTCGGACCAATTCGGCGTATTCAGACCGGTCTCGGGGCACGCCGCCCAGGTGATGCTCGCCGATGAGATACCGGCCGCCATCGCCACCGCCTTCTTCGCGCTCCGCAACCGGCGGCCCCGGCCCGCTCTCGTGGAGTTCGCCAATGAGGCGTTCACCACCGCTTCCTCCGCCCCTGTGCACCCCCTCACCGAGCGGGTGGAGCGATACATCGATGGCCAGGCTCTGATGCGAGCCGCCGAAGCCCTGGCAGGCGCCCGTCGGCCTCTGGTTTGGGCCGGTGGGGGCATCGCCACGCCTGAGGCGGCCGCCGCCCTCCTCGCAATGGTCGAGCGGCTCGGGGCGCCGGTGATCACCACCCAGAAGGGGAAGGGGGCAGTGCCCGCAGATCACCCGCTTCATATCGGGAACTGGGCCAACGAGCAGCCGACCCGCGAGCTCATCGCCGATTGCGACGTGTTGCTGGCGGTGGGGACCCGCTTCTCGTATTTCCCGACCGGTGGCTGGTCGCTCCGGCTCCCCGACCGAATCGTCCAGGTCGACCTCGACCCGGCCGAGATCGGGCGCAACTACCGGGTGGAGGCGGGCGTGGTCGGAGACGCCGGATCTGTTCTGAATGCGCTCACTGTCGAGCTCGACCGGCTCGGTCATCAGCCGCTCCAATGGCGGGACGACGAGGTCGCCGA
>Ga0105100_10000613_pt1 | contig 20879 bp, 22 predicted proteins | sample PPLLak12cMay2015_2_FD_87033 | JGI IMG/M metagenome (GOLD analysis project Ga0105100, IMG submission 87033) | Freshwater sediment microbial communities from Prairie Pothole Lake near Jamestown, North Dakota, USA - PPLs Lake P8 Core (1) Depth... | ecosystem: Environmental > Aquatic > Freshwater >...
CCCCGACGTCCCGGAACGCTCGGTCGGCGTCCTTCCGTCTCGAGATCGTCGTGGACGAGGAGCCGACGAAGGTGCTCGTCGAGCAGCTCGGGGCCGTCGACGTGAGCCGCCTCGGCGACGTCGTGAGTCACGTGGCCCCCGAGGAGTTGTGGGGGATCGACGAGGCGCTGCTGACGGTCCTCGGGCTGCTCTAGGCGTCTAGGTTGGCTCGTTGCCGGGGCGCCACTTGATGCTGCAGCCGACGCTCGGCCGCTGATCCTCCGGAACCGGTCGGCCCTCGAGCACCGCCTCGATCGCCGCGCGGAGGTCGTCTCCCGTCACGGGGACCCCGTTGCCGGGGCGGCTCCCGTCGAGCTGCCCCCGGTACACGAGTCGGCGATCCGCGTCGTAGAGGAAGAAGTCCGGCGTGCACGCGGCGCCGTACGCCCTCGCGACCTCCTGCGTCTCGTCGAACAGGTACGGGAAGCGGTAGCCGGCGATCCGGGCCTCCTCGGCCAGGCTCTTGGGCGCGTCCTCCGGGTAGTCGGCGGGGTCGTTCGCGCTGATCGCCACGATCCCGAGGTCCGCGTCCGCGTAGTCGTCCGCCATCCGCGCCAGGCCCTCGCGCACGTGCGCGACGTAGGGGCAGTGGCGGCAGATGAACATCACGAGCAGTGCCCGGCGATCCGCGAAGTCCTCGAGCCGGACAACGTCGCCGGTCGTCACGTCCGGCAGCGCGAACGCGGGAGCCTCGCTCCCGAGCGCCGTCATCGTCGAGGGCAGGGCCATCGTCGTCCTCTCCCGCTCGTGTCCGGACCGATCCTACCGGCGGTCCGCTGTTCGGCTCACTCTCGAGGCTCGAGCGGTCCGCACCAGCGTCCGCACGCGCGCAGGTGTGAGGCGCCGGGCGCCCGCGTCGTCGAGCCAGGCGAAGATCTCCGGTCGCATGCCGAGCGCCGTCACGGCCACGACGTCACCCCGTCTCGCCCGGGCGAGCATGCTCCGCAGCAACGCGAGCTCGTCGGGGAGCACGTCGAGCTCCTCCACACCGCCGTCGAGCGCACCCGCCCGGAGCTTCGCGATCACGTCGCCGCGATCGCGGCCGCGCAGGTAGTGGAGGAGCTCGGCGATCGCCAGGTGGTCGACCCCGCGCGCGGCGCGGTACGCGAACGCGTGCAGGATCGCGTCGGTCCGGTCCCCGGCCGCGCAGATCGCGAGCCAGATCTCGCGCCCGGTGCGCCGCAGGCCGTGGCAGATCTCGATCAGCCCCTCCATCCCGGCCTCGTTGTGCGCGTAGTCGATCACGACGATCCGGCCGTCCCACTCGAACAGGTTCGCGCGGCCCGGGTTGCGCTCCGGGTCGAGCACGAACGTCCGGAGCCCGCGCGCGACCGCGCGCTCGGGCAGGCCGATCGCGAGCGCGGCCGAGGCGGCCTCGAGGGCGTTCCGCGTGTTCGGCGTCGAGACCCCGGCGATCGTGACCGGCACGTCCTCGAGCCGCACGAGCGGCCGGGCGTCCGACCTCTCGAGGACCGTGATCCATCCGTCGAGGACGATCGAGGCGCGCCCGCGCTCTGCGAGCGTCTCGCGGATCGCCGGGTGACCGGGGTGGATCGAGCAGACCCACGGCCGCCCGGTCGCGCCGCGGCGCATCGCGAGGACGCGCGGGTCGTCGACGTTCAGGACGGTCCAGCCCTCGGGGCGCGTGATCCTCGTGATGCTCGCCTTGACCTCCGCCAGCTGGTCGAGCGTGTCGATGCCGTGCAGCCCCAGGTGGTCCTCGGACACGTTCGTCACGACGGCGACGTCGTTGTGCAGGACCCCGATGCCGCGGAGCAGGATGCCCCCGCGGGCGGTCTCGAGCACCGCGACGTCCGGCTCCTGCGCGAGCGCTCGGGCGGCGCCCCCGAACCCCGAGTAGTCGCCGGCCTCGACGAGCACGCCGTCGTCGCGGAACACGCCGTCGGTCGAGGAGTACGCGACGCGCTTGCCCGCCGTGCGGACCAGGTGCGCGAGGAGCCGCACCGTCGTCGTCTTCCCGTTCGTGCCCGTGACCTGGATCACGCGGATGGTCGGGTCCGGGACGCCCGGCTCCTCGCCCGGCTCCACCCGCGCCAGCCGCCCCGCGGCCTCGGCGATCGCTCGCTCGGGGGAGCGGCGGCCGTCGAGCAGCGCGCCGAGCAGCGCGGCCACCTCGTGCCCCAGCGCCTCGGCCGCGCCGAGACGGCGCCACGGGTACGCGACGACGACCTGGGCCTCGGCGGCGCCGGGTCGGCCGCGGACGGCGAGCCGGACCTCGGCGGCCGAGGCCAGCCGGCGCGCGAGCTGCGTCGCGAGACGGGCCGCCGCGCGGCGTCGCTGCTCGGACGCGGGTCGCCCCGGACGCCCGGCGTCGGCGATCCGGCCGGCGAGGTGCGCGAACCGGTCCTCGGGGAGCGCGAGCCACCCCGGCACCGCGAGCGTCAGCTTGATCGCCGGGCGCGGGAAGTACAGGTTCGGTCCCTCGAGCACCCGAAGCTCGACCAACGTGACGCCCCCCGCCATGCGCGGAGCATAGGTCAGGCGGGGTCGCCGGCGCGGTACCGACGGAACTCGGGGACGCGCCACGCGACGAGCGCCGTCCCGAGGATGCACAGCAGCCCGCCGGAGACCACCGACACGGCCGGCGTGAACGCCGTGGCGACGAGCCCGGCCTCGAGGTCGCCGAGCCTCGGACCGCCGGTGACGACGAGGATGTGGATCCCGGAGAGCCTGCCACGCAACGCATCGGGGACCGATAGCTGCAGGATCGTGTTGCGGAAGACCGCGGAGATCACGTCCGCCATCCCCGCGAGCGCCAGGAAGAACAGCGCGAGCACGAGGTGGTCGCCGACCAGCCCGAACGCCGCGATCCCGGCGCCCCACAGCGCGACCGACCAGAGCACGGCCGCCCCCTGCCGGTGGACGTGCTTCACCCAGCCCGTCGTGAGCGCCCCGACGAACGCGCCCACGGCCGGGGCGGCGAACAGGAGCCCGACGATCTCGGGTCCCGCGTGGAACTGCCTCAGCGCGAGGATCGGGAACAGCGCCCGGGGCATCCCGAACACCATCGCGACGATGTCGATCACGAACGTGGACTGGAGGACCTTCCGGCCGCGGAGGTAGCCGAACCCCTCCTTCACCGCCGGCCATCCCTTCGCGACGCCCTGGGCGCGCTCGGGCGGCATCGGCCGGATCGAGATCGCCGCTGCGAGCATCGCGCCGTACGTCACCAGGTCGATGCCGTACGCCCACCCGACGTCCGCCTTCGCGATCACGACGCCGGCGATCGCGGGGCCGAGCAGCGCGGTGCCGTTCCACACGACCTGCGTCAGCGCGAGCGCGGACGGCACGAGCTCGCGGCCGACGAGCCGGGGCGTCATCGCCGAGCGCGTCGGGCCCTCGATCGCGGAGACGAGCGCAAGCATGCCCACGCCTGCATAGATCAGCCCGACCGGCGGGTCCCCGTGCAGCGCGCCGGCGAACAGCAGCCCTGAGGCCGCGATGTACCCGAACTGCCCCGCGATCAGGAGCGTCCGCCGGTCGAACGCGTCCAGGATCGAGCCGCCGACGAGCGCGCCGACGACCAGGGCGAGGAACCCGACGAGCCCGATCAGGCCGACCGCGGCGGCCGAGCCCGTGAGCTGCGTCACCTGGTAGTAGGTCGCGACGAGCGTGAACTGGAAGCCGAGCTCGGTGACGAGCAGCCCCAGCCAGATGCGTCGGAAGTCGCGCGAGACCCGTAACGGCGTGACGTCGGCGGCGATGCGCCGCAGGAGCGAAGGCCGGGACGGCGGGCTCGACGGGTCGTGGTCGGTCACGGCTCCAGGACGCTAGCAGCCGCCTCCGGCGCTCGCGTCAGGCGGGGAACGGACCGGCGAACGGCGGTGACGTTCAGCTACTGCGGGCGAGACGATGTCCGCTACGCCGCTCCGACCGCCTCCTCGAGGACAGACAGTCCGTCCTGGAGCAGCGCCTCGTCGATGTTGATCGGCGGGAGCAGGCGGACGACGTTGCCGTACGTCCCGGCGGTGAGCACGACGACGCCGTTCTCGAGCGCCCCGCGGGCGATCGCGCCCATGCGATCGGCCGGCAAGGGCTCCTTCGTCTCGCGGTCCGCGACCATCTCGAGCGCCCACATCGCGCCGCGCCCGCGGACGTCGCCGACGATCGCGTGCTTGTCCTGCATCTCGCGGAACCGCTTCTCGACGATCGCGCCGGTGCGCGCCGCGGCCGAGAGCAGGTCCTCGCGCTCGATCTTGTCGAGCACCGCGAGGGCCGCCGCCGCCGCGACGGGGTTCCCGCCGTACGTGCCGCCGAGCCCGCCGACGTGCACCGAGTCCATGAGCTCCGCGCGCCCGGTGATCGCGCTGATCGGGAGCCCGCCGCCGAGCGACTTCGCGCTCGTCACGATGTCGGGGACGATGTCCTCGTCCTCGATCGCGAACCAGCGGCCGGCCCTGCCCATCGCCGACTGGATCTCATCGGCGATGAACACGATGCCGTTCGCCTGGCAGAACTCGGCCAGGCCCTTCAGGAAGCCGGGCGCCGGCACGATGAAGCCGCCCTCGCCCTGGATCGGCTCGACGATCACCGCCGCGATGTTGTCGACGCCGATGTGCTTGGCCATCTCGTCCTTCGCGTAGGCGAGCGCCTCCTCCGCGCAGTGCTCCGGGCCGCTCGGCCAGCGGTACGGGTACGCGAAGGGCAGGCGGTAGATCTCAGGCGCGAACGGGCCCATGCCCTGCTTGTACGGCATCACCTTCGCGGTCAGCGACATCGCGAGCAGCGTGCGTCCGTGGAACGCGTGGTCGAACGTCACGATCGCCTGTCGCTTCGTCGCGTACCGCGCGATCTTCACGGCGTTCTCGACGGCCTCGGCGCCCGAGTTCGCGAACATCGTCCGCTTCTCGAAGTCGCCGGGCGTGAGGGCGTTCAGGCGCTCGGCGAGCGCGATGTACGGCTCGTTCGCCGTGACGTGGAAGCACGTGTGCGTGTCGAGCTCGAGCTGCTCCTGCGCGGCCTTCACGACCTCGGGTGCCGTGTGGCCGACGTTCAGCACGGCGATGCCGGTCGCGAAGTCGATGAGGCGGTTCCCGTCGACGTCCTCGATGATCGCGCCGGACGCACGCGCGGTCACGATCGGGTGGATGCTCGCGACGCCCGGTGGGATCGCGGCCTTCCGCCGCTCGAACAGCTCACGGGACCTCGGTCCGGGGACCTCGGTGACGAGCTTGCGCTCCTGCGGGATGTCCACGGCTGCCTCCTTCGCACGCGACGACGAGGCCGCGATGCGGCCATACGGCAGTCTCGCCCTCGAGGGGCGGCGTGTCAGGCGGTCCCCGGACCAAGCACGGCGAGGCGCTTTGTACGAGGCGTCCATGCTGTGGCGTAGGCGGCTCGGGGGATGCCCGTCCTTTGTACGCCCCGTACAATCGCCGCATGGCCCTCACCGTCCGGGACATCCTCGACGTTCCGGGGCTCGCCCTGCGGCTCATCGCGGGCGAGGCGAGCGTGGGCCGGCCGGTCCGCTGGGTGCACGCCAGCGAGCTCGAGGACCCCACGCCGTGGCTGAAGGGCGGCGAGCTGCTCCTCACGACCGGCCGCGGGATCGGCGAGACCGCCGCGAAGCAGCGCGCGTACGTCCAGCGGCTGTCCCGCGCGGGGCTCGCGGGCCTGGGCTTCGGCCTCGGCTTCGGGCACGACAAGGTGCCGAAGGGCCTGATCTCCGCCGCGGATCAGGCCGGGTTCCCGCTGTTCGAGGTCCCGTACCCTGTCCCGTTCATCGCGATCACCGAGGCCGTCTCGACCCGCCTGCTCGCCGAGCAGTACGAGACGCTCCAGCGCGCGGTCGAGGCCGAGCACGTCCTGACGAGGTCGGTCATGGAGGGCGGCGGCCTGGACGGCATCGCCTCGTCGCTCGCGAAGGTGACCGGCGGCTGGGCGCTGCTGCTGGACCTGCACGGGTTGCCGGTCGCCGCCACCTCGACCGCGGCGCGGCAGCGCGCGCCGCGCGTGTGGGAGGAGCTGAAGGGCTCGCGCCCCGAGGGGACGGGCTTCAGCCTCACGCTCGTCGACGGCGGCGATCACATCTGGATCCAGCCGGTCGGCGCGCAGGGCCGCGTCGAGGCGTTCCTCGCGGTCGGCAAGCCCGAGTCGCTCTCGCAGATGGACCGGATCGTCGCCGGTCACGCGCTGTCGCTGTTCGCGATCGAGCTCGCGAAGGCCCGCGCGGTCGCCGAGGCCGAGCGCCGCCTCCAGGGCGACTTCTTCGACGCGCTCGCCGGCGGCCAGCTCCCGCCCCAGGAGGTCGTCCGCGGGCTCCAGCGGTTCGGGTTCGAGCGCGACGCCTCGCTCGTCGTCGCGGCGATCGAGGGCGGCAACGGCAGCTCGCCCGACGACCTAGCGTACGCCGCCGAGGACCACCTGTCGCGCGCGGGGAGCGCGTACCTGATCTCGCGCGGCGAGACCGGCGTGCACGTGCTCCTTCCCGCGTCACCGCCGCCCGAGCTCGCCGTGCTCCGCACCTCGGTCGCCGAGCGCGTCGGCGGCGACGTGCGCCTGGGCTCCGGCGGCCCCGTCGTCCACGAGGAGGTCGGCCGGAGCCTCCGCGAGGCCCGCTACGCGCTCCAGGTCTGCCGCCTCGAGGGGTGGGACGCCGCCGGCTTCGAGGACCTCGGCACGTACCGCCTCCTGCTCTCGATGGCGGATCCCGACGCGCTCCGGGCGTTCGCCGACGCGATGCTGAAGCCGCTCGACGAGTACGACCGCGAGCAGGGCGGGGAGCTGACGTCCTCCCTCCGCGCGTTCCTCCAGCACAACGCCCGCTGGGAGACCGCCGCGGCCGAGCTGTTCGTCCACCGCCACACGCTTCGCTACCGGATGCGCAAGGTCGAGGAGCTCACCGGCCGAGACCTGTCCTCGAGCTTCGACCGCATGGAGTTCTGGCTCGCGCTCCGCGCCCGAGAGCTCCTCGCCGCCGAAGCCGAGGGCTGACGCGGCAGCCCAGAGCGCTACTCCTGGGCGCCTCCCATGACCGCGCCGTGCCAGGACTTGTCGGCCTGGCCGGTGATGTCCGCCATCACGTGGCGGACCGTCGTGAAGTCCTCGAGCGCGTACATCGACATGTCCTTGCCGAAGCCCGACTGCTTCACGCCGCCGTGGGGCATCTCGGAGACGATCGGGATGTGCTCGTTGATCCACGTGTTGCCGAACTCCAGGCGACGTGAGGCGTCGAGCGCGCGGTAGATGTCGCGCGTCCAGACCGAGCTCGACAGGCCGTAGACGACGTCGTTCGACATCGCGATGGCTTCCTCGTCCTCGCGGAACGGCAGGGCGACGAGCACGGGGCCGAAGATCTCGCGCTGCACGACCTCGGCGTCCTGGGTCACGTCGGTGATGACCGTGGGCTCGTAGTACGAGCCGTGCTCCGTCCCGGGGCGGTTCGAGAACTCCCCCCCGGTGACGATCGTCGCGCCGGACTTCTTCGCACGCTCGACGAAGCCGTGGACGCCCTCGCGCTGGGCCATCGTGATCAGCGGACCCATGTCGGTCGCGGGGTCGAGCGTGGGGCCGACGTTCAGCTCGCGCGCCAGGTCCGCGACGCCGGCGACGAAGTCGTCGTAGAGGGGCTCCTGCACGTACGCGCGCGTGGCCGCGGTGCAGTCCTGGCCGCAGTTGATGTACGCGCCGGCCACCGCGCCGCGGATCGCGGCCTCCAGGTCGGCGTCGTCGAACACGATGAACGGCGCCTTGCCGCCGAGCTCCAGGTGCAGGCGCTTCACGCCCTCGGCGGCCGCGCGCATCACGAGCTTGCCGGTCTCGGTGTCGCCGGTCAGGCACACCATCCGCACCGCGGGGTGCGTGATCAGCGGCTCGCCGATCTCGGCGCCGCGCCCGGTGACGACGTTCAGGACGCCCGGCGGCAGGCCGGCCTCCGCGCACAGCTCCGCGAGCTCGAACGCCGACAGCGGGGTCTCCTTCGCCGGCTTCATCACGACCGTGTTGCCGGCCGCCATCGCCGGGAAGATCTTCCAGACCTCGATCTGGAACGGGTAGTTCCAGGGACAGATCGCCGCGATCACGCCGATCGGGTCCCGGCGGAGGTAGCTCAGGTGGTCGGGGGAGTACTCGCCGGCCGCCTTGCCCTCGAGCAGGCGAGCCGCGCCGCCGAAGAACCGGACGTTGTCCGCCCCGAACGGCACGTCGAAGTTCGAGGTCAGCTTGATCGGCTTGCCGGCGTCGATCGACTCGACCTTCGAGAGATCCATCAGGCGCTCCTCGATCAGGTCGGCGACCTTGAGGAGCACCCGTGCCCGGTCGGCCGGCGGGATCCGGCTCCAGCGGCCGTCGCGGAAGGCCTCGGCGGCGGCGTCGACGGCCTTCGTCACGTCCTCGGTCGAGGCGGCGGCGGTCGTGGCCACCTGCTCGCCGGTCGAGGGGTCGATCACCGGGATCCGGTCGTCCGTCGAGGCCTTCACCCACGTGCCGTCGATGTACAGGTCGTATGCGTCGCGCACGGCGAACCCCTTTCGGTCGTCCCAAGGCGCAAGGCTAGGCGGCCGGGCCGCGCCCGGACAAGGTCCGTCCGGCACATCGGCGCCCCGGACGGTCTCCGCCCCGGCCAGCCTCGACCCGGGCCGACGTTCCGTACAGCGGCCCGGGACCGGGGGGCCGGAACGTCGATTGGCCCCCGAACGAGCCGACGGGCGATACTGGGCCGGTACGGCGTGTTCCACCGTGCGCAGATCCGTCAGAGGGGGAGGTTCGGATGGCCGAACAGAAGACCTGGGGCATGTACATCGGCGGCGAGTGGGTCGAGTCCGGCCGGGGCGAGAGCGAGCCGAACATCGATCCGTCCACGGGGGAGACGGCCGACACCGTGCAGGTCGGGTCCCGGGAGGACGCCGACAAGGCGGCCGAGGCCGCGCAGAAGGCCTACGACGAGGTCTGGTTCGACACGCCGCCGAAGGATCGCTCGGCGATGATGCTCAAGCTCGCCGACGCGATGGAGGCGGACGCCGACAACCTGGCCAAGCTCGAGGCCGAGGACGTCGGCAAGCCGATCTCGGTCTCGGCGGCCGACATCCCGTTCATCATCGACAACCTGCGGTTCTTCGCCGGGGCCGCTCGGGTGCTCGAGGGCAAGTCCTCGGCCGAGTACGAGAAGGGCTTCACCAGCATCATCCGGCGCGAGCCGCTCGGCGTGACCGTGGGCATCTGCCCGTGGAACTACCCGCTGATGATGGCGATCTGGAAGCTGGGCCCGGCGCTCGCGGCCGGCAACACCTCGATCCTCAAGCCGGCCGAGATCACCCCGCGGACCACGCTCCGCCTGGCCGAGCTGTCGCAGGACATCTTGCCGCCCGGCGTGTTCAACGTCGTGACCGGCCACGGCTCCGAGATCGGCGACCAGCTCGTGAAGCACCCGCTCGTCCGGCTGGTCTCGGTCACTGGCGACACGTCGACCGGCAAGATCATCGCGGCGAACGCGGCCGCCTCGAACGTGAAGCGCGCGCACCTGGAGCTCGGCGGCAAGGCGCCGGTCGTGGTGTTCGACGACGCCGACGTCGAGAAGGTCGTCGAGACGCTGAAGTTCGCCGGCTACACGAACACCGGCCAGGACTGCACGGCCTCGTGCCGCGTCGTCGCCGGCTCGGGCGTCTACGACGACCTGCTCTCGGCGCTTGTGCCGGAGGTGGAGTCGATCAAGGTCGGCCCGATCATGGACGAGTCGGTCGAGATGGGCCCGCTGGTCTCGAGCGCCCAGCGCGAGAACGTCGCCGGGTTCGTGGAGCGCGCGGCCGGCAGCGGCGGCAAGGTGCTCACCGGGGGCGAGCGCATCGACGGCCCCGGCTTCTACTACAAGCCCACGGTCGTGGCCGACGTCGACCAGCGGTCCGAGATCGTGCAGAACGAGGTCTTCGGGCCGGTCGTGTCCGTCCAGCGCTTCAGCGACGAGGACCAGGCGGTGGCGTGGGCGAACGACGTCGTGTACGGCCTGGCGTCCTCGGTGTGGACGAGGGATGCGGCGCGCGCGATGCGGGTGGCGCGTCGGCTGCAGTTCGGCGCGGTGTGGGTGAACACCCACTTCATGATCACCGCCGAGATGCCGCACGGTGGGTACAAGGAGAGCGGGTACGGCAAGGACATGTCGATGTACTCGCTGGAGGACTACACGCAGATCAAGCACGTGATGTGGTCGCTCGACTGAAGCGACAAGGGCGTTCCGGCGATGGCCCGGCCCGGGTGTCGGGTCGGGCCATCGTCGTCGGAAGGGTGGTGATCGCTCCATGGCAGTGAAACCGTTCTACGTGAACGGCGAGTGGCGCACCGGCGAGGGGATCTTCGAGGTCAAGAGCCCCTACGACGAGAGCGTCGTCGCCGAGATCGGCGTGCCGACGGACGCCGACGTCGAGGAGGCCGTCGCGACGGCCGCCAGCACGTTCGAGGAGTCCCGGCACCTGTCGGTGGCCGCGCGTTCGACCGCCCTCGACCACATCTCGAAGCGGCTGGCCGAGACCGCCGACGACACCGCGGAGCTGATCGCGCGCGAGGGCGGCAAGCCGCTCAAGTGGGCGAGGGTCGAGGCCGCGCGGGCCGTCAGCACGTTCCGCTGGGCGTCCGAGGTCCTGCGCCACGGCGACGACGAGATGATGCGTCTGGACACGGAGGCGGCGTTCGGGTCCCGGGTCGGGCTGCTGCGCCGGTTCCCCTTCGGACCGGTGTTCGGCATCACGCCGTTCAACTTCCCGGTGAACCTGGTCGCCCACAAGGTCGCGCCGGCCCTGGCCGTCGGGGCGCCGATCGTGGTCAAGCCGGCGTCGACGACGCCGCTCGGAGCGCTCCGGCTTGCCGAGCTCTTCGAGGAGACCGAGCTTCCGAAGGGCATGTACCAGGTGCTCCCGGTTCGCTCGAGCGTGGCCGACCGGATGGCCCGCGACGAGCGCTTCCGGAAGATCTCGTTCACCGGGTCCGCGGAGACCGGGTGGTACCTGAAGGGGCTGGACCCGAAGAAGCGCGTGACGCTCGAGCTCGGCGGCAACGCCGGTGTCATCGTGCACTCGGACGCCGACCTCGACATGGCGGCGGCGCGGATCGCGTTCGGCGGCTACTACCAGGCCGGGCAGTCGTGCATCAGCGTGCAGCGCGTGCTCGTGCAGTCCGAGGTCTACGACGACTTCGCGGCCCGCCTCGTCAAGGAGGTCGAGAACCTCAAGACCGGCGATCCGATGGATCCCACCGTCGACGTCGGGCCGGTGATCACGCGGGGCGACGTCGACCGGATCGACGCCGTGGTGAAGGAGGCGGTCTCGCAGGGCGCCCAGATCCTGACGGGCGGGCGCGCCGAGGCGCCGTTCTACTACCCGACGCTGCTCGCGGAGGTCGAGCCGCAGATGAACGTCTGCCGCGAGGAGATCTTCGGACCGGTCGTGACGATCAGCCCGTACCAGACCTTCGACGAGGCGATCGCGCTCGTGAACGACTCGCGTTTCGGCCTGCAGGCCGGCGTGTTCACGAGCAACCTGAACCTGGCGTTCCAGGCGCACCGCGACATCGAGGTCGGCGGCGTGATCGTCAACGACATCTCGGCGTTCCGCGCCGACCAGATGCCGTACGGCGGCTCGAAGGACTCGGGGTTCGGCCGCGAGGGCCTGCGGTTCGCGATGGAGGAGATGACCGAGCCGCGGATCATGGTCCTGTCGCACGTTCCGCTGTAGTGGCGATCCCGATCGCGGTGACGGCACGACGGATGGCCGACGGCCGCGTGCCGCCCGGCGTTCACCCGCCGCCCGAGACCGCGTTCGAGGCGGACCGGTCGTGGCCGAGCTCGAGCGTGAGAGCGTGGGGGTCCGGACCGAGCCGCTGGCGTAGCGCGACCGAGGGGTAGGCTGGTGACATCATGAGCCCCGCGTTCATCGCCATCGGGGTCACGATCGTGGTCCTGGCCGTCGGCGGCGCGATCCTCGCGCTGACCGAGGGCGGCCCGCTGCGGCCCGGCGGGCGGCCGCTGCCCGTTCCGGCGCCCTGGATCGTCCTCGGCGCCCTCCTGCTGGTCCTCGGGATCGTGCTCGTGCCGAGGCTGCTCGGCTTCACGATCCTGTTCCTGCCGCTGATCTGGTCCCGCCGGGCCCGGGGCCCGCGCGGCGGCCCGAGGGGCCCGAGCGGCTCGGACCGCAAGACGGACCGTGACCCCTTCGACGAGGATCGGTAGCGGTGGAGACCGCGATCGGCATGGTCCTGCTCGGGCTCGCCGTGTTGGGCTACTGGCGGGCCATCACGGTCGTCGAGCGGACGTGGGGTCATCGGTGGGGCCGGTGGGCCTGGTGGACGTCGATCCCGCTGTGGGCCGGCGCGGCGGTCGTCGCCGGCCTGATCGGCGGACCCGGGTGGACGGCGCTCGTGCTCGTCGGCGGCGGCGTCTTCGCGGTGGCGCTCCTCACCCAGCGGTCGCTGCGCGGGAGCCGTTAGGGCAGGACGCGCTCGGCGAGCCCGGCCACGGCGGTCGCGACCTCGTCCTCGCGGCGCCAGAAGAAGTGGTCGGTCCCCGGCACGACCAGCAGCTCGGCGTTCGGCAGGCGCCGCGCGACGGCCTCCAGGTCGGGACGCTGCGAGAACTGGTCGCCCTGCCCCGAGAGCAGCAGCACGGGCCGCCGGAACGCCCGCAGCTCGGCGTCGCCCGGGAGCGGCGGGAGCTGCAGCCCGGTGTCGCCGAGCGGCAGCCCGACGAGCGCGAGCCCGGCGACCGTCGGGTCGGCGATCGCCTCGAGGAGCGCCACGAGCGCGCCGAACGACCAGCCGCAGAGGATCGTGGGGCCGTCGGCCTCAGCGCGGACCCGGGCGACCGCGGCGGCGACGTCACGGACCTCGGGGCGGCCGCCGCCGAACGACCCCGCGGACCCGCCGACGCCGCGGAAGTTGAACGACAGCACCGCGAGGCCGCCCCCGACCAGCTCGGCCCGGATCGCCCAGAGCACCGGGTGGTCCTTGCTCCCGCCGTGGCGCGAGTGCGGATGGCACAGGACGGCCGAGCCGCGTGCGGGACCGTCGGGCAGCCGGAGATCGCCCTCGAGCGAGACCTCGTCCTCCGTCCGGAACCGCAGCGCGTCCATCGCGTGCGACGATGGCAGCCATGACGGCCCTGCGACAACCGCGCGGGCTCGGGCTCGCGCTCCGTGATCCGCTGCCGTGGGACGACCTCGTCGGCGTGGTGCGGACGGGGGAGGAGCTCGGCTACGACGCGGTCTTCCTGCCCGAGATCTTCGCCCGGGACGCGTTCGCGGCGCTGATGGGCCTTGCGGGCGAGACCCGCGAGATGCTGCTCGGCACCGGCGTCGTACCGATGCGGTCGAGGACGCCGCTGCTCACCGCCATGGCCGCGGCGACGGTGCACGAGCGCTCGGGCGGGCGCCTGGTGCTCGGCATCGGGACCGGGTCGGTGGGCCGCGGCGCGCTCGAGGAGCTCACGCGGACCGTCGCCGACGTGCGGTCGCTGCTGCGCGGGGAGACCCTCGTCCTCGAGGGCCGGACCCACCTGGCGCTGCCCCCGGGATCCGAGGTCCCGGTCTGGATCTCGGCGATGGGGCCGAAGGCGTTCGAGCTGGCCGGCCGGGTCGCCGACGGCGTCCTACTGAACTGGTGCACGCCGAGGCGCGTGGCGTTCGCGCGAGCGGCCGTCGAGGAGGGCGCGCGCTCGGCGGGTCGGGACCCGCGCGAGATCACCGTGGCCGTGTACGTCCGGTCCTGGGTGGGCGAGGACGCCGGGTCCGCGAGGACCGAGATGAAGGCGGCCGCCGGCGCGTACGCCGGCTACTCCGCCTACGCCCGGCAGTTCGCGCAGCTCGGCGTCGGCGCCGACGCCGAAGCCGCGGCCGCGGCCGTCGCCGCGGGGCGGCCGCAGGACGTGCCCGACCGTCTCGTCCATGCCTTCACCGCGTTCGGCGACGGCGCTCGGGCCCGGCTCGCCGAGTACCGGGAGGCTGGGGCCGACCTGGTCCTCGCGTATCCGGTCGCGGTGGGGGAGCCCGTCCCCTCGATCCTCGGGACGGTGCGCGCGCTCGCGCCCGAGACCGCCTGACCGGGCGGGTTGCGATGGCGTCCCAGGAGGCTAAGATGGAGTTTGCACGGTCCGCACCGTAGAAAAGGGGAAAACGGGATGACGTACACGATCGCTGAGCCCTGCATCGACGTGAAAGACAAGGCCTGCGTCGACGAGTGCCCGGTCGACTGCATCTACGAGGGCGGCCGGATGCTCTACATCCAGCCCGACGAGTGCGTGGACTGCGGTGCGTGCGAGCCGGTCTGCCCCGTGACGGCGATCTTCTACGAGGACGACGTCCCGGCGGAGTGGAAGCAGTTCACCCCCATCAACGCCGAGTTCTTCGCCGACTCGGTGAGCGGCATCGGCTCGCCGGGCGGCGCCGCCCAGGTCGGACCGAGCACCGCGGACCACCCGACCGTCGCCGGCTGGGCCGCGATCGGCTAGCGGTCCTCCGGCTCCGCCACGTGCGAACGCCCCGGCGTGTTGCCGGGGCGTTCGTGTTCCCGTCGAGCGCTCGCGCTCAGACGTCCGCGGGCGCGGGCTCGGCGACCGGGAAGACCCCGGGGGTCACCCACGGCGTGTCCATCCGCCAGCGCTCGCGCGACTTGACCGCGAGCTTGTGCATCAGGTCGATCGCGCCCTGGTCCTCGGAGCCGGGCTTCCACTCGACGACGCCCGCCGCGACGGCGCGGTCCCAGACGTCCCGGCCCTTGTCGGTCCGGATGATCGTGAGCGTCCAGCCCTCGCCCTGCCCGAGACCGCCGAACGAGATGTCCGCGTGCTCCGCGGCGAAGTCCGGGCAGTGCAGGCACCCCGGGCGCGTGTACACGTGGGACTTCTTGAGCCCGTACGTGAGCTCCTCGCCGTCCTTCGTGTAGAAGAGAAGCTTGCCCTTGATGTTCACGCGGACGATGTCGTCCAGGTTCAGGCCGAGCTCCTTCTGCGCGATCTCGCCCATCAGGCCCTCGTACGTGAAGCTCTTCGAGCAGAGCAGGCCGAACGTCCAGTTGACCTTCTTCGCCCACTTGTTGACGCGCCGCGCGGCCATCGTGCCGGGGGCGCTCGCCTGACAGCCCATCCCCACGAGCGCGAGCTTCGACAGGCCCATCTCGGCCGCCTTCAGCATCGCGAGCGGGTTCGGGGAGTAGGTGTAGCGCGAGCCGGCCGAGGCGAGCACGCCCTCGCGGTCGGTCACGACCGCAGGCTCGCAGTCCCACGGACGCTCGTCCGAGAGCTGGGAGGTGCACACGCCGTCGATCTCGCCGTTCTCGAGCCCCCAGATCAGGAGCGAGGAGACCACCCCGCCGTCCTGGCCGTGCGCGAGCACCTCGGGACTCGCGGCCCGGGCGAGCACGATGTCCTGGTACTTGCCGATGACCTCCTCGGGCGCGCGGGTCGCGCCGAACAGCTGCAGGTCGATCTCGCCCTCCCAGTCACGGAAGCGGGGACACGCCAGCGTGCACAGCGAGCAGCCCTTGTCGCCGTGCGCGCACTGGTCGACCCCGTCCTCCTGCAGCTGGATCGGGGTGTAGTTCTCGTAGCCGAGGACGTGGAACGGACAGGCCACGATGCAGGCGGTGCAGCCGGTGCACAGACCGGTGTCGACGACCTCGTGGTAGAGGTCGTACCACTGGGTGTTCTCCTTGGGCGCCATGCAGGCAGGATAGCGCCCGCATTCCGACCCGAGGTCGGGCCGAAGGACCCAACCGGGCGGGGGCCGTCTAGCCGGACCGTCTACCGGGTGGTGTCGCGAGGGGTCTCGGTCGGGGTCTAGATCGAGAACGACTCGCCGCAGGCGCACTCGTGCGTGGCCTGCGGGTTGAGGACCTTGAGCCCGCCGCCGAGGAGCGCGTCGTTGAACTCCAGGGTGGAGCCCCGGACGATCGGCGCGCTCCTCTGGTCCACGAGCACCCGGAATCCCTCGACCTCGACCACGTGGTCCTCGGGAGTCGGGTCGTCGAACGAGAGCTCGTAGGAGAAGCCCGAGCACCCGCCGGCCACGACGCGCAGCCTGAGGGCGGCGTCGGGACGACCCTCCTTCTCGGCGAGGGCGCGGGCCTTCCGGGCGGCCTTCGGGGTCACCGTGAGCACGGCGGTGTCGGTGTCCATCGCCCCTCCACCATACCGGCAGGCTCAGGCTTCGGCCAGGGCGAGGAGCGCGCCTTTCACCGACTCGGACAGGGTCGGGTACGCGTGGATCGCCTCGCCGACCGTTGCGGCCGAGGTCCGTCCGGCCATCATCGCGACGACCTCGTGGATCATCGCGCCGGCCTCCTCGCCCACGATGTGCCCACCGAGGACCTGGCCCGTGCGGGCGTCGCCGACGAGCTTCACGAGGCCCTCGGGGCGGCCGTCGATGTGCGCCCGCTCGTTGTCCTCGAGCGGCGCGAGGGCGGTGCGGACCTCGATCCCCGCCTCGAGCGCCTGGCGCTCGGTGAGGCCGACGCTCGCGACCTCGGGATCGCAGTAGGTGACGCGCGGGACGACCCGATAGTCGCGCGCCCGGGGCCGGCCGAGGATGTCGTCGACGACGAGCTCGGCCTCGTACGTGCCGACGTGGGTGAACAGCAGCTCGCCGGTGGCGTCGCCGGCGGCCCAGACGTCCGGGTTCGTCGTGCGCAGGGTCTCGGTCAGGACCGGCCGCCCTTGCCCGTCGAGCGTCACGCCGGCGGCCTCCAGGTCGTGGACGTCGAACACCGGTCGCCGGCCCGTCGCGACGAGGAGCTCGTCGGACCGGAGCGTCTCGCCGCTCGCCAGCCCGATCGTCCAGCCCGACCCGCCGTGCTCGGCGCGCTCGATCGTCACACCGGCGCGCAGCGCGATGCCCTCGGCCTCGAAGGCCGGCGCGAGCGACGCCGCGGCGTCCTCGTCCTCGAGCGGCAGGACGTGGGGGAGCGCCTCGAGCACCGTGACCCTCGATCCGAACCGCGCGTAGATCTGCGCGAACTCGATGCCGATCGCGCCGGCCCCGATGATCGCGAGCGAGCCCGGGACGCGCTCGGGCTTCCAGATCGCCTCCTTGTTCGTCCAGTACGGGCCCTCGGCGAGGCCCGGGATCGGCGGGGCGGCGGCCTCGGTGCCGGTCGCGAGCACGACTCGGTCGGCCTCGATCCGCTCGCCGCTCGCGGTCTCGAGGCGGTGCTCGCCGGCGAGCCGCGCCTCCTCGAGCAGGACGCGGATCCCGATCCGCTCGAACGGCTTCGCGCCCTCGCCCGACTGCGAGTCGACGACGTCGCGCGCCCGCTGGCGGACGGCCTGGAGGTCGACCTCGACGCCGCCGCCGATCCGGACCCCGAACCGCTCGGCGTCGCGCGCCTGCGCGGCGATCTTCGCGCTGCGGAGCATGACCTTCGTCGGGACGCAGCCGTAGTGGTTGCACTCGCCGCCGAGCTTGTCGCGCTCGGCGATCGCGACCCGCAGGTCGCTGCCCTGGCCGAGCTGGAAGGCGATCTCCGAGCCCGTGCCGCCACCGCCGATCACGAAGACGTCGTACCGCTCCACGATCACTCCCAACCCGTCGCGGCCGGCCTCATCCCCCGCCGAGGAACGCGACGAAGGCCCGCGCGTAGATCCGTGCGGCGGCCGTCAGCTCGTCGATCGGAACCCACTCGTTCGCGGTGTGCGCGACGGCGAGCGACCCGGGGCCGCAGATCACCGACGGGATCCTTGCCTCGTTGATGTAGAAGCGCGCGTCCGTGATGCCGGTGAGCCCTACGTCGGCGGGACGGCGGCCGGTCTCCGCCGTGACCGCGTCGCGCACGGCCTCGGCGACGGCGCTGTCGTGCGGGGCCTCGGCGGCCTCCACCCACTCGTGGATCGCGAACGAGAGGTCCGCCTCGGGGTGCTCGGCCCGGATCGACGCGGCGAGCCGGGTGAACGGCGCGAGCACCTCGTCCGGGTCGCCCTCGCCGGGGACCGTCCGGCGGTCGACGTCGACCTCGCACCGGTCCGGCACGACGTTCGGCGCGCTCCCGCCCGCGATCAGCGCCGCGTTCACGCTCGGCCGGCCGACGAGCGGGTGCTCGCGGTCGGGGAGCACCTCCTCGATCCGGAGCAGGAAGCGGGCCATCGACGTGATCGCGTTCACACCGAGGTGCGGCGTCGAGCCGTGCGCCGCCCTGCCGGTGGCGGTCGCGGTGATCCACGCGCCACCGCGCTCGGCGAGCGCGAGCTGCAGCTCGGTCGGCTCGCCGACGATGCACGCGTCCTGGTCCAGCAGGCCGGCCTCCCAGAGCACCCTCGTGCCGTGGAGGCCGGTCCGCTCTTCGTCCGCGACGAGGTGCAGCTCGAGCGTGCCCCCGAGCCCGACTCCCGAGCGCACGATCGCGCTCGTCGCCGCGAGCGCCGCCGCCACGGCGCCCTTCATGTCGGCCGCCCCGCGTCCGATCAGCCGGCCGTCCTCGACCGTGCCGGCGAACGGCGGATGCTCCCAGCTCGCGGGGTCCCCCGCCGGCACGACGTCCAGGTGCCCGTTCCAGGCGAGCTTCGGCCGGCCGGAACCGATCGTGGCGACGACGCTCGGCCGGCCGGCCTCGCCGCGGACGACCTCGCACGACGCGCCGAGGTCCGTGAGGAAGTCGACGACGAAGCGGGCGACCTCGTCCTCGGTCCCGCCCGGGTTCTCGCTCGGCACGGTGAGGAGCGCTCGCCCGAGGGTGAGTACCTGCCCGTCGTCCACCGCCTCGAGGACGGTCCTCACGGCATCGTCGTCTACCATCGGGCGAGCAATGTACCGCGCCGACCTCCGTGAGCGCCTCCGCGCGCACCTCGACCCCGTCCCGACCCCGGTCCCCGGGCCGGGCGATCGCCTGGCCGCCGTCCTCGCGCCGCTCGTCGAGCTGCCGGAGCTCGCGCTCGTGTTCACGAAGCGGGCCGACGACCTGCCGCGCCACCCCGGCGAGATCTCGTTCCCCGGCGGGCTCGTGGACCCGGGCGACGCCGACCTCGCCTCGACCGCCCTGCGGGAGGCGCAGGAGGAGATCGGCCTGGACCCGGCGCTGCCCGAGATCCTCGGCGCCCTGCCGACGGTGCACACGACCGTTAGCGGCATCCTCGTGGTGCCGTTCGTCGGCATGCTCGTCGACCCGCCGGTGCTGTCCGTCGACGGGCGCGACGAGACCGACGAGGTGCTGACGTTCCCCGTCGATCGGCTGCTCGATGCCGAGGCCGTCCACGAGCTCGAGCGCCCGGACGGGCGACCGTGGCGGGGGTGGATGTACGAGGTCGAGGGAACGACGGTCTGGGGCGCCACGGGGCGCATGCTCCACGACCTGCTCGAGATCCTGCGGAAGGAGATGCCGTGACCGAGACCGCCTACGGGCCGAGCGACTCCGAGCTGCGCTCGATCCTCGGAGACGCGGAGACGATCGCCGTCGTCGGCCTGTCCTCGAACCCGTTCAAGGACTCGTTCGAGATCGCGGAGTACCTGCAGCACAAGGGCTACCGGATCGTGCCGGTGAACCCGAACGAGACGGAGGTGCTCGGCGAGACGGCGTACCCCTCGCTCCTCGACGTGCCGAAGGACATCCGGATCGACGTCGTCGACGTGTTCCGCAGGGCCGTCGACACGCCGCCGATCGCCGAGCAGGCCGTGCAGGTCGGCGCGAAGGTCCTGTGGCTGCAGGACGGGATCGTGAACGACGAGGCCCGGCGCATCGCGGAGGAGGGCGGTCTCACCGTCATCATGGGCGTCTGCATCCGAACGACGAACCGCCGGCTGGAACGGGAGGTGTGAGCCATGCAGAAGTGGGAGTATTTCGTCGCTCCGGTCCTGGAGCACAACCCCGCCGAGATCCTCAACTCGTTCGGCGAGGACGGGTGGGACCTCGTGTCGATCGTGGCGCAGCCCACGCCGATGGGCGGCCAGTCGCTCGTCGCGTACCTGAAGCGCCCGATGGGCTAACGGCCCGCCCGACCCATCCGGGTCCGGAACAGCAGCGTCCCGCCGATCAGGATCAGCCCGATCACGATCGCCACGGGCGAGAGTCCCTCCTCGGACCCGGCCGCGGGGCTCGGCGAGACGGTCGTCGAGGCGCTCGGCGTGGGGGTGGCCGTCTGCGCGGACGCCACCCCGGCCGGCGGGGCCGCGAGGATCAGCAGGACGAGCACGGCGAGCAGCGCTCGGCGTCGGCGGGACATCATCCACGAGTGTAGGCAGCGCGCGGCCGGCGTGGGGTAGGGTCGCCCGATGATCCAGGTCGACCACGTCGTCTACGCGGTCCGCGACCTCGACGGGGCCGCCGAGCGGTTCTACCGGGAGCACGGCCTCGGGTCCGTCCCCGGCGGCCGGCATGCCGGCTGGGGAACGGGCAACCGCATCGTGCCGCTCGGCGACCAGTACGTCGAGCTGATCTCGGTCGTCGACCGCGACGAGGCGGCGGGCAGCGACTTCGGCCGCACGATGCTGGCGTTCCTCGAGGGCGGCGACCGGCCCTGGACCGTCGTGTGCCGGACCGACGAGCTCGACGCGATCGCGGCGCGTCTGGACCTCGAGGTCACGGACGGCTCCCGCACCCGCCCCGACGGCCGGGTCGTCGCCTGGCGCGCCGCGGGCTTCGAGGACCCGCGCCGCGAGCGTCACATGCCGTTCTTCATCGAGTGGCGGCTGCCGACCCTCGACGCGCACCCCGGCCGGGCGGAGGCGAACCATCGCGTCGAGCCGTCCGGCATCGCGTGGATCGAGGTGACCGGCGACGGCACCCGGCTCGCCGAGTGGCTCGGCGGCGCCGATCTGCCGATCCGGGCGACGGTCGGCGATCCCGGCGTCGCGGCGTTCGCCGTCGCGACCGCGGGCGGCGAGCTCGTCGTCGCCTGACGCGACGGTCAGCCGAGCGCGCGCTCG
>Ga0105100_10000614_pt1 | contig 20862 bp, 22 predicted proteins | sample PPLLak12cMay2015_2_FD_87033 | JGI IMG/M metagenome (GOLD analysis project Ga0105100, IMG submission 87033) | Freshwater sediment microbial communities from Prairie Pothole Lake near Jamestown, North Dakota, USA - PPLs Lake P8 Core (1) Depth... | ecosystem: Environmental > Aquatic > Freshwater >...
AAAGGCAATTGAAGCGTTGGATGAAAAACTGTTCTATTCTGTTATTGAAAAGGAAAATGTAAGCGCTTGCGGTTATGGGCCTATAGCTGCTTTGATAACTTTCTCAAAAGCTCTAGGGGTCAAGAAAGCAGTTGTCTTATCTCACAAAACTAGCGGAGACATAACGGGTGATTTTTCCAGCGTGGTTGGGTACTCCTCGGTTATGTTGAAAAAAGGTGACGAAGAGACTTAGCTCTATCCTCTGTCACCTTGACAATTAACGCGACAGACAAATAATGTTTTTACCGATGTCCAGAGTTTACTCTAACGAGCAAGTTGTGACCGACTTAGACGTTGCTAAGAATCGACTTTACGAGGAAAGCCTAACTTTAGTTATAGTGAAAAACGGGAAGGCGGTTTATGAAACCCGTTCTCACAGGATTTCAGGTTTTTTGGAAGCTATTGACACTGCAGGTGAAGAAATCCGAGATTCGAGTGTGGCGGACAGGGTTGTTGGAAAAGCTGTTGCGATGTTATGTGTTTATGCAAAGGTGAAATGGGTTTACGCCGTGGTTCTGAGCAGGCAGGCACAGACAGTTTTCGAAAAACACAAAATCGCTTATCAGTCCGAACAACTTATCGAAAATGTTCTTGATTCAAACAAAACTGGCACATGTCCCTTTGAGAGAGTAGCAGCTGATATATCTGACCCTAAAGAAGCTTATCTGGCCTTCAAGATATTGCATCAGAATATGAAACAGTGCAAGTGACATCACGAACGGTTTATATCAAAGTACGTTGAAGAATATTCTTGTAAATCAGGAGAATAAATCAAATGGTTGATGGTCCTTTTCACTTGACAGACGCGAATTTCGATGAAACACTTAAAGGCAACCAAGTAGTCCTGCTGGACTTCTGGGCAGGGTGGTGCGGCCCATGCAGAGCATTAGCACCTACTATCGAGGAATTGGCCAAGGAATACGCTGGAAAGATTCTTGTTGCCAAACTGGATGTTGATGAAAACCCGGTTACAGCGGAGAAATTTCAGGTCTTCAGTATTCCAACGATGGTTGTTTTCAAGAACGGAAATGAAGTTGAAAGGCTTGTTGGCCTCTGCCCAAAGAAAAACATTGAAGCTCTTTTGAAGAAGCAATTAGAGTAGTCCAAGCTTCATCTTTTCATTTTTTCGTACATCTTTTCGAAGGTCCATCTGATGCTGGACTTGAGTTCCCTAAGTCGTTCTTCGTCTACGTTTCTGATCACTATTTCGCGAATTAGGTCACCTTCGCGCACTATGTTATAGGCAAACATTTTATCAGGTGTCAGTTGACCCATTCGGACGAGTTCATTGTCTTTCTCCTGCATCTTCGCAAGTACTCTCTCAACTAGAAAATGGCTGAAAGGTGGCGTGTTCATGCTGAAGTTTTTTCTCTCATCAGGCAACACGTGAATGGACTGTCTGTCAACATAGATGATTGCTAGAGGTTCGTCATCTAACGTTCTTAAGGGTATGACGCTTTCCGACTCAGTTGTTGGTTGAGCTCGCGCAGTCGGTTTCTCAGGGGATTTCTCTGATACTTCTCTTGGCAAAACAGCCTCTTCGGTCGCTGGCTTTATCTCTTTGATGTCCCCTCGTTTGAATCCCTTATCGAGCAGAATGGAATTGACGGTGTCCAGTGTAGTCTGGAGTTCTTTGATCTCAGAATCCAATTCTTCTATTCTCTTTTCGAGTTTCTTCTTGAAAGCTACAACTGCTTTCATCTTATCAGAATCTTGCGACATTCATTCCACAAGTATTATTCTACGGTGTCTGTTTATCAAGGTTTGGAGCCTTCGCCGAATCGGAACTTGAAATGATCAAGTCTCGCTGATTCTCTTCAGCTGTTTCCGGTACATCTCCACAATCTCGGAGGATGTTGTTGCATCTTCTGCTGCTTTGTCTTTTCTGTACTTTCCAGTGAAACGTGGAAACCTTATTGCCAAGCCGCTTCCTTTTCTGATTGAGTCCAAAGCGCAGGTATGTATAGGGCTAAGTGTAATTTCAGCTCCCAGAATTTCCAGAACAACAGCTGGTTCAAACCAGACATCAGCCTCAAGAGTAGACTTGACTCGGGAGTGTTTGCGAGGTATCTCATGTTTCCTTAGAATTTCTGGAAAACCTGCCAAGTCTTTATCTGTGAAGCCGGTGCCGCATTTCGTGACGGTTTCGAAAGTATCTGCTTTTGGATCGTAAGTAGCCAAAAGCAAAGCGCCATATGTTCCTGCTCGTTTTCCTCTGCCGTGAAAAGCACCCACGATCACAAGATCCACCGTGTCCGTCATTTCGCTTTTGTAGTCGCGTTTGTACTTTATCCATAGCCACCCGCGGGCTCCCGCCTGATAGACTGAGTCTTTTCCCATGGCTTTGCACATTAACCCTTCGCAACCGTTTTCGATGGCTTCCTCGAAAAACTCTTCAAGCTGTTTAGGGTTATGGGCGACAATATGGTGGGCTACTTTGGCTCGGTCATTACGTTTGACGGTGTTTTCCAATGCTCTTCTCCTTAAAGGGTAGGCTTCCAACGTGAGATCCTTTCCATCTATGTAGAATGCATCGAACATAAACAGCGAGACAGGATATTGTTCCATAGCGGCTTTTACGCCGTACTTTCTTCGCCGATGCATTAACTCTTGGAATGGGCGCATCTCGTACGTTTCAAGGTCCATAGCGACGCATTCAGCCTCCAATATCGCCTCTTTAGCCTCAACCTTGTCTTTTATTAGTTCAACCGCGTCTGGATATTGAGATGATATGTTCTCCAAACGCCTGGAAAATAGCATGACTTTTCCGTCTTTCTTGTGTGCTTGAATTCGTTCACCATCGTACTTGTACTCAGCGATACATTTTCCTCCCAGTTTCTCAAGGATTTCTTCGGGAGAAGCGAGCCTTTCAGCCAACATAGGCCTAATCGGCTCAAAAACTATCACTTGAAACTTCTTTATTCCTTCCATTCCTTTCTCAACAACTACATTTGCTACTCTGCCGAGATCGGAAGCGATATTGTATGCCCGTTCTATGAGTTCTCGAGCTTCCTTACCGCCTCCGTACGCTATTGCCAAAGCATCCAGAACGGTCATGTCCGCTATGCCTAGGCGTAGATTACCTGTAACTGTTCGCATTATGTATTTGGCTTCCTTTGGCGAGGCGTCAGACAATAATCCCGACAAAAGTGCCATCTTTGAATCTACGGCCCCTGAGCCCTGTGTTTTGGCCATTTTGTCCAAAACTTCGTAGACTCGTTCAGCGGTCAGGTTTTTTCGGTCTCCTAGAGTGGCTTGTTTTTTCTTTTTCATGACTTCTTCAGCAACTTCGCCTACGTCGCCTATTTTCGAGAGAAGTCGCAGAAGATCTGCATCTTTTGTCCCCGATGCTCGAGATAAGGCTTTTATGGCAAGTTTTTCTGCCACACCCAGCTCTAAGCTGACGAAGTCTGGGTAGATCTTTCCCTGAGTTAGGTAAACGACTTTGTCAATAATTGCCTTAGGAGTCTTCTTTAATAACTCCACGAGCAAATCAGTCATTTCAAGCCGTTTCGTGGTCCCTTCGATTTTCTCATAGGCTTCAGCAATGATGCAATATTCCAACAAACAAGCCTCATTGGTTATACTGCAGATAACGCTATTAAGATTTCATTCACATAAAAGATGATATATCTCATCGTACAGATTGAACTCATCATACACTGGATGGGGCGACAAACATGAGTCTTGAACTTATAGTTATAGTTAGTAATACTCTCGTAGTCTTCGCAACTTTTTTGGCAACACTCTATAGAATAAAAATAGAACGTGATCAAGTACGGACCGTGAAAAAAGACGTCAAAGCTAAAGAAAGTTTGGAAGCGCTTCGTAAATATATCAAGGTGGAACGCACCTCGATATCAGGGATGGGCAAGGAAGAATTGGAAGAATTCCTTGATTATTTGGAGAATTTAGGTAAACCTTAAGTCAAAAGACAGATTTTGATCAGCGTTCTCACTCCATTGGCACGCTCCAACATTTGAAAAAATCCGTGTTCACTGCATTATTTTTTAGGCAAAATGTCGAGATAAAAGGAATACTCTTTTCACAAATAGCGCACATGGAGGATTCATCGGCTTGGCAATATGGGTTCATAAAATATTTTCGCGGTCGGAAAGTTTTTATGTGCCGCTTAAATTTCTAAGGTAGTCACCTTAAAATGACAAGTTACGGATTGATGGGCAAAAAATGGTTAGAAAAGCGCGAATTCGCTTAACAAGCACCGATTACACGAAGCTTGAGGAAGTATGTGAAGAACTGAGAAGTATCGCCCAAAAAACCGGAGTCAAAATCAACGGTCCAGTCCCCTTGCCAACGAAAAGGCTACGAGTGCCCGTTTTGAAGGCTCCTTCAGGAGAAGGTACAGCCACATGGGACAGGTGGGAAATGCGCATCCACAAACGCCTGATTGAAATTGACTCAGAAGAACGTGTTATGCGGCGTATCATGCGAATTCGAGTGCCAGAAGAAGTCCATGTGACAATAGAGCTTGTCTAAAATCTTTTTTTTGCGAAGCTAATAGCATTAGATAACAGGCTGAATCATCAGATATGCTGCCGCAGTCAAGACTATACTAGCGCCAAAGGTCAATGCCCAAATCTTCTTGTTCCAATTGAAGATTTTGAACCCATCGAGAATTCCGATAGGTATCAGATTGAAGAGGGCTATGTAGCCATTGAGGAGCGCTCCCAATAGAAGAATCGCGGAATATGAACCAGGAATTAAAAAAGCCGCCAGCAACATTGTTGACAGAACAATGTTGGTTAAGGGGCCAGCAATCGATATTCTTCCGATTTCTTCCGTTGAAGTAGATCCAGAAATCATGACGGCCCCTGGAGAAATTAGTTTGAACGGTGTAGGTAGGACCATAAAAACCAAAGTCATGACTGCTCCCCACGTGGTCAAACGAAACTCCGCCCATAGACCTCGTCTCTGTGCAGTTACTTTGTGGGCTATTTCATGGACAAAGAAGGATGTCGCTAGAATCGTTGCTGAAGCGGCCAATACAAGCACCACCGACATTCCTGAGTAGCCTATGTATAGGCCCGCGGATAATCCGACGCCGACAACGAGCAATGCGGCAATTCCCAAATGCTTCAGTTCTTTTGGACTGAAGTAAACGTGTCTTTTGACTAACTGAGGTTGTCCGAACGAGACCGTGTACTTGTAGGAACTAGCCCCCTTCGCCATCATAGAGTCGTCATTTCTTATTTTGCGGGCATTATCGATGTTTTGGCACATGTGATTCTCAGGCAACCTGTGATCGTTACAGAAATGGCCTCCGCAGTATGGACATTGAAAAGGTAGATAGGTTTCCTGACCGCACTTCTGGCACTTCATCTTTAACCCAGGCTCTCCCATAAAAGGAAAAGTGAATGTTTAAACATTGTTCCCTTGAAAAAGTGAATACTGCCTCATTTGTTTAGATAAATGCTTAAAACTTGCAACCGTCCAGTCTAAAGCGGGAAAGCATAAGGGAGAAACAGCAAAAGTTTGAAGGCTTTCAGCTTCGTCCATGCCAGTGACCTCCATTTAGGTTACGCTCAGTACGGACTTGAGGCCAGAAGACAAGATTTCGACAGCGTATTCTCTGAGATAGTGGAGAAGACCATCGAGTTTAGACCAGATTTCATGGTCATAGCCGGAGACCTTTTCCACCAAGCACGTCCATCAAACACAACACTGGAAAACGCGATAAGACTTTTCAAACAGATTAGAGATGCAGACATTCCTGTTCTGACCGTTGACGGATCCCATGACTCCGCGCCTAACATGATAACTGGTACAATCTTGAACCCTTTGGACAGTGCGGGGTTGATCATACATCTACCCAGAAGGGAAGGCGCCTGCTGGCGTTTGAATGATCGCTGCTATGTTTACGGGATACCTAACTATAGAAGTAGACGCAAGACCGAGGAAGGATTGCCCTTCTTTTTCGAACAGAACCCTCCTATGCCAGACTCGCAGACAAGCAACATTTTCGTTTTCCACGCAGCAGTAGATCTGCCAAGCGTTAAACCCCCGTACATTGAAGCCGAGGTTCCGCCCGCCCTCCTGCCGACAGGCTTCGACTACTATGCAGCTGGACACGTGCATGAACGTTACCTGGGTAATTTCAAAGATGGATTGCTCGCGTACAGCGGATGCACAGAAACCGTTAGTTATGATGAAGCCAAGTACCAGAAAGGCTTCTATCACGTTAAGGTGGATGAGAGAGGCCGGTTCTCGCCAGAGTTCATAGGGCTTGATTCTCCAAGAAAGTTCGTAGTTATAGATCAAGATTTTACCGGTATGAATTCAGCCAAGATCACCGATTTGGCCACTCAACTAGTCAAAAGCGCTGACGAAGAGGGCGTCATAATAATTCCTGTGCTGAAAGGTACATTGCCGGCTGAAGCAAGTCGAGCAGAAGTTGACGTTGCCCGCATTAGGAACGCGGCTGAAAAGGCTTTGCTTGTGCATCCGATCATAATGCTTAAAGAGAGCGCCGTTTCCGAGGAAATTGCGCGTTCCATTTTCGAGAGCGAGTTTAAGGATTTGAAGACCAAGGCTTTCGAATATTTTCTGCAGATATTCAGCGATCGCTATAGCCGCGAAGAAGCTGAGAAAATAGCTCGCTCCGCCATCGCTCTCATTGAGCCGCTGACTAAGAAACAAGGAGAAAAAGTGCGGCAATCCGTGGAGGAGCTGTTATGAAAATCGAGGTTGTTCAGCTTGAAAACATTCGTTCGCACCTCAAATCCACGGTGCCCTTTACAAGAGGGTTTAACTGCTTGGTGGGGGGTTTAGGCTGCGGGAAATCAAGTGTGCTTTACGCAATTGACTTCGCTCTTTTCGGCGAACCAATTGGCAGAAGCTTTGAATATCTGTTGCGTGAAGATGCGGATTCGGGAAAGGTCGCTGTTCAGTTTACTCAGAACGGTAACACCTACAAAATTACTCGTGGGCTCAAAAGGCGGGCTAAAGGTATAAGTCAGGACTTTGAGGAGCTCAGGCTTTTCCAAGATGAGATGCTTCTGGCAAGTATGAAAACTGATGCTGTAGCTGAGCAGTTTAAGACAATAACGGGATTGGATGGGGACCTCTACCGCGAAATTATCTGGGTCAGACAGGAGCATTTGAAGGAGCTTCTCGATTCTGCTCCCAGAGAAAGGCAAAAACGTCTGGACGAGTTGTTCGGGCTCTCAGACTACGAAACAGCATGGAGCAGCATTGCAGAATACCAACGAGAATATGAGACGGAAAAGCGAGTTTACGAGAAAGATCCAGATGTGTTTGGTCTAAAGAAACTAGGCAACGAATACAGCCAGATAACCGAGGAATTTACTCTTCTGGAAATGGAACTTCAAGGCGCCGTGGAAAAAGTGGCGCGGGCAAGAAAAACATTGGACGATGCGGACGCGTCACTTAGGAAATTTGAGGAAAAGAAGCTGTTAGCTGAACAGCTCAAGAGGCGCGAAGCTCAGGTTCAGGCGAATATAACAAACACAGAAGACGCCTTAGCATCCCTAAGTAAACGGATTGAAGGAAAACAGACCATTATGAACAATCTCAAACAACGGCAAGAATCGATGGAAACACAAGCAAAGTCCTGTAACAATGCTCTCGAGGAAGCAGGGATACAGGCGAACCAGTCCACAGAGGTTTTACGACAGCATATGGTCGCTCTTGATGACCGTATTACCAACCTCAGAGCGGAGCAGGAAGCTACACTTCGGAATATTCAGGCAGACCAGAAAAGAACAACATCGCTATCTACGGAAAACCGTTGTCCTCTATGCTTGCAACAATTGAATGATGAATACAAGAGCGGTCTAATACGCAGAATTGAAGAAGAGAGTGTAGGCAGGCAAAAATCAGTCTTACAGCTGCAGAGTGAGATTGAAGTTCTGCAGAAAACAAAGGCTGTTGCCTCCGAAGCCTTCTCGAACTTGCAGACCTTAAATGTTAGGAACGAAGATGTAAGAGTTCGAATAATCGAAGAAGAAAGAAACCTGAGCGACCTTTCAACTGAATCTGAAGCAAAACAATATAATTTAGCAGACCTGCAGAGGCAGCTCCAGACTTTGAGTTTCGAAATCGGTAGATTCGAGCTGTCGGATCTTGAAGCCGCAAAGGAACAGAGCAGACAAGCATTTCAACAATATTCACACTTGGAGTCTGATCTGCGGTTTAGGGAGAATCGCAAGAAGGATCTTCTCAAACGATTGGATGAGACGAAAGAACGGATCGACAATGCCCAAGAAAAGCTTGAACGAATGCAGAAAATCTTCAAAATCACCGAAATATTGGGCGGAATTCGGGACGCCTACAGAAGCATACAGCCTAAACTGCGCAGCGAATTCGTGAAGGTGCTAAGGAACTTCGTGCAGCAAGTGCTTGACAGTTTGGTGGGTGGAGAGGCGCCATTGCTAAATGTGTTGATTGACGAGACTTATACGCCCTACGTAAAAAGCGAAAGTGGTGTCGAAAGAGAAGTCTCAAACCTTTCAGGCGGAGAGCGCACGTTGCTTGCTTTTGCTTATCGTCTAGGGTTAGGTCAACTCATAATGCAGTCGCGAACAGGTCATGGGCTGAGCATGCTTTTACTCGACGAGCCGACAGAAAGCCTTGGCAGAGAAGACGGCAGCATCGACCGTTTGGCTGAAGCTATTTCGCGGTTCAAGGCGATAGAACAGATTATCGCTGTCACCCATAGCGAAGCTTTTGCGGAAAAGGCGGAGCATGTGATAACACTTGAAAAGGAAGCTGGTGTCAGCAAAGTATCCATCGAAAAATAGATACTATCGGGGCAAATTATTGCTCTTCAACTGTATTCTCTAATTCACCGATTCCTTCGATTTCGATGCGTACCGTATTTCCGTCCTGCAGGTATTTCTTTGATTTCATTGCAAATCCTACTCCTGCAGGTGTGCCTGTTGCGATTATGTCACAAGGTTCGAGCGTCATAATGCGACTTAACTGGTGCACTATTTGACTGACGTCAAAAACCATGTTTCGCGTCGTTCCGTTCTGACGAAGTTCATCGTTGACCCATGTTCGAATGGATAGATCGGCCGTGTTGAGCTGGTTCTCGGTTGTTAAGCATGGCCCTATGGGAGCGAACGTGTCAAAACTTTTCCCTCTGGTCCACTGCCCATCCTTGAATTGAAAATCCCTAGCTGAGACATCGTTCAAAATAGTGTAACCGAAAATATGTTCTTTCGCTTCTGTCGCAGGTATGTTTTTGGCTGTTTCACCGATCACTATAGCAAGTTCTCCTTCGTAGTCGAGTTCGTTCACGAATTTTGGCTTTATGATTTTCTGGTTCGGGCCGACTATTGCGGTGTGTGGTTTCATGAAAATTATCGGCTCGTCTGGGATGCGAGAATTGGTCTCCGCAGCATGATCGCGGTAGTTCAAGCCCAAGCATAGGATTTTTGGCGGGGAAGCAATAGGAGCTAGCAAAGACACTGCACTTATCGGAACCGAAACGTTTTCGACATCAAAGTTGTCAGCTTCTTTCAAGAGTTCTTCCGCTGTTTCTACTGCCGTTTCTCCCATCATTATGAAGTCTTCAAGTTTCTCTGGCACTCGTTTGTTGAAGTGCTTCGCCAAGGCTGGTAAAGACAAAATACTCTGTTTAATTATGAGACCATAGCTTTCCTCGTTTCGGCGTCGATATCGGGCAATCTTCAATTCTCATTATTCCATTAAGTGAATTCTTATCTGCGAAAAATAAAAAGATGCCCTCTTGAAAGACGCCCTCTGTTTCTCCATCCGTGAAAATCTGCCACATCAAAGCATTGGATGTTTTAGGCAAAATGGGTTTTGCATAGTAGTCCGGCGTGCTTCTTATTCCTTCAACTTGAGGAGTATGGCTTTCGCTGAGTACAGCCTGTTTTCAGCTTGCTCGTAAATAACTGATCGTCCATCCTCGATCATATCAGAGCTTATCTCGTATCCCCTATGAATCGGCATGTCATGCATTATGAACCCTTCACTTTCATCAATCAGTTTCTTGTTTATCTGGTAAGGCATCAGGAGTCTCAAGCGTTTTTCTTTCTCTGCTGCAAACGACGGGTTGGTGAAGAACTCCATGTCAATCCAAGTGTCCGTGTAAACGAAATCTGCATCTCTAACTGCGCTCTTCACGTCTAAGGTTGTTTTCCACAGTCCGGTTTTCTGGGCGGTCTTGGTTAGCTCGTCATCGCGTGCAGGTTCATTAACTATAGGAGTGACTGTGGTAATTTCAACGCCAGTTTTGGTGCAGCCCTCGATCAGCGAGTTGCAAACATTATTGTGGACGCCTATGTAGACGAGCTTAACTCCTTTCAGTCTTCCTTTCTTTTCCTTAACCGTTATCAAATCTGCAATAGCCTGGCTTGGATGATACTTCTCGTCACAGCCATTAATTACCGGAACGAGCGAGGCCTTGACCATTTTCTGCAAATCCGCATTCGATAGTAACCGTGCCATTATGCAGTTGACGTTGCGTGACAGATAGTTCGTCTCGTCATAGATGTCTGCCAGAGTGAAGTTTGTCGTTCTCCAATCGATGAACAAACCGTGCCCACCAAGCTGTGTCATGGCAACTTCAAAAGCTACACGCGTTCTCGTGCTAGTCTTCTGGAAAACCAGAGCGAGAGACATTCCTCTCAATGCTTGTGAATACTTTTCAGGGTTATGTTTGACTTCTATCCCTTTGTCAACCAGCTCGGTTAGTTGTCTTCCGGACAAGTCTCTAAAATTCACTAAATGCATCTTGTCAGACCTAAAATAAGATTGGTGATCCAGTTTATTAACTATAGACGTGATGGAAAACGCTTTTAGCATAATGGTACTCATCCTCTTGGAAGGGCACAGCCATGATTCTGCTTGTCTCATCAGCCAAAGACCCAGCAAGCTCAAACATTAAGAAACAGGTTCTTGACCACTATCCATTCGAAAGAACAAGTCAGATTTTTGATCAAACCCCTGCGTATACTGCCGAAATCAATGGAAAAGAAGTGAAGCTAATCACTCTGCAAGAAGAAACCACTAAAGCACAAAACCTTCCTGAAAAATTTTCCGACTTGAGTCTGATTGTCTTCATGTCACGACATAGCAGTCAAAGCGGCACACCCACGTTATCAGTGCACACGCCCGGCAATCTTGGACCTGCAGAACTGGGCGGACTGCCACGAAATGTTTCTATCTCTCCAGCCACTGCAATGCGAGATGCGCTGAAAGCTCTGCTGCGTTACCAGGTAGATATGTGCCTTGAATACGAGGTGTCTTATGAGTGCACCCATCACGGTCCTTCACTGAACGTTCCCGCAATGTTTGTGGAACTTGGTAGCTCCCCTGAGCAATGGTGCGATATGAACGCAGCAGAAGCCGTCGCCCACGCCGCAATTGAAGCGATTGCCAAACATGGTTCAACACAGAATACCGCAGCCTTGGGCATAGGCGGAACGCACTACAACCGGCGTTTTACCCAGATGGCGCTTGATGGTGAAGTGATTTTCGGCCACATGATACCAAAATACGCCCTTTCCTATGTGGATTCCGAGATTCTGATTCAATGTGTGAAGAAATCACTGGAAAAAGTGACATGTGCGGTTCTTGATTGGAAAGGTATACGGAGCGAGAACAAGTCAAAACTCCTTGCCTCACTGCAAGACACTGGGTTGCCGTCCAGAAGGCTATGAGTTCAAGAGAAGTCCACAAGCAACCTTTAAACTCTGAAAGTCACAGTAAGGCTTATTATTACCGAGTGAAATCTTGAGTGTGCGGTCAAAAATGGGCATCAGATCATGGTTATCCCAAGCATCAAGAACCCTAAAACTAGCGGTGAAGCCGGGACGAAGCGAGCTATGGCTGTCAATAAAGATAAGTATACTTGGCATGGGTATAATCGGATTGGTCGGATTCGTGGTTAGAATTTTGTCCTTTGCCTTAGGCGGCGCGACAGCAGCAGGTTAGAGAGGAAATCAGATGGAGAAAAAAGAGGAGCAATTTACGCCAAAGATTTTCGCAGTTAAAACCACAACTGGCCAGGAACGCAACGTAGCTCGGCTTATAGCTGCAAAAGTCGAAATGACTCATGTTCCGATAAAAGCAATTCTCGTTCCGGACGTCTTGAAAGGTTACGTCTTCATAGAGGCTGACGGACCACATCTTGTGGAAGAAGCCATAGCCGGAGTAAGGCATGTGCGCTCCCGGATTCCAGGTCTGGTAAGCTTCGCCGAAATTGAGCGGTACATAGTAAGGAAACCAGTCCTTGAAGACCTGAACGAGGATGATGTTGTTGAAATCACTGGCGGACCGTTTAAAGGCATGCGTGCCAAAATAACCAGAATTGACAAATCAAAGGGCGAAGTCACGCTTGAATTGCTCGAGGCAACGTTTACTCTCCCCATCACAGTTCATTCAGACTACGTCAAGTTGGTCGAAAAAGCAAAAACAAGAAGTGGTGAAACATAAGATGGTTGACAAGAAAGTTGTGGAATTGCTCATTAGCGGTGGACAAGCAAACGCTGGACCTCCAATGGGTCCTGCACTTGGCCCATTGGGCATCAATATCATGGCTGTTGTGAACAAGATTAACGAGCTTACGAAAGATTACGCGGGAATGAAGGTTCCGGTAAAAATCTCCGTTGACACTGAAGACAAAACCTTTGAAGTTAGCATTGGGACTCCAACCGCTTCAGCTCTTATAGTGAGCGAATTGAAGATAGAGAAAGGTTCAGGAACACCCAACACAGCCAAAGTAGGTGACTTGTCCATGGAACAAATCGTGCGTATAGCAAAGATAAAGCGCCCTGAGCTTCTTGCCCAGACTTTGAAGGGCGCCGCCAAAGAGATGCTTGGAACTTGTGTCAGCATCGGGGTGACAATTGAAGGTAAGGATCCCCGGGAAGTTCAAAAAGAAATTGACGCAGGCAAATACGAGAATCTGTTTGAATAAGATGAATAATTAGGCGAATATTTTTATAACCGGGTTCCAACTCCTCATTGCACGAGGCTTAAAGATGCCCTTAGACAACAAGACAATACTGGATGCGATTAAAGAGGCAAAGGCTAAGTCTGGAGAGAAGAAATTTAACCAGACAGTAGATCTGATCTTGGACATTAAAGAAATAGATATGAAGGCTCCTGAGGGCAAAATTCAAGCCGTTCTTGAGCTGCCTCATGCAACAGGAAAACCAAACAGCGTCTGCGTCATTGGTTCTGGCGAGTTAGCGCTCAAGGCAAGAAATGCACATGCCGATAATGTTCTAGAACGCTCTGAACTTGAAGGGTTGGCTGGCAAGAAGAAGGACCTGCGAAAACTGGGAAGTAGCTATGACGTGTTTATTTCTGAAGCCCCGTTGATGCCCCTTGTAGGCAGAATTTTGGGTCCTGTTTTAGGTCCAAGAGGCAAGATGCCTGTGCCTGTTCCTCCTAACGCGGATATCGCGGCTGCTATAGCGAGAAACCGTAACACGGTAGTTGTTCGCATGCGCAATCAGCCGATCATTCAGGTCTCGGTAGGATCAGAAAAAATGAGTGAGGAGGAACTGGTTGATAATATTCAGGCTGTATTGAGACTTGTGGAAGGAAAACTAAAACGTGGTCTCAAAAACGTAAAGTTTGCATTTATCAAAACCTCCATGGGTTCACCCGTGAAGATTAAACCGTAATGCGAAGTGAGTTTGATGCCGTCTCAACAAGTATTGGAAGAAAAATCTGCCGAGGTTGAAGCGATAAAGGATTTGCTGCAAGAGTACAAGTTCATAGGCGTCGCCAGCCTGCAAAAAGTTCGCGCAACTCAACTTCAAGCATTGAAGAAGAACCTGACTGGCAAGGTTTACATGCGAGTTTTAAAGAACACACTGATGAAACTCGCAATAGATGAGCTTGGAAAAGCGGAATTGCAGAAACTTGAGACGCACCTGGAAGGGTCAAATGTTCTGCTATTTACTAACCTCAACCCGTTCAAGTTAGCCCTTCTTTTGGAAAGAGGCAAAGTTAAGACCACGGCGAAGTCAGGTGACATAGCCGCTATGGATGTTGTGATTCCAGCAGGAAACACTGGACAACCGCCTGGTCCTATAATCAGCCAGCTGAACGCTGTTGGCTTGCCAACAAGAATCGAATCTGGAAGCGTGTGGGTGAGCAAAGACACGTTGGTTGTGCGAAAAGGTGAAGCGATTAACGAAAGGCTTGCCGGTGTCCTGTCGAAACTGGGGGTAAAAGCAGTGGAGGCTGGCTTATCAATGCAGGCGGTGTTGGATGAGGGCATGATTATTTTAGGGGACAAGCTTAAGCTAGATATTGAGGGAACACGCAGAAGCCTTGAGCAAAGCAATGCAGAAGCATTCTCTTTGTCTTTAGCTATCGAATATCCAACGTCGGAAAATATTGTAACCCTTCTTCAAGTTGCACATCAGAAAGCAGTTGCGTTGTCGTTGGGTGCCGCAGTTCCTACCAAAGAGACTATTAGCGATTTAATTAGAAAAGCACAAACTGAAGTGCTTAGTGTAAGCAATGCAGTAGAGAAAGCATCAAACAAAACGTGACAGCTTTTCAGTTTCCACGCATGTCCTGACATTCTGGGATCGCGCTTCGAGAATCTAAACCTGTGACTGATTGCGCAGAATTGGAACGGCCTTTTCGCTAGCTAAATTGAAAGTCGGTGGTCTTGGTAATCTTCAATCTCTTAAAAGAATTACTTGACTATATCTGCTTTTGTGGCTTGATGCAGGTGCCTATTTCTTGTGTCTTCTCATCCTGTCTTGCTTCTGTGATTTCATGCGCCAATCTCGCTTTCTCTGCGTCTGCAGGGAAAACCTCTCTTGATATGGACTTGAACTCTGTTTTCGGTAAGGAGATATATTCCTATAGAATGTTTCCAGGTCTATCTTACCCTGGCTCAATCCTTCGATATTTTGGTTCAGTTCCGTTTTGGCTCCGCTGTCGGTTGCATTATCGAATGCTTCCGAATAGACGAGGTACGCAGCGTGAAACGGAAAATTCGATGGTTCGTCAACCAGAAGTTTTTCTGGAGCAGGCTCTTTATTGCTAGGTTCTTCAGTCATTCTAACCCAAGCTTTTCCATTGAAACATATATTTTCCCTCTTTTATAGATTGTGCCTATATAGATGTTTTTCTGAAATTTTCAGATCCAAATCAGTTGGGTTAGCAATCTACCGAAAATCAATGTCTTAGATATTACTTTAAGAAATTCCTAGCATAATATATTCATCATGGATACTCTGGTTGACGATGTAGGAAGTTTTCCCCTACCGAATAGAGTTGACAAGGAATTATTCGATAAGACTTATGTCCTTTCCAGGGAGGCCATAATCAATGGAAAAGACATACGCGAAGACGAATTCCTACTCAATAGTTTCTACAGCGTCACCCTTGAATCGTTTAGGAAAAAACTCTCTTCCGGTCTAGACTTTGTGAATTATCCACAGCAGTATGACGGAATGAAGCAAGTCAGCGATGTAGTTCACACAGCGATGGGCAGTGGTACTTTTCAAGTGGAAGAAAAACAAGCATTTCTGCCAGAAGTACATGTAATCAGTAAGGAAGCGCGCGCTGTGGGGCTGCAAGAACCGTCTGAGATAAGATACATTAGTGTGTTTCAAAGTCTCTGGATAGGTCTATTCATTGCTTGGTTAATTCCAGTTCTTATCGATAAAAAAATGGAAAGAGAGTGTCAAGTCTTTTCCTTTGCGAATACTGCGGATGTGGGGGTTCGGAAACGGGAAGGGGCGGTTCGGATACGGTCTTAGCGGTTGCGGCGGTTCAAGATTTATCGGGGATTGTTTAATCATCGTTTTCATCTTCAGCTGCCGCTGGTGTTATGGTAAGTTCGAGTAGTCGCTCTCCGCGCAGTATCGTCAGTTTTGTTTCCTTTCCAACCACGTCTTCAGCTAACCGCCTTGGCAAGTCAAAGAAGTCGGCGACAGGTTTCCCATTGAACTTTGTAATTACGTCTCCCATCATCAGACCTGCTTTTCTTGCAGGTGAGCCTGGCTCGACTGAGAAAATCATGACTCCTGTTTCTTGTCCTAGCTCCGTTTGTTCTGCGAGTTCTTGTGGGATAGCGACTGTGTTGGCAATCACGCCCAAGTAAGCTTTCTTGACTACTCGTCCAGTCATGAGTCTGTCAGCTATGGTTTTTACCTTGTTTATTGGGATCGCAATGCCCCGTTGAAAGACATACGCTGTGTTTATGCCGATTATCTTGCCGTCTACGTCTGTTAGCGGTCCGCCTGAGAACCCTGGGTTGAGCTTCGCATCTGTAGCGATTATGTTTTCCATATGTGTTCCCCGCCAGCCTCTGAGGGTGCTGTTTACGCCTGTGATTGTACCTGTTGTTGCTGTTGGCTGTTGCTTGTTGAACGGATTGGCGATTGCTATGACGAATTGGCCAACGTCGAGTTTGTCAGAGTCGCCTAGTTCTGCTGGCTTGAATTTTCCTTGTTCTGCCTTAAGTAGTGCAATGTCGTTGTATGGGTCTGTGGCCACTATTTTGGCGTTGTAGGTTTTCTCTCCTTGGCCAATTTTTACTGTGCTGCATCCTTGGAGAACGTGATTGCAGGTAACTATGTGTCCTTCTGGGGTTAGCACTATGCCTGTTCCTCTGGACATCCTTGAATTTATGCTGACAACTGATTGTGAGGTTTGTTTCACTAGGTTGCTTGTGGCTTCAGAAAGGGACTTCAACACCTGTATTGGATTAACTAGTTCTGCCATTTTGTTTTTCACCTAAAAATGAATATGGCACAATCGTATTTGTTGACTAAGGAATGCTAAAAGTCAGTCACAAAGGTCATGTTAAAGTGAAATAAAGATGAGCATACGGGTTAGGGTTGCCATAGTGTGCGACATTCCTGGCAACTTCTGTCATCGGGTGTAGTCTGCTTATGTATGCCATCAGCTGGTATGCGGTTTTCAAAGCTAAGTCAAGGTTGTTGTTTGTTAGGAATTTTGCCTCTATGTTGAGTGCGGATCCTTGGATATTCGCGTTTATCTGGAGGCTGCCGTCTTCTGTTATCCACTTTAGAGTGACGCCTTCCGTGTTTTCTGATATGCCGAGCCAGCGAAGGAATCCGAACCATTTTCCCTTAAGCTGAGTGACAAGCTGTCGCGTCATCATTGTTGAAGGCAAAAATGTCTGAAGCAACGGAGTACATGGTTCCTCATTACACGGAGGACGGAATTTCAGTTTGTTTATTTTCGGGTTTACCGTATACCCGTCGGGGTTTTTTCTAATGATACCCTCTTGTTCTACTCTGCTCAGTACACGCGAAAGGGTCTCAGAATGCAAACCCAATCGGCGCTTTAGTCCATCGAATGTGAACGCGGTCAAGTCTTCCTTTTCAAGGAACGAAACAATGTCACTCTCACGATAACTTAGCGACGATGATGGCGGAAGACCTTGCCAGTTTACATCCAATAAAGGTATCATTTTAACCATTTCTTGCTCAAGGTTTCTTTTGAACATTGCGTTCGGTTATAAGAAAAATGAACATTACAGTTGGAGGGCTGGAACCTTCGGTTCGAAGCTAATGCGGAGATAATCATCTTTTACCTAATAATTTGTTTCAGTGATTACCTGAGGAAACGAATCCCTTAATCAGTTAGAAGGATGGGCCCAAAGTAATCCTTTTATTATTCGCTTCGAATACTCAGACGGAAGGAGACAAACTCATGGATTTGAAAGGTAGTAAAACAGAAAAAAACCTCTTGGCAGCTTTTGCAGGAGAATCTCAAGCCAGAAACAGGTACACTTTCTTCTCTAGCCAAGCGAAGAAGGAAGGCTACGAGCAGATAGCGGCAATATTCCAGGAAACGGCTGACAACGAGAAGGAGCATGCCGAATTATTCTTCAGGCACCTTCGTGGAGGAGATGCTGAAATAACCGCAACTTACCCAGCCGGCATCATTGCTTCGACCGCGGTAAACTTGAAAGCAGGGGCAGACGGCGAAAAACTCGAATGGGGCACGCTGTACCCCGGATTCGCGGAAGTAGCTGACGCAGAAGGTTTCAGCAATGTAGCGCTCACTTTCAGAAATGTGGCCAAAGTGGAAACTTACCATGAAAGACGATACCTGAAACTATTGGCCAATGTCAGCGAGGGGAAAGTTTTCAAGAAAGGCATGCCGATAAAATGGAAATGCAGGAACTGTGGTTTCGTTGTCGAAGGTGACGAGGCACCGTCGCCGTGTCCTGTCTGTAGCCATGCCCAAAGTTACTTCGAAGTCTGGATGGAAAACTACTAGCCATCTCCACTTTTTTTTATTTGCAGCCCGTACGATGAGAGCGCAGCGAATCCCGCTTCCTAATGAATGAAGCATTGATGTGTTGCATTATTCTATTTTGAAAACAACTGCAACCTTTTTTCTGTCCAAGTCTTCAATGACTTTGAACCAGGCGCTGGGAATTTCCCTGATTTCCTCTCTGGATAATTTTCTAACAGTCATGTCTCTTCTCACATAGAACGGGTGTTTGCAGGATCTGCAGATTTGGTATGGAAGTATTTCTTCTATCGGCTTCGTTACCTTTTGCTTTGCGCCACAATTAGGACAAGACTGACGCGCCTGCTTTATTCCAGTTGAGGGTGTTGCCGATGTGATTTCTAGATTTTCTTCCAGCTGCTCCCAGGAAGAATATATGCGACGCAAAGATGAATCTCCCCCCAACCATATTTCTCTTAGCATGTTTAGTACTTCTTTCTTCTCATGCATAACGGATCTCAAAGAATCGTCCCGACCGCCCATCCTCAGGCACCAGATGTTATGGAAATATGCTATAGATTGACTCATACTAATAATTTTTCAATCAATATTTGCGAACCTGGGAGTCAATTTATAATAATATCTTTGAACATAATACAGGGTGAGGGGGCAGACAGGTGAGGCTGAAACTCGGCGAACAGCTTATTATTGACGAAGGCAGAACCGGGTGGGGGAACACTCTAGCCCTCACGAACAAACGTCTGCTGATTCTGGAAAGAGACAACATAATAGGCGAAACACCACTTGAAAACATATCAAATGCTTATGTCGAAACGCATTTCCTTACTAATCTTACGCAATTAAAAATCAAATTGAAAGACGGGAAGGAAATGTCCGTAATCTTCAGACGTAGCTCAAACGGGCTCCTATATGGCGACCCTGAACACGCAGACCTAGATATTATCAATCTTACTAACAGGTATGTTGAAGCGATCAACCGTGCCATAGGCGGTCAGATGCCAGCAAAGGAAGCATAGATAAGAAATTTGATATGGATGGTGGACGGGGCGGGATTCGAACCCGCGGCCTCCACGATGCCAACGTGGCGATCGTACCAGGCTGATCTACCCGCCCGTTACAATTTGCTTCTGAGGTTCTAACCCGTAACAATACCCTATAAGCATTTTCTTTGCGCCGACACGAGGAGACGACTAATTTCGTATTCCACCCCTGTTTTCCAGTGTGAAACATTGACTTGCCCGGTCGAATTTCTTTCGGACCTTCCATGAACAGTCAGATGAGAAGAAGCATCGAGATGCAAGTGACTTTCATTCTGTGATTTGAATTTAAGTTCTCTAACAACAAAACATGAATGCTGGATTCTGAACGCTTATTTTCATTTCGAATCCAGAATCAATCATGGTTAATCTGCGGCAAAAACCAATATTTACCTTCGAGTGTCTGCTTGTTAAAAATGGTTATTCTTCCAAAGTTGTGGATGAACTATGGAAGTGGTACGACTTCTCGGAGAAGAAGGGTGTCGCAAGTTTTTAGCATAGCAGATTCATCAGATAACTGTTTGCGAAATTCTCTATTTGCGGAATATCTGCTCGAAATGAGGGAGGATTGCTCAATCAAGATAGATGGTTACAATTAAATATCGGTGGATGACTTACTTCTAATTCGACGATTAATGTTGTCCCACTCAGCAGTAGGTAAACTTAAGGCAATTCTGGTAATCGACATCATAATCGTCGCTGTGGCAGCTGGCACTTACATTTACCTTCAGAATGAAGGCCTGATTGCTACTGCACTTAAACCAGCGGAATTCACGGTAACCGATCTCACCATCAATCCCTTCGAAGCGGAAGAAGGCGAGCCCACCTCATTCTCAATCAACGTAACAAACATAGGCGACCTCGAAGGAGAATACATAGCAAACCTCACGATCAACAATGTCTTGGTGGCGAATCAGAGTATTATCCTTCCAGGCAACAACAATTCCACCGTAGTCGAATTCTCATACTTGGCTGAAACGGTTGGAAATTACACAGTTGAACTAGGCGGGTTAACTGGCTCTTTTCGTGTCAAAGAAGCTCCACCTTCGGCAAGCAGCATTCGTTTATCGAACATGCTTGTGAATCCATATGAAGGCTGGGTTGACCAACCCATCAATGTTACGGTAGTTGCGACCAACCAAGGAAGCGACACAGATACCCTTTCAGTGAGATTATACGTGGACGATGCACTGGTTGAAAACAGAAAGATAGAACTAGGGGCCGGAGAAACATCCAAAGTAGATTTCACGTTTAACGTAACAACCGAAGGAAAGCACACCTTCAAAGTGAACAGCCTCACTGGATCGTTTGTAATCGTCCCGACGGGCTATCACACACTGATGGTAAACAGATCTGGCGGTGGCTCCACAGCGCTGCCCTTCACTTTAAATGGTGAGACTCACAAAACTGCATACTCGGCCCTCTTACCAGTTGGACAATACACTCTATCAGTGCCAAACCCCTTCACTACCGAGACTGCAGTTTTCCGGTTTGACTACTGGAGTAATGGTGACACAAGCACAACAACGACGGTAAACCTGCAAAGTCGCTTAATCATAGTGGC
>Ga0105100_10000615_pt1 | contig 20861 bp, 19 predicted proteins | sample PPLLak12cMay2015_2_FD_87033 | JGI IMG/M metagenome (GOLD analysis project Ga0105100, IMG submission 87033) | Freshwater sediment microbial communities from Prairie Pothole Lake near Jamestown, North Dakota, USA - PPLs Lake P8 Core (1) Depth... | ecosystem: Environmental > Aquatic > Freshwater >...
GGAGGGGACGGTTCGTTCGTCGCGCGCGAGGACCCGCGCGTTCCGGATCGTGGCGGGGTTCCTCGGGGTGATCGCTTTCGTCCCGAGCGCGGTTTTCGTGCTCGGCTCGTATACGGTCGAGAGCCAGGACATCGACCTCGTTCACAACATCTCGGGCCTGGCTGGCTTCGGGATGGTCTTCGGCGCCGCGGGGATCGCCATGGCCGTGCGTGCTGAGGACTCGGGCGCCGCGTTCCGCGCCGTGGCGGTGAGCGCCGTGCTCACCCTGGGCGCAGGACTCCTGGCGGGCGACGTCGTGACGGGCTTCTGGTTCGTGGGGATCGTGTTCGCCGTGGCCCTGTACCTGCTCCATCCCGACCGTGGTGACACCACCAGGGTTCGTCCGACGTCGACGCCGCTGCTGGCGAGCGGCGTCGTGGCGCTGATCGTCGCGGTCGCGTACGGGGTCGACCAGGCCGCGCTGCAGCGGAACGGCACCCCGGCGCTCGACCCGCACGCCGAGCTCCACCATTACAGCGGCATGGCCGTGATGGGCCTCCTGCTCGCGGCCGGGGCGCTCGCGACCGCGACCGGGGGCGGCGGCCCGCGGGCGATCGGGTGGGCGACGGGGATCGGCGCCGCCCTCTACGGGGCGGCCTCGCTCGCGTACCCCGATCACCTCGGGACCGTCGACACGCCGTGGGCCGTCCTCACGCTGCTGTGGGGGCTCGCCCTCGTCACCCTCACGGAGCTCGAGATGCGCCGGCCTCCGACGACACGGGAACCCGGGTAAGGTCGCCCCATGGCGAAGCGATCCCTCTTCCGCCGCGCCGAACGCTGGATGGTCGGCGTCGCGATGGGCGTCATGGCCTTCGTGCTCGAGAAGGCCGTGCTGCGCTCGGTCCGACGGGGGGTCACCCAACCGAGAGCCGTCGTCGAGCCGCCCACCGGCACGATCAAGGGAACGGACGTGAAGGGGTCGCTCGGCGGCTGAGCGCTCGCGTTAGGTCCTGCGCCGCAGGATGTCCCACAGCATGCCGAGCGTGAGCAGCCCGCCGACCACGCCGAACGTCACCGGGATCCACGCGTCGACCCTGGTCGACAGGGCCGTGAGGCCGCTCGCGAGCACCGCGGCGCCGGCGGTCAGGCCGAGCGCCAGTCGTCGCCCGGCACGCCGGATCGTGTCCTCCAGGTTCTGGGCCCGGAAGTTGACCTCGAGCTTCTGGCCCGGGCGAGCGCCGAGCAGACGCTCCACCGCCTCGACGACGCGCAGGAACCGCACCTTCAGCCGCTGCGACTGGTAGAAGAGCGCCTTCGGGTCCAGCTTCGCGCCCATCCCGGTGATCAGGCTCCGCATGAGGAACCGGCCGGCGACGTCGAACGGGTCCAGCTCTGGGTCCAGCTGCGCGGCGGCGAGCTGCATCTGCGCGAGCGCCTTGCCGGTGAGCGTCAGCGAGGCCGGGAGCGGCACGTTGTGGCGGAGCGCGATCTCGGTCATCTCCTGGAGCACGGGTCCGAGCTGGATGTCCTTCAGCGAGGCGCCGTGGTACTTGGCCATCAGCGCCCCGATCTCGGCGGAGAACGCGTCGGTGTCCAGGTCGCTGCGGTCGATCGCCCCGGCGAGCATGAGCGTGACGTCGGTGAGGAACCCGACGTCCTGCTGCCAGAACGCCATGAGCAGGAGCATCATGTGCTCCCGCATCTGCGGGCTCACCTCGCCGATCATCCCGAGGTCCAGGAAGTACAGGCGCTCGCTCGACGGCTGCCACATCAGGTTCCCCGGGTGCGGGTCGGCGTGGAAGAAGCCGTCGACGAGGATCTGCTTGTAGAAGGACTCGAGCAGCTGCTTCGCGGCCTCCTTGCGCGCGGTGCCCTCCGGGGCGTCCGTGATCGGTCCGCCCTGCACGTCCCCCATCACCAGCAGACGCGACGTCGAGTAGTCGCCGTACACGTACGGCACCGAGAGCCGGGGGAACGGCCGGAGGATCTCGGCCATCTGCCGCATGTGGCCGGCCTCCTGCCGGAAGTCCAGCTCGCGGTGGAGGGAATCCGACAGGTGCTCGAAGACGGCCTCCATGTCGATGACCTGACGGAGGCCCGGCCGGTCTCCCACCTTCTCGGCGAAGACCTCGAGCAGCGCCAGGTCCTGCTCGATCTGCTCGCGCGCGTCCGGACGCTGGACCTTCACCACCACCGGCTCGCCGTTCGCGAGCGTCGCGCGGTGGACCTCGGCGACCGTGCCGGCCGCGAGCGGTTGGGCGTCGATGTGGTCGAACACGTCCTCCCACGGCACGCCGAGCTCCTGCTCCATGACCTTCACGACCTGCTCCTCGGTGAGCGGCGGTACCTGGTCCTGGAGCGTGGCGAGCTCCTCGATGAACTCGGGCGGCAGCAGGTCGGGGCGGGTCGAGAGGATCTGCCCGAGCTTCGCGAACGTGGGTCCGAGCTCCTCGAGCGCGCTCCGCAGGCGTTTGGCCTGTCGGCGTCGGCCGGCGGTGCCCTCCTCGTCCGGCCTGCCGAACAGCTCCTTCAGCCCGTACTTCGCGAACACCGCGGCGATCTTCGAACCGCGGGCCATGAGACGTGGCTGGGTCTCCTCCTCGACCGCCGAGCTCCGGATGACGGTGACCGAGCGCGGGTCGCGGACGGCGGCGTGGCCGTCCTGGCCGGCCGTGTTCACGATGATCACGGTGCAGCGAGCGTTGTGGCTGATCCGGTTCGGGACGTTGCCGAGCAGGAACTCCTTGCGGCCGGCCATCCCGGCGTTGCCGACCACCAGCACGTCGATCGCGTGGTCCTCGGCCGCGTGCACGATGGCCATCGCGGGGTCGTCGTCGATCACGACGTGCGCCCGGCCGCGTTCACCGGCCAGGCGAACGGCGTCGGCCTGGAGCTCGTCGGCGGCCGTGCGCGCGCGGGTGGCCTCGGCGGCGCCGAACTCCGTGTCGGCGCGGCTCGTCGGCACGACCACCTGCACGAGGTGCAGCTCCGAGCCGTAGCGCTCGGCGAACGAGACCGCCCAGTCCACCGCTCGGGCAGCCGTCGGCGAGCCATCGGTGGCCACCATGACGCGCCCGACGCCGTTCGTCCCGATCTCCATGTCGTTCGCCATGCGCTCGCAGTGTGCGGGAGTGTTGACCGAACGGCAATGGGGAGTGCACGACGGCGGTCTCGGGTGCCACCACCACGGGAGCCAAGCCGCCCGTTCGCTACACTCGCTGGCGCGCCGGGGTAGCTCAGTCGGCAGAGCAGCGGTTTCGTAAACCGCAGGTCAGGGGTTCGAGTCCCCTCCCCGGCTCCACGCCGGCTGTCATCGGCTCCATCGACGCCTCCCTCAGCCCATGGCGTACACGCGCCAGTCGGGATCCAGCGTCATCAGGTAGCGCAGCTCTCGGCCCGCGCCGCTAGGCGTCTGGCCGCCGCGGAGCAGGACGAAGCGGGCACCGTCCTGTCCGTGTGCGGCGAGCCAGGTGAACCCCGGATCCGCGTCCAGCGGCAGACCTTCGCACCGCGATGCGAACGCGATTTGGGCGAAGTTGTCGGAGCTCACGAGCGCGCACGCGTCTCCCTGGACCACGGTCCGCAGGTCCCGACCGACCTGTGCGGTGGTGCTCCGGTTCCCGCCGACGGCCGCCTCGAGGCGGTCCGCGACGCGCACGTTCCACCCGACCCACAGGACGGCGGCGGCGACGAGGACCGGAGCCAACGAACGTCTCCTGCTCCAGACGGTGCCGAGACCGATCGCAGAGGGGATCACGAGCAGGGCATAGGCCGGCAGCAGGAAGCGCGGTGCCGCTCCGGACACCGCGAACAGGTACAGCGTCGCGAGCGCCAGCCCGGCGGCGATCGCGGCTCGTGCCGCGACCCGACGCATGCCGCTCGCGGGCGCGACGGCGGCGATCGTGCACACCACGCCGAGCGCGAGCCACCAGACGACTCCCGTGACGGCGGGCGACGGCTGCGCGACAGTGCCGGTCGTCGGCCCATCCGTCATGTCGAGATGCCGGACGACGTTCTCCCACACCCCTATCCGCACGTGCGCGACCTCGGTCGCGGCGGCGATCGCGCGGATCGGTCCGCCGAACCGCACCGACATCTCGGCGACCCACGGGAGTATCCCGAGGAGACACCCCCCGACCATGGACGCGGCCGCACGCCGATCCCCGCGTCGGCCGAGGATCACCGCGATCACGATGGTCGCCACCACCGCGTCGAGCGGACGAACGAGCGCAGCGGCGGCGAGGAACCCCGCCGCGAGGAGCGACCGACCCGTCGTGGAAGGACGGAGCGCCGTCCCGAGCGCGGCCGTGACGAGCAGCGCGGACCACAGGTTCGGCATCACCTCCCCTCCGTAGAACAGGCCGACCCACGTCGTGGCGAACAGGGCCGCGGCGAGAGCGGCGGTCGCCCTCAGGAGAGGGACCCAACATGCGTAGGCGATGACCAACATCGCTGAGGAGGCGATCGAGAGGTAGATGCGGATCGCGCCGAGGCCGGCCCCGGCGAACGACAGCGGAGCGACGAGGAGCACGATGCCGCGGGCCCGGGACGCGGTGAAGCGGAGCGCAGCGACCTCGGGGTCAACCTGCGACAGGTATAGCGCTTCGTCCCACGACGCCGCCCGATGGAAGGAGAACAACGTCAGCTGGGCGACGAGGAAGAAGGCACCCGCGATGACGAGCAGGGCGTACGGGTTCCGGATCGCGCCGTTGGTCCGCCTCGTTGCAGCATATGCCATGCCATCCCGGAGCCGGCGACGATGACCGGTTCGGTCACGCCACGGAGCGAGCCGCGCGGACGCTCCGACCGGGCTTGCTAGAATCCGCGCCGATGCGTCGCCGACCCCTTGCCGCGAAGACCTTCGTGCTCGCCGCGACCGTGGCGTCCGCGGTTGTCGCGGGCGCACCGAGCGCCGTCGCGCAGGTCATCGTTAGCCCGAACGCCGAGCCCGAGCGGAACGACGGAGGGTGGATCTACTGGATCGCGATCGCGCTCGTCGCGCTCGGCGTGATCGTGGCCGCCGGCATCGTCCTGCGCTACATGCGCTACGCGCCTCGCTTCCAGCGCGAGGAGGGCGGAGCCAGGACCGTCAAGGCACCCCGGATCCAGCCCGGTCGCGAGGCGCCGCGCCGCCCGGTCAACATCACCGGGGCCCCGGTCGTCGTGCCCGCCCCGGCAGCCGCCGTCGCCGCCCTGTCGGCCGCCCCCGCGCCTGCCCCGGCCGCAGCCGCACCGGCGGCACCGGCCGCAGTGGCGGCACCGGCCGCGGCACCGGCTCCCGCCGCTTCCGCGCCCGCCCCAGCTCCGACAGCACCCGCAGGCGACGGGGGAACCGGCGGAGCGGCGCAGGAAGGCGCCGCGGGTGCGGCGAGCCCGGCCGCTCCCGAAGCCTCTGCCCCGGCGCCGAGCGGCGAGCGCAAGGAGGTCGCGCTGGACCAGGAGACGTTCGATCGCGTCCTCGCCGAGCTCCTCGAGAAGGGCACCGCTCGTCGCGTCGCCGAGGGCCAGGCCCGGCGCGCCGCGATGATCGCGGCCAGGAAGAAGGCGGGGGCCTAGCGCCCGCCATCCATGGGGGCCGCTCGGGTCGACTGGTCGATGGGATCGAGGGCCGCGGCCCTCGTCGACTGGCAGACCGCCCGCGACACCGGCCGGCGCGTCGGCGGAACCGGACCGCACACGACGCCGGCCGACCGAGCTCGCCTGCGGGAGGACCTCGCCGAGCTCGTCCCGCGCGCCGAGTCCCTCGTCACCGACCTCACGTCCCTACGCGCCGGGGGCTACCGCTCGCGCCCATGGGTTATGTCGCGCGGGGAGTGGGTCGGCGCGAACCTCGAGGGGCTCCAACGCCTGCTCGAGCCGCTCGCTAGCCGCCTCGTTCCCGAGGGCTCGACGCGGTCGCCGATCCGGCGGAAGACCTTCGGCGTGCAGATCGGGGGGCTCCTCGGCTACGTATCGAAGAAGGTGCTCGGGCAGTACGACGCGTTCCTGCCGCCCGACGACGAGGGCCTGATCTACTTCGTCGGCCCGAACGTGGTCGAGGCCGAGCTACGGTTCGCGCTCGAGCCCCGGGACTTCCGCCTGTGGATCGCCCTGCACGAGACGACCCACCGGCTCCAGTTCGGCGCCACGCCGTGGCTCCGATCGTTCCTGAAGGGGCGTATCGACGAGTACCTGTCGACGGTCCAGGTCGACTCGCGCCAGCTGGCCGAGCAGCTCCGGCGCGCGGTCGAGGAGATCCGAAGCGGCACCTCCCCGAGGGGTGTGAACGGCATCATGCTCCTGCTGACTCCGGAGCAGCGCGAGCTCTTCAAACGGATGCAGGCGACGATGTCGCTGCTCGAGGGTCACGCGTCCTGGGTGATGAACGAGGTCGGAGCCAGGACGATCCGCGACCTCGCCCGTATGCGGCGGAGCCTGAAGCAGCGGCGGCAGACCGGCGGGATGGAGAAGGGTCTCCAGCGGGCGATCGGCTTCGACCAGAAGGTGCGGCAGTACGACGCGGGCGAGGCCTTCGTCCGCGGCGTCGTCGACCGGGTCGGCGTCGAGGGACTCAACCGCGTCTGGGAGCGCGACGCGCACCTGCCCTCGATCGACGAGATCGCCGCGCCCGAGCGTTGGATCGCGAGGGTCGCGGGGGCCTGATGGCTCGCCCGCCCGCCGTCGCCCGCGTGCTCGAGCGGGTCACGGCGACCGTCCGAGAGCACGAGCTGGTGCTCCCCGGCCAGGCGGTGCTCGTCGGGGTCTCGGGCGGTCCGGACTCGGTGTGCCTGCTCCACGCCCTCCACGCGCTCCGGCGGCTGCTGAAAGTGCGCCTGGAGGTCGTGCACCTCGACCACGGCCTGCGTGAGGGCTCGACCGCGGACGCCGCGTACGTCCGCCGGCAGTGCGACCGGCTGAAGGTGCCGTTCCACCTCCGCGTGGCGGAGGGTCGGCCCGGCCGGGGAGAGTCGGTCGAGGCGTGGGCCAGGGCGCAGCGCCACCGGGCGTTCGACGAGGTCCGGCGCGAGAGCGGCGCCGGGCGCGTCGCGCTCGCCCACACGCTCGACGACCAGGCCGAGACCGTCCTGCTCGCCGTCCTCACCGGCCGGGGGCTCGACGCCGTGGGCGGCATGAAGCCGGTCGCCGGTCCGTTCGTCCGGCCGCTGCTCGAGGTCACGCGCGCCGAGGTCGAGGCGTGCTGCCGGGCGCTCCACCTTCGGCCGCGGACGGACCCGACGAACGCCGACCCGCGGTTCCTGCGCAACGCGCTCCGGCTGCGCGGGATCCCGGCGCTCGAGCGTGCCCTCGGGCGCCCGGTCCGCGAGCCGCTCGCGCAGACGGCCGCGCTGCTGCGCGACGACGCCGAGGAGCTCGCGCGTCGAGCGCTCGACGCCTTCGGAGACGTCGTCGAGGAGACCCCCGCCGGCGTCGACCTCCTTGCGGCGCGGCTGGTGACGTTCCCGCGCGCGGTCGCCTCGCGCGTCGTACGGCTGGCGCTCCTGCGCTGCAACGTGCTCGTCGCCCGCGAGGACGTGGACGCGGTCCTCGACCTCGCCGCGGGACGCCCCGGACGACGCCGCGACCTCTCCCAGGGATTGAAGGCCGAGCGCGGCCCGGAGTATGTTGAACTCTCTCGCACTTCCCCCGAGAGCCGGGTGTGAAGGGGGGCGAGATGGAAGGCCGGGGCGCGCTGTCTGAGCTCAGCGAAGTTTCGGTTCACCCGTCGGTCGCGGTGCTCGAGCCGAACATCGAGCGCGTGCTCATCACGGAGCAGGAGATCCAGCAGATGCTCCGGCAGCTCGGGGACCAGATCACCGAGGACTACGAGGACCGCGACCTGCTGCTCGTCGGCGTGCTGAAGGGCGCGTTCATGCTGATGGCCGACCTCTCTCGCTACATCCGGCTGCCGGTCGAGATGGACTTCATGGCCGTCGCGTCCTACGGGGCCGCGACGAAGACCTCCGGCGTCGTGCGCATCCTGAAGGACCTCGACCACGACCTCGAGGGGCGGGACGTCCTCCTCGTCGAGGACATCGTGGACTCGGGGCTGACGCTCAACTACCTGCTGAAGAACCTCCGCGGGCGCCGTCCGGCGAGCCTCGAGGTCTGCGCCCTCCTCAAGAAGACCGGGATCCAGCGGGTGGAGATCGACGTCCGCTACTGCGGCTTCGAGATCCCGCCGGACTTCGTGGTCGGCTACGGACTGGACTTCGCCGAGAAGTACCGCAACCTCCCGTACATCGGGACCCTGCGCCCCGAGGCCTACCGCGACGCCCGCTGACCTGCTGTCGCGTTCGAGGGCTGTGCTAGCATCGCCGAGGGCCCGGTGCGCGCTCGCGCACCTCGGGCCCTGAAGCATCCCCGCAGCCCGGAAGGCCGAAAGGAGTCTCGCTGGCCCCGCCCGAATCCCCCTTCCGCCGGCTCCTGCGTGGGCCGGCGCTGTACTTGCTCATCGTGCTCCTCGGCATCTGGCTGTTCGTCGCGCTCGGGAACCGCCAGCAGCCGGCCCAGGAGATCACGTTCAGCGAGTTCCAGGAGGCGCTCGACGCCGCCCAGGTCGACACGGCGACCTTCCTCGAGGGCGATCAGCGTATCGAGGGCGAGCTCGTCGACGGGACCCGGTACACGACCGGGTACCCGCTCGCGATCCAGGAGTCGCTGACGAAGGAGATGCTCGAGGGGGGCGTCGAGGTCGATGCCGACCCGCAGAACGGCTCCCCGTTCCTCGGGTTCCTCCTGCAGCTGATCCCCGTGATCCTGATCGTCGGGGCGTTCATCTGGATCATGAACCAGTCGCAGGGTGGCGGCGGGCGCGTGATGCAGTTCGGCAAGGCACGCGCGAAGCAGGTCACGAAGGATCAGCCGAAGACCACGTTCGCGGACGTCGCCGGGGTGGAGGAGGCGATCGAGGAGCTGCAGGAGGTCAAGGAGTACCTGCAGAACCCCGCGAAGTTCCAGGCGATGGGCGCGAAGATCCCCCGCGGCGTCCTCCTGTTCGGCCCGCCGGGTGCCGGCAAGACGCTCCTCGCGCGGGCGGTCGCCGGCGAGGCAGGCGTGCCGTTCTACTCGATCAGTGGGTCGGACTTCGTCGAGATGTTCGTCGGCGTCGGCGCGGCCCGCGTGCGCGACCTGTTCGAGCAGGCGAAGCAGAACGCGCCGGCCATCGTGTTCATCGACGAGATCGACGCCGTCGGGCGGCACCGCGGCGCAGGGCTCGGCGGCGGGCACGACGAGCGCGAGCAAACGCTGAACCAGCTCCTCGTCGAGATGGACGGGTTCGACCAGCGCACCGCCGTGATCCTCATGGCGGCGACGAACCGGCCCGACATCCTGGACCCCGCGCTGCTCCGGCCCGGGCGCTTCGACCGGCACGTGACGGTGGACCGCCCCGACCTCGAGGGGCGCAAGGCGATCCTCCGGGTGCACGCGCGCGGCAAGCCGTGGGACGACGGCGTGAACCTCGACGTGATCGCGCGGCGAACGCCCGGATTCACGGGGGCCGACCTCGCGAACGTGATCAACGAGGCCGCCCTCCTGGCCGCCCGCTGGAGCAAGAAGGCCATCGGCATGAAGGAGATCGAGGAGGCGATCGACCGCGTGATGGCCGGCCCGGAGCGCAAGACGCGCGCGATGAGCGAGCGCGAGAAGCGGATGATCGCCTACCACGAGGGCGGCCACGCGCTCGTCGCGCACGTCCTGCCGAACACCGACCCGGTCCACAAGATCAGCGTCATCCCGCGCGGTCGGGCGCTCGGCTACACGCTCACGCTGCCCGAGCAGGACAAGTTCCTCGCCACCCGCGAGGAGCTCATCGACGAGCTGGCGATGCTGCTCGGCGGGCGGGTCGCCGAGGAGCTCATCGTCGGCGACATCACCACGGGCGCCGCGAACGACATCGAGCGCGCGACGAAGGTCGCCCGGCAGATGGTCACCGAGTACGGGATGTCGGACATCATCGGGCCGCTCACGCTCGGGCAGAAGCAGCACGAGGTGTTCCTCGGGCGCGACTACACGGCGCAGCCCGACTACTCCGACCAGGTCGCGTTCGAGATCGACACCGAGGTCCGCCGCCTGATCGACGAGGCGCATGACGAAGCGCTCGAGATCCTGCAGGAGCTCCGCCCGAAGCTCGACGAGCTGGCGCAGATCCTGGTCGACCGCGAGACGATGGAGCGCGAGGAGGTCGAGGCGTTCCTGGCAGCGATCCCGAAGCGGCCCCAGCGCGACATCGCGGTCCGCGGGGCGGGTCTCGCGATCAGCCGGCGGGCGGTGCGCACGCGGGAGGACCCCGGCACCGGCGGCGGCACCATCCCGCCGAAGCCCGTCGGATAGGCTTGCCGGCGTGACCGAGCGCTGGGCGACGTTCGACTGCTACGGCACGCTCATCGACTGGATGGGCGGGATCCGACAGACCCTCGAGGACATCTGGCCCGAGCACGACGCCGAGCTGCTCCTGTCCTCGTACCACGAGGTCGAGCCCGAGGTGACCCGCGGACGGGCGATCCCGTACCGACAGGTGCTCGCCGAGTCGCTCGAGCGCGTGGCGCACCGCGAGGGCCTAGAGCTGGACGACGGGGACCGCCCGGCCCTGGCCGACTCGCTGCCGACGTGGCCGCCGTTCCCCGAGGTGCCGGGCGCCCTGGCGCAGCTGCGGACGCGCGGCTGGCGGCTCGCGATCCTGTCGAACACGGACCCGGACCTGCTCGACGCGTCGCTCGAGTCGATCGGCACCCCCGTCGACCTGCGGGTGACGGCGGCCGAGGCCGGCTCGTACAAGCCCGCGCACGGGCACTGGGAGCGCTTCTTCGAGCTGAGCGGCGCCGAGCGCGAGCGCCACGTCCACGTCGCGGCGTCGCTGTTCCACGACATCGCGCCGTGCCGCGAGCTGGGACTGACGGCGGTGTGGATCAACCGCCTGGCCGAGACCTCGGACCTGCCCCGCGCCGCCGAGCTCGCCGACCTGGCGGACCTGCCCGACACGCTCGACCGGCTGGTGCCCGCATGAGCGTCGACCGCGAGAAGGTCCAGCAGGCGGTCCGGCTCCTCCTCGAGGGCGTCGGCGAGGACCCCGACCGGGGCGGGCTCAGGGACACCCCTCGGCGCGTCGCGGACATGTACGAGGAGATCCTCGGCGGCATCGGCGTCGACCCCACGCCGATCGTCACGGTCGTGCCGGGCGCGGACTTCGACGAGATGATCATGGTGAAGGACATCCCGCTCACCGCGCTGTGTGAGCACCACATGTTGCCCTTCAACGGGCGGGCGCACGTCGCGTACATCCCGAACAAGGACGGCCGGATCACGGGCCTGTCGAAGGTCGCGCGGGTGGTCGACGTCCTCGCGAAGCGCCTCCAGGTGCAGGAGCGGCTCACGACCCAGATCGCCGACGTGATCGACCAGACGCTCGAGCCCCGGGGCGTCTTCGTCGTGATCGAGGCCGAGCACCTGTGCATGACGATGCGCGGCGTGAAGAAGCCGGGCTCGCTCACCGTGACCTCGGCGGTGCGAGGCCTGTTCCGCTCGGACGAGCGGACCCGCCAGGAGGCCATCAGCCTCATCGGCAAGTAGCGTCGGATCGATCTCCTCGCCCGACCCGGGGCTCGGACGCGGCCGCGGAGGGACCGGACTACGATGGTCGCGATGGCCGACGAGCTGCACTGGCACGCCGGCGGGCGCGTGCTCGACTGCGCCGAGCGCACGCTCGTGATGGGCGTGCTGAACGTGACGCCCGACTCGTTCTCGGACGGCGGACGCTTCCTCGATCCCGACGCTGCGGTGGCCCACGGCCTCCGATTGGTCGAGGACGGCGCCGACATCGTCGACGTCGGCGGCGAGTCGACGCGCCCCCACGCCGACCCGATCCCGCCCGAGGAGGAGCGCGCCCGCGTCGTCCCGGTGATCGAGCGTCTCGCAGCCGAGCACCCCGGGCTCGCGATCTCGATCGACACGCGCAAGCCCGAGGTCGCCCGGGCCGCCCTCGCCGCCGGCGCGTGCATCGTGAACGACGTCTCCGGCGGCCGCACCGAGGGCATGTTCGACGTGGTGCGGGACGCCGACGCCGGCATGGTGCTCATGCACATGCTCGGCGACCCGAAGACGATGCAGGAGAACCCGCGCTACGAGGACGTCGTGGCCGAGGTGCACGAGTACCTCAACGGCCGGATCGAGGCGGCCGAGTGGGCCGGCGTCCGCCCGGAGGCCCTCGCGATCGACCCGGGCATCGGGTTCGGCAAGAACCTCGAGCACAACCTGGCGCTGATCCGTCGCATCGACGTCCTCGCGGACCTCGGGCGGCCGATCCTCGTCGGCCCCTCGAGGAAGCGGTTCATCGGCGCGATCCTCGACCTGCCCGAGGGTGAGCGCGTCGAGGGCACCGCGGGGGCCGTCGCGTGGCTCATCGGTCATGGCGCCCACATCGTGCGCGTCCACGACGTCCGGCAGATCGTCCGCGTCGCCCGCGTCGTCGACGCGATCGTGCGGGCCGAGGCGTGAACCGGGAGGACGTCCGGCGCTTCCGAGCCTCGGGCGGCGAGCTCGCGTACCTGGATCTCGGCGACGCCGAGGACCCCGCGGTCGTCCTGCTCCACGGCTTCCCGTCCTCGAGGTACCTGTGGCGCAACCTCGCCCCGCTGCTCGAGCCCTGGATGCGGGTGATCGTCGTCGACCTGCTCGGCGCCGGTGACTCGGATGCGCCGGCGGACGCGGATCTCGGGATCGCGGCGCAGGCCCGCGCCGTCCGTGAGCTGCTCGACGGGCTCGGCGTGACGGCGTTCGCGCCGGTCGGGCACGGGGTCGGCGGGGGCGTCGCCCAGCTCCTCGCGCTGGGGGGCGGAGCGGGGGCGCTCGTCTTGATCGACAGCGTGGTGTTCGACGCCTGGCCGAGCGCGTGGGTGCGCGACGCGCAGCAGCGGGTCTCGATCGGCGGCCGGATCGCGACGGCGCTCGTCGACGCGGCCTTCGAGGCGGGGGTGCGCAAGCCCGGACGGCTCACGGCCGACGACCTCGCCGAGTACCGCCGCCCGTTCGACGGGGAGCGGGGAGACGCGGCCTTCGTCCGCTGGCTCCTCGCGCTCGACGGGGAGGGGCTCGCCGGCCGCGAAGCCGATCTCGAGCGCCTGGAGATCCCGGCGCTCGTCCTGTGGGGCGAGGACGACGTGTTCCACCCGCCGGCGCTCGCCGAGCGCGTCGGCGACGCCCTGCCGATGGCCTCGATCGCGCTGCTCCCGGGGTGCGGGCACTTCCTCCTGGAGGACGCGCCCGAGACCGTGGCCCCGCTCGTCTTCGAGTACCTGCGATCGCGCTACCTCGGCGCGCCGCACGCCCACGAGACCGGACCGGTCACGGTCGAGCTCGGCCTGCGACCGCCCGAGCCACCGGAGAAGGAGGAGACGTGAGCACGAGACTGTTCCTCACGGGCATCGGAGCGACGGGCCGGCACGGCGCGAAGCCTGGTGAGAAGGACCAGCCGCAGGACTTCGTCGTGGATCTCGACGTCGAGGTCGACGTCCGGGCCGACGCGCTCGACCAGACCGCCGACTATCGCGGGATCGTCGGGACGGCGCGCGAGACCGTCGAACGCACGTCGTTCGACCTCCTCGAGTCGCTCGCGGCCGAGGTCGCCCGGGCCGTGTCCGCGCTCGATGGCGTGCTCGCGGCGACCGCGATCGTGCACAAGCCGGCCGCCGCGCGCTCGAGCGACGTGCAGGGGGTCGCGGCGGCGTTCACCGTCGAGCGCTGAGCGGCCGCGCGATGGCGACGGCGTACCTGGGGCTCGGCGCGAACCTCGGGGACCGGCTCGCGAACCTCCAGTGGGCGGTCGACCTCCTCGCCGAGGTTCCGGGGCTGACCGTCGCCCGCTCCAGCCGCGTCTACGAGACCGAGCCCGTCGGCGGGCCCGACCAGCCCGACTACCTGAACGCCGTCGTCGAGGTCCGGACCGACCTCGCGCCGCACGCCCTGCTCGAGGCGTGCCTCGGGGTCGAGGCGCGGATGGGCAGGATCCGGTCCGAGCGCTGGGGCCCCCGCCCGATCGACGTCGACGTCCTCACGTACGACGACCGGACGATCGACGATCCCGACCTCGTCGTGCCGCACCCCCGGATGCACGAGCGCGGCTTCGTGCTGATCCCGCTCGCCGAGCTCACGGCCGACCCGACGCTGCCAGGCGGGCGACGGCTCGCGTCGCTGCGGCTCGCCCCGGGCGTGGTGCTCGGCGTGCGGGCGTTCGCGCCGCCGCTGCGGGTCCCCTGACGCGGGATACTCGGTCGCGATGGACGTCGCGGTGGTGGGCGCGGGACGGGTCGGGACGGCGATGGCCGTGCTGCTCGGCCGCGCGGGGCACCGGATCCGTGCGGTCGCCGGCGGCGACGCGACACGGGACCGAGCGGCGCGGTACCTGCCCGGCGTGCCCGTGCTCCGGATCGAGGACACGGCGCGGTCGGCCCCGGTCGTGCTGCTCGGGACGGCCGACGCGGCGATCGAGCCCGTGTGCACGACGCTCGCCCGGGCGGGGGCGCTCGGGGCGGGGCAGACGGTCGCGCACCTGTCCGGCGCGACCGGGCTCGACGCCCTCGGCACGGCGGCGGCGGCGGGCGCGAGCGTCCTGTCCATCCACCCGCTGCAGACGTGCCCCGACGTCGAGGCGGCGCTCGTCCGGATCCCCGGTAGCGCGTTCGCCGTCACCGCCCGCGAGCCCGACGCGCTCGAGCTCGGGATGCGGCTCGCGACGGACGCGGGAGGGCGCCCCTTCCCGCTCGAGGACGCGATGAAGCCGCTGTATCACGCGGCGGCCGTGTTCGCCTCGAACTACCTCGTGACGATCAGCGCGCTCGCCGAGACGCTCGAGGAGGTGGCCGGCGTGCCCGACGCCCGGGCGGCGCTCGGGCCGCTCCAGCGCGCGACGCTGCAGAACGTCGAGGCGGTGGGCGCGGGGGCCGCGCTCACCGGCCCGGCCCTCCGGGGGGACGCCGGCACCGTCGAGGCCAATCTGTGGGCGCTCGCCGAGCACGCCCGCGAGGCCGTGCCGGCGTACGTCGCCCTCGCCGACCTCGCGCTCGAGCTCGCGAGCGCGTCGGGTCGACTCCCGGCGCAGGGGCGGATCGCCGTCGAGGAGGTGCTCGCCCGGTGGAGGTGATCCGGACCCTGGCCGGGACGCTCGCGGCGTGCGAGAGGCGGGGGGGTCGGACCGTCGGTCTCGTCCCGACGATGGGCTCCTTCCACGCGGGACACGCGTCCCTCATGCGCCGCGCGCGGGACGAGTGCGACACGGTCGTGGTCTCGGTCTTCGTGAACCCGACGCAGTTCGACGACGCCGCGGACCTCGCCGCCTACCCGAGGGACGAGGAGCGTGACCTCGGAGAGGCGGAGACGCTCGGCGTGGACGTGGCGTTCGTGCCGAGCGTCGAGGAGATGTACCCGGCCGGCGATCCTTCCGTCACCGTGGACCCGGGCCCGCTCGGCGACCGCCTGGAGGGCGCGAGCCGCCCGGGCCATCTCCGCGGCGTGGCCACGGTCGTCGCGAAGCTGTTCCACGCCGTGGGCCGAGCCCGCGCGTACTTCGGCGAGAAGGACGCCCAGCAGCTCGCGGTCGTACGGGCGATGGTGCGCGACCTGTCCTTCCCGGTCGACGTCGTGGCGTGCCCGACCGTGCGCGAGCCCGACGGGCTGGCGATGTCGTCCCGCAACCGCCGCCTCGCGCCCGAGCACCGCGAGGCCGCCGGCTGCCTGTTCCTCGCCCTGACCGAGGCGGCCGAGCGCGCGAGGGCCGGCGAGCGGGAGGCCGCGACGCTCGTGGCGGTGATGGCGCGAGAGGTGGGTGCCACGCCCGAGGCCCGGCTGGACTACGCCGCGGTCGTCGACGAGGAGATGTTCGCCGACGTCCGGACGATCGAGCGCCCGGCCCGGGCCCTCGTCGCCGCGCGGTTCGGCGAGGTCCGTCTCATCGACAACCTGCTGCTGCCCACGCCCTGAGCGGCGTGTCGGGCCGCGCTCCCGTGTGCCACGATGGGCGCCGTGCTGCTCGCGACGAACGTCGGGAACACGAACACCAGCCTGGGGGTCTTCCGGGGCGACGAGCTCGCGCACCACTGGCGGCTGTCGAGCTCGACCCGCCGGACCGCCGACGAGCTTGCGGTCGTGTTCGGCGCGCTCCTCGAGGAGGCGGGCCTTTCCTTCACGAACCAGATCACCGGGGTCGTGATCGCGTCGGTCGTGCCGAGCGCGACGAGCGCCCTGCGCGAGATGGTCCACCGGTACTTCAACTTCCCGCCGGTCGTCGTCGAGCCCGGGACGCGCACCGGCATCCCGATCCTCACCGACAACCCTCGGGAGGTGGGCGCCGACCGCATCGTGAACGCCCTCGCGGCGTACCACCGCTACGGCGGCCCGGTCATCGTGGTCGACTTCGGGACCGCGACCACGTACGACGTGGTCTCGGGCGAGGGCGAGTTCCTCGGCGGCGTGATCGCCCCCGGGATCCAGATCTCGAACTCGGCCCTGTCCGCCTCGACCGCTCGACTGCCCCAGGTCGAGCTCAACGCTCCGAAGACCGTCATCGGCCGGAACACCGTCGAGTCGATCCAGTCGGCGCTGATCTACGGGACGGCGGCCGAGGCCGACGGCATCGTGGACCGGATCCGCAAGGAGCTCGGCGGCCACACCACCGTCGTGGCCACGGGCGGCCTCGCGCCGCTGCTGGTGCCGCACTGCGAGACGGTCGACCACCACGACGAGTGGCTCACGCTCGAGGGTCTGCGCCTGGTGTTCGAGCGCAACGTCGGGGTCGACCATGACTGAGACCCCGCCCGATCCTGCTTCCGATGCGGTCGGGGACGCGCGCGGCCGGGAGCGCGAGGTCCTGCTCGCCCGGCGCGAGAGCCTCGAGCGGCTCCGGGCCAAGGGGATCGAGCCGTACGCGTGGGGCTTCGACCCGGACGCCCACGCCGCCGACGTGCGCGAGCGCCACGGCGACCTGCCGCCCGAGACGCTGACCGAGGACGTCGTCGCCGTCGCCGGGCGGATCGTCCTCGCCCGGCGCTTCGGACGGCCCGTGTTCTTCACGCTCCGCGACCGCACCGGCGACCTGCAGCTCGTGTGCTCGCGGGACGCGATGGGCGCGGAGGCGTTCTCCCTGCTCGACGACGTGGACCTGGGGGACATCGTCGGCGCGCGGGGGCCCGTCATGACGACGAAGAAGGGCGAGCTGTCGGTGCGTGCCGACGAGCTCGTCATGCTCTCGAAGTCGCTCCGCCCGCTGCCCGAGAAGTGGCACGGCCTGAAGGACGCCGACCTCCAGCAGCGCCAGCGCTACCTGCACCTCGCGACCGATCTCGGGTACCGCGGGGTGGTGAAGGCCCGCGCGAAGACCCTGAACGCGTTCCGACGCGTGCTCGACGACCGCGGCTTCGTCGAGGTCGAGACGCCGGTGTTGCAGCCAACGGCGGGCGGCGCGATCGCCCGGCCGTTCGTCACGCACCACGGCGCGCTCGACATCGACCTGTACCTGCGGATCGCGCTCGAGCTGTACCTGAAGCGCCTGCTCGTCGGCGGGCTCGAGCGCGTGTACGAGATCGGCCGCAACTTCCGCAACGAGGGCATCGACCGGGACCACAACCCCGAGTTCACGATGCTCGAGCTCTACCAGGCCTACGGCGACTACTTCTCGATGATGGAGATCGGGCAGGCGTTGATCCGCGAGGCCGCGCTGGCCGTCCGGGGCTCGCTCCGCTTCGAGTACCGGGGCCGCGAGCTCGACCTCGAGAGCGAGTGGCGGCGCGTCACGATGCTCGAGCTGGTCTCGGAGGCCACGGGCGAGGACATCACGCTCGAGCGCACGGACCTCGGAAGGATCGCCGAGCGCCAGGACCTCGAGGTCCACCCCACCTGGGGGCCGGGCAAGCTCGTCCTCGAGCTGTTCGAGAAGCTCGTCGAGGAGCACCTGTGGCACCCGACGTGGGTGATGGACATGCCTCGCGAGGTGTCGCCGCTCGCGCGCCCGCACCGCACGAGCCCCGGCGTCGTGGAGCACGCCGACCTCGTCATCGCGGGGATGGAGCTCATCCCCGCGTACTCCGAGCTCTCGGACCCGGACGAGCAGCGCACGAGCTTCGAGATCCAGGCCCAGGCCAGGTCCAAGGGCGAGGACGAGACCCACCCGATGGACGAGGACTTCCTGACGGCGCTCGAGCACGGTATGCCGCCGGCCGGCGGTCTCGGGCTCGGGGTGGACCGGCTGCTGAAGATCCTCGCCGACCAGCCGAGCATCCGCGACGTGATCCTGTTCCCGCATCGCCGCCCCGAGGGCGGCTGAGGATCAGCCGGCCGAGACCGTCTCCGAGCCCTCGGCGGCCTCGTGGATCACGAGGACCAGGTCCGCGAGCGCCGTCCCCTTGGCGAGGAACCCGGAGGCTCCCGCCTGGCGTGCCTCGCGCTCGACGCCTGGGTCCGCGTGCGCCGTGAGGAAGACGACGGGCAGGTCCGGCTTGCTTCGATGGATCTCCTTCATCGCCTCGATGCCCGAGATGTCGGGCATCGACAGGTCCATGATCACGAGGTCGGGCTCCACCTGCACCACCTGCCGCGTGGCGTCGTATCCCCCGTCCGCCTCCCCGGCGACCTCGATGTCGTCCACCATGCGCAGGGCAGACGTGAGCGCACGGCGGAAGGCCGGGTGGTCGTCGACGACCAAGACCCGCAACGTCATCCTCTCCTCACGGGGAAGGCTCGGGGGGGAAAGCACGGTCTGAGGAAGCCGGGTCCATCTTCGCCGAGGGCGCGGGGAACGGACAACGCCCCAGAAGGGGGAAACTCGAGTGGGCCGTTCGGGCCATATCACGACGTTCGACGTAGGGCTCATCCCCGGGGCCTCGGGTTCCGAAGAACCTTCATGGGGCCGCCGACCGTAGGGAAGAACATGGGCGTGCGTGAGGAAGTGGAATCGGGGGCCCGGGGTATACTTCCCCGTGTGGGGCGCTTCGGGGGCGCGGACGGTGCGCCCGGGGGCGCCCGACGTGCCTCGAGGGGAGGACGTGGTCCGGTGATCCTCGAGGCAGTTCGATAACGGAAGGGGCCCGTTCGCCCCAGGGGAGCGACATGTTCGAGCGATTCACCGACCGAGCCAGGCGGGTCGTGGTCCTCGCCCAGGAAGAGGCGAGGATGCTCAACCACAACTACATCGGCACCGAGCACATCCTGCTCGGGCTGATCCACGAGGGCGAGGGCGTCGCCGCGAAGGCGCTCGAGTCGATGAACATCTCCCTGGAGGCCGTGCGCCAGCAGGTCGAGGAGATCATCGGCCAGGGTCAGGCGGCCCCGACGGGGCACATCCCGTTCACGCCTCGTGCGAAGAAGGTCCTCGAGCTGTCGCTCCGCGAGGCGCTGCAGCTCGGCCACAACTACATCGGCACCGAGCACATCCTGCTCGGTCTCATCCGGGAGGGAGAGGGCGTCGCCGCCCAGGTCCTCCAGAAGCTCGGCGCGGACCTGAACCGCGTCCGTCAGACCGTGATCCAGCTCCTCTCCGGGTACACGGGGGGCAAGGGCGAGCCGACCTCGCCAGAACAGACGGGCCAGCAGGGAGGCCAGGGCTCGATGGTCCTCGACCAGTTCGGTCGGAACCTCACGACACTGGCGCGCGAGCAGAAGCTCGACCCCGTGATCGGGCGCGAGAAGGAGATCGAGCGGGTCATGCAGGTCCTGTCCCGCCGGACGAAGAACAACCCCGTGCTCATCGGGGAGCCCGGCGTCGGCAAGACCGCGATCGTGGAGGGCCTCGCTCAGCGGATCGTGCGCGGGGATGTGCCCGAGTCGCTGAAGGAAAAAAGGGTGATCGCCCTCGACATGGGAGCCCTCGTGGCCGGGGCAAAGTACCGGGGCGAGTTCGAAGAGCGCCTGAAGGCGGTATTGAAGGAGATCCAGGAGCGAGACGACATCATCCTGTTCATCGACGAGCTCCACACCGTCGTCGGCGCCGGCGCGGCCGAAGGCGCCATGGACGCTTCCAACATGCTGAAGCCGATGCTGGCCCGAGGCGAGCTCCACCTCATCGGCGCCACGACCCTGGACGAGTACCGGAAGCACATCGAGAAGGACGCCGCCCTCGAGCGACGCTTCCAGCCGGTGGTCGTCGAGCCGCCGACCGTCGAGGATTCCATCTCCATCCTCCGCGGACTGAAGGAGCGGTACGAAACGCACCACGGGGTCCGCATCTCGGACGCCGCGATCGTGGCGGCCGCCGTGCTGTCCGACCGCTACATCTCCGACCGGTTCCTCCCCGACAAGGCGATCGACCTGATGGACGAGGCGGCGGCGCGCCTGCGGATGGAGATCACCTCCGACCCGCAGGAGCTCGACGACCTCAAGCGCCGGATGATGCAGCTCGAGATCGAGCGCGAGGCTTTGAAGAAGGAGCGCGACGCCGCGAGCAAGGAGCGCCTGAAGCGCATCGAGCGGGAGCTCGCGGATCTGAAGGAACAACGAGGCGCCCTCGACGCCCAGCTCCAGCGAGAGCGCGAGGTCGCCCAGAAGATGCGCCGAATCAAGGAGGAGCTCGACCAGACAAGGGTCGAGATCGAGAGGGCCCAGCGCGAGTTCGACTACAACAAGGCGGCCGAGCTCTCTTATGGAAAAGTGCCGAAGCTGGAAGAAGCGCTGGCGGAAGCCGAGGTCGAGCTCTCCGCGGGCGGGAAGACCCTCCTCAAGACCGAGGTCGACGCCCAGGACATCGCCGCCGTCGTCTCCAAGTGGACCGGGGTCCCGGTGAGCAAGCTCCTGGAAGGAGAGGTCGAGAAGCTGGTAAAGATGGAAGAGCGCCTCCACCGCCGCGTGGTCGGCCAGGAGGAAGCCGTGCGCGCGGTCTCGAACGCCATCCGCCGGGCGCGGGCGGGCCTCCAGGACCCGAACCGCCC
>Ga0105100_10000618_pt1 | contig 20838 bp, 19 predicted proteins | sample PPLLak12cMay2015_2_FD_87033 | JGI IMG/M metagenome (GOLD analysis project Ga0105100, IMG submission 87033) | Freshwater sediment microbial communities from Prairie Pothole Lake near Jamestown, North Dakota, USA - PPLs Lake P8 Core (1) Depth... | ecosystem: Environmental > Aquatic > Freshwater >...
TCCTCCGATTATTCAGGCATGACAGGCTATTAAGTCCTGTCACACCGATGTGTTGGAATTATGAAACCTCCACTCCGCTTTTTTTACTTCTTTCATCTAGCTCTTACTTGATCTTTTTTCTGGTGATCTCTGCCAGTTTGTAGAAGAAGAGCAAGAGCATCAGTGCGATAAGCCCTGCCGCTACCGGAATGACACTCATCATGGCTCTGAGTCCGCTCTGAACCTGCAGGTTCTGCACCACATTTGGGACAAAGCCGGTCGTGGCAAGAATCAGTCCAGCAATCATGCTGCCAATAGCCCATCCAAGTTTGTTCGACATAATAGAGGCCGAGAAAACAAGGCCGGTTGCCCTTCTTCCGGTTTTCCATTCTGAATAGTCAGCTGTGTCGGCATACATCACCCACAACAGTGCGGAGATGGGGCCGCCGGTGACGGAACCAAATACCTGCATAAGGAAGATCAGGACCAGGTTGTGGGGTTTAAAGAAAAAGTACGAGCCGGTGCAGATCAGCGCGATGACAAAAAGAATGGTCAATGCATTTTTCCGGCCGTTGAGTTTTACGAAATAGGGGATCAGCACAACGCCGATCAGGGAGAATATCTGTCCGACGGTATTGAAAGAAGAAGCCAGCATTTCAAATCCGAATTTATGGGACTCTTCCAGCAGGGCAACTTCCTGTTTTCCGACAAGGCTATAAATTGGATTCAGCAAATATTCTCTAAAGAAATTGATGATTTGTGTCAGCCAGGGGACAACCTGTTCACCGATGTAATATTTAAAGTAATGAGCGGTGACGCTAAGCTTGATGCAGACAAAGAGAATGAACAGGATTGTTACGATGAACAGCAGGATCCAGGGTACATTCCTGGAAATATCCTTTAAATCATTCTTAATGTTGGTTTTTTCCTTGGCAATTGGTTTTATCCGTTCCCGGGTGGAAAGAAAGGTGATCATGAAAAAGAGAAAAGCGGCTATGGCGTATAACATCATGGTAGTTTGCCATCCTTTTGCATCGTTGCCCTGTCCGAAATGAGCCGCAAATGGCAAGGCGGTGGCTGATACAATGATACCGGCCAGGTAGGCCCCGACAAATTTAAAGGAAGAGGCGCTGGTCCTTTCCACCGGATCGCCGCTGATGACACCGAGCAATGCCGTATAAGGAATATTGACCGTGGAATACAGGAACATGAAAAAAATGAAGGTTATATAGGCATAGGCAAGCTTGCCGCCCTCACTGAATTCCGGTGTTGTGAAGGCAAGGATGGCCATAACGCACAATGGTACTGCCCCAAACAGGATATAAGGACGGAACTTACCCCAGCGACTGATGGTGCGGTCAGCCGTCATTCCTATTACCACATCAAAAACGGCATCCAACACCCTGGATACGAAAAACATAACACCGGCTGCGGCGGCTGTCAGTCCAAATACATCTGTATAGAAGTAAAGCAGGTAGACCATAATGGTCTGCCAGAATAAAACAGATCCAAGGTCGCCAAATCCATAGCCTACTTTTTCACCAAAGGAAAGCTTGCCGTTGTGAGTACTCATTTTTTTATGGGTTAAGGTTTATGAGAACAATCGAATATAAGAGGATAAATATAGGAAATAAACCGTCCCGTTAAAACGCATGTCGTTTTATTTAATGAGGCACAGCATTCAGGAGCCTACTGGCGAACTGAATACTGTTTGCCGAATTATCCCGATAGCGAAGCGTATCGGGATAGGGTTAATTCCCCACTGTTGCGGTGGAGTAATTTATTTTACGGGCAGAAAGCCACAGATCAGGTCCATCATATCGTTGCGGTACTGATCAAACAGGTTGTAGGCGGTAAAGGTGATCAGCTGATAAGTTCCCTGAGGGGTCGAAAAAAAGCCATTGAGATAGGAAAAAGGCATGTCGTCAACGAGGGCGTCAATTTTCAGCAACAAGCCTTCTGTGCCATTCACATTGAGTTTCTGTTCCTCGGTGATCTTAAACTCCGTTCCTGTTTTATTAAAATTTTCAACGGCGGCATCTTTGATCCTTTGGAGGGGGACCTGCATTTTTTCTGTGATGATCATGGCAATCACCTCGCCGTCATGGTTTTCAAGGGAAAAATCAGCATTTTTATACAGGGTATCGGGCAGCAGTTTCCATTTTTCCGCATTGTACCGGATTTCGTATGCAGGTTCTTTGCCCGTTAATACATGAGTGGAATTTTCGGGGGTGGAAAAATATTGCATGCCCGTATTGGAGATCCATAGGGAATCATTCAGGTAACGCCAGGTTCCGTTGCCAAACAGGATGACTGCTTTTCCTTCTTCCGTCACGGCGGTGATCTGGGCCATGGCCTGGGATATAAAAAGCAAAGAGATGGCCGGCAATAGAAGTTTTTTCATCATAACAATCGGGATTTTATTATCAGAAAGATTCAAGTTGTGATGGGCCTGATGACAAAGGTTAAATGCTGAGGCCTGTGCACACCGGTTTTCCTTACTTTTTTCTCGATGTCGCGGGCTTTGTTAAGATAAAGATAATATGAATCATTGTTTTTCAGCTGTGAGACCTTTTGGTTCATCCTTTGCGCTATCCGGTTTATCTCTTCAGGGTTCAGGTAATCTTTTGAATTGTCTTCATGAACAAAGTATTCATCCACTTTCAGGTTGTGTTCCCTGATCACGCTGATCAGTTCTTTCTCCGAGTATGTTTCGCGGTGATAATGCCCGAGCAGGTTATCGAGTTCAGCGATAAAATGGTGATATAGCTTATGGGATTCCTGATATTCAGAAAGGCTGTCGCTGATCATTTCATTGATGAGAATGATACCATCACCCCTGCATATTCTGTTCATTTCAGCAAAAAGCTTTGCATGATCCTCGATATGATGCAGGGCATTGGACAGCATGACAGTTGAAAAAGACTCATCGAGAAAAGGCATGGAAAGGGCTGTTCCGATGACAAAGGAAACCGGGTACTCATACAGGTTGTTGCGTGCCTGGTTAAGGGACAGGGTATCATCGTCAATGCCGACAGCCATCCGGTAACTGTTGAATGATCTCAGGGCAAACTTCAGAAAATCACCTTTGCCGCAGGCAACATCCAGCACCGTGCCTGCATCAATTTTCAGCAGCCGGCTTCTGAGTTCGATCATGTTGTCATATTCCATAGCAGCAGGTACTGTTTTGATAAAATTATTCATCATTCAGCGTTCCCTGCCTGACGGCAGGCAGGCTTGTTCGTTATTCCTGAGATCAATAATGTTTTTTTATGCAACAGTGTTATTTAAAAAGCGGCCATCAGCAGGTCAATATCCTTGGAAGGCAGTCCAAACCTGTTACCTATATATTCACTGGTGAGAATTCCATTCAGCATATAGACTCCTGCCCTCACGCCCATATTGGCTTTCAGGAAGGGCTTAAAACCTCCTGATGCTGCCATGGAGACCATAATGGGCGACAAAATATTGCTGAGGGCGATGGATGCTGTGCGGGCCACCCTGGAGGGCATATTGGGAACGCAGAAATGAATCACGTCATGTCGGGTATATACCGGATCCATCATCGTACGGTATTCCGAAGTCTCAATGCATCCGCCCTGGTCAATGCTGAGGTCTATGATGATGGACCCTTTTTTCATTTCGCGCACCATATCCTCGGTAACGAAATAGCGTGGCCCTTTATCCTGCAGTTGCATAGTGCCGATGAGCACATCGGCCGATTTCAGGGCCCGCCTTAGTACCTTGGGATGAAAAATAGAGGTATGCAAACGACGGCCAAGATTTTGCTGCAACATTTCGAGGTTGTGCGGGGAATTATCGAAAACCTTGACAAAAGCACCCAGCCCCAGGGCAGCCCTGGCTGCAAATTCAGCTGCCGTGCCGGCTCCGATAATGATCACTTCGGTGGGGGTAATGCCCGAGATCCCTCCCAGCATCACGCCCTTGCCCCCGCTGTGATTGCTAAGGTATTCCCCGGCCATGATGACAGCCGAAATACCCGAAATGGCACTCATGGAATGAACAAACGGATAGCAGTCGTATTCATCCATAATACGGTCGAAGGCAATAGCGGTGATCTTTTTATGCATCAGCTCCCTGACATATTCTTCTTTCAGATGGCTTTTATGAACACTGGAAATCACCATCTGGCTACCGGTGAGCATTTCAATTTCATCCGTTTCCAGCGGGGATACTTTCAGGATAATATCAGTTGAGAAAATTTTATTCCGTGTTTCGGTGATTAATCCCCCGCATTCGCTGTAGTCGGTATCGGTATACCGGGATCCTTCACCGGCTTTGGCTTCAATAAATACTTCATGGCCGTCGCTCACAAGCACTTCAACAGCTTCCGGTGTGAGGGGTATCCGCTGCTCAACCTGCTGGTTTTCCCTGGGAATGCCAATCACCAGCTTTTTATGTTTTTTACCTACGGAAAGCATTTCTTCCTGAGGCAGGATCCCTCCGTACATCAATGGATTACTCGACGGATCAGGTTTCTGTTTTACCATGCCAGCTGTATTTATTAACCATTATTCGTACCTAAATTAATACATATGGAGGATATAGTCAAATTAATTTATAAGCTGAATAATGGATGGACTCAGGATCAGACAATCGCCACAACAACACTTAATCCTTTAATGCTATGGTCACCCTCCTTGCATTATCCTTCATCACTGCAATATGTACCGCGATGAATTCCTCCGGAAGGATTTCTGCAGCCTTTTCAGCCCATTCGATGAAACACCAGGCATCACTGAAAAAATACTCTTCATAACCCAGGTCAAAAGCCTCTGAAATTGATTTGATGCGGTAGAAATCAAAATGGAAAACCAACTCACCGGAAGCGGTATGGTATTCGTTGACCAGTGCAAAAGAAGGGCTGGTAACCAGGTTTATGACCCCCAGCTGCCGGCATATGGCGCTGATAATAGTGGTTTTCCCGCTTCCCATGTCACCGGTGAATGCAAATTTCTTATGCCCTTTTGTGAGCTCCAGGAAGCGTTGGGATGCATGCGTTATTTGTTGCAGTGAAGGGATCTCAAGGGTATGCATATCCTCGGTACATCTGATTAGCGGGGTGTCATGACAGCCAGGGGCACCAGCATTTCCTCCATGGATATGCCGCCATGCTGGTAAGTATTCCTGTAATAATTCACGTAATAATTATAGTTGTTTGGATAGACGAAAAAATCATGCGCGAGGGAGAAGATATACTTTGAGCTGACATCGGCTTTTGGAAGATGGGCAATAAAAGGGTCTCCCAGTTCATATACTTCTTTAGGGTTATAATTCAGGTTTTTTCCCATTTTATAGCGCAGGTTGGCAGAGGTCTTCTTATCGCCGATGACTTTTACAGGATTGTTTACCCGTATGGAACCGTGATCGGTGGTAAAGATCACCGTCACGTTTTTTCCGGCCAGCAGCCGGATGAAATCAAACAGATGGGAATGCTGAAACCAGGATAGGACCAGTGACCGGTATGCCGAATCACTGCCGGCAAGCTCCCTGATCATATTCATCTCGGTGTTGGCATGAGAAAGCAGGTCAATGAAATTATAAACCACAACGACTAGGTCATAATTCAGCAGGTTATTAAAATTTTCCACAAGCTTTTTCCCGCTTTTAGCATGGATGATCTTATCATAATAAAGCCTGAATTTCTTTCCAAGCCTGTTGAGGTGTTTCTGCAACAGTTCCTCCTCGTTCATATTTTTGGCTCCTTCTTCATCATCGTTGAGCCAGAGATCAGGATTCAGGGACTGGATCTCCCGGGGCATAAGTCCGGCAAACATGGCATTCCGGGCATATTGCGTGGCCGTGGGCAGGATGCTGCAAAACAGTGAATCCTCACGCGCAATAAGATATTCGTTGATGACCGGGGTGATGACCCGCCATTGATCGAAGCGGAGATTGTCGATCAGGATAACAAAGACCTTCTGTCCAGCCTCTACAAGCGGAAAAACCTTCTCCTTAAAAACATTGTGTGATAGCAGGGGTTTGTCGGGGGTATTCTCTTTAAACCAGCCGGCATAGTTGTTGCGGATAAACCTGCTGAAACCTGCATCAGCCTCCGCTTTTTGCATCCTGAACACTTCCGTCATACCCTGGTCTTCTGACCGCTCAAACTCAAGTTCCCAGAAAACAAGCTTTTTATAGATCTCCTCCCATTCCGCGTAGGTAGTGGCGCTATTGATTTTCAGTCCGATGGCAGAAAACTCAGACTGATAGGCTGAAGTTGTCTCGCGGGTAATAAGCTTTTTGGTGTCAAGGTTCTTTTTAATGGAAAGCAATATCTGGTTGGGGTTAACAGGTTTGATAAGATAGTCGGCAATTTTTGCTCCCAGCGCAGCTTCCATTATATTTTCCTCTTCGCTTTTGGTGATCATGATAACCGGAAGGTTGGCGTTTAAGCCTTTAATTTTACCGAGGGTTTCTATGCCGCTCAGTCCCGGCATATTCTCATCGAGGAAAACAAGGTCAACATACCTGCTTTTCACCACTTCAATGGCATCCTGGCCATTGGTAGCCGTTTCCATTTCATATCCCTTCTCCTGCAGAAACATGATATGAGGCTTAAGCAGATCCATTTCATCATCCACCCACAATATTCTGATCTTTTTCATAGGGGATGGATTATTCATAATGTTCGGTATAGAATTTCAGATACCTCGCAGGGGATTTATCCTCAAGCAGGATCCTGAGGTTCCCGGCTGAAATGGATACAATTTCCAAGGATGGATTATCATAATCCCTGAGCACTTTTTCGTCTGCCCTCACACGCTCAATATACTGAGAGGCTTCTGTTCTGCCCCGGAAGGATTTTATCAGCAATAAACTTTGCTGCGTGCTGATCTCAACGGTTTCAACGGTGAGGTTTTCGTTGTCAAAATTATCCAGGTTAAAATTGATAAGATTAAATATCAGCTGATTATTATTTGACTTTTTGTTTACTACAAAGGCTACCCTGTGTTCGGAATTATCATCAACCTGATAAAGCTCTTCTGCCTTTGCCTTCTCTTCTTCTTCCAGTAATTCGGGGTGTTCTTTGTTCATATAGGTGATGATGTTCTGTGAGGCTTCTGACACTTCAGTTGCAGGGTATTTTGTAATAATTTCATTTAGCGCCTCACGGAATGTTTTGGCATCTGCGGTCTTCCCCAACGATAAAACACTGAGATAATCATACTGCGGGATCAATGGATCAGCAGGGTAATTGGCAAGAGCATAGGCTGACCGTGTTATGACCTCAGGATAATTGCCCAGCTGAAACAGATCATAAGTCTCTTCATAGTGGCGGATAATGCGCTTTTCTTCAGCCTCGATTTCCTTAATGTAATCAGGGTTGGTCAGCATTTTAGCATATACACTTTCGGGAAATTCAGCGGTGATCTTTTGCTGGTTGCTGGACATCATAGACGGGTCGCCTTCTTCTTTGGCCATCGAGTAAAGGTTATAATATACGGCAAGCCTGTGCCCTGATAAAGGGTATCTTTTCAGCAGTTCACGAAAGGATTCTTTTGCCTTGCTGTTGTCTTTCAGTTCATTTCTGTAAATGACACCCATGTTATAAAGGGCATCTTCTGTTCGTTTGTGGGAGGCCTGCATCATAGAGTCGTTACGGGGAACGTTCCGGAGATAATATTCACGGGTTTTATTGCTGAGCTGTTTATCCTGCACAGCTTCTTCTGCTTCAGTTTCACCGCTTTCCGTTCCTGAGGCAAAGGCGGCTATGTTTTTATTCTGGCGCTGCCAGTGGTCTTCGAGTTTACGATTTCCCCATTTCAGCCTGAACTCTTTATAACCCATGTTCTTTGTTGCATCATTATAAAAATACCACTTTGCCTGTGAAGCCTGGTCAGTCGGTGACCGGTAGTTCTGGTCCGTCATCTCCTGGCCGAATTGTTCGTTCAGCAACCGGTCCTGCTCCTTTTGCCTTTCCAGCTCTTCCTGTTGGCGTACCCCTTCAATGATATTGTCAACAAAGGCAAACAATTCCTGATCGCTGAACGAAGCAAGCCGCTGGACACTGTCTTCCAGGGTGAAAGTATTGATTTCCGTGACCAGCCGGGTAAGATTCGCTGATTTGGCGCTGATCAGCTCATAGCCTTTAAATGAAGGATCGATCAATGTGACTGTGCTGTCGTAATAAGCCTGTGCATTAACATAATCAGGCAGGCTGTAATACAGGTCTGCCAGGGTAAGATACGACCGGGCTTTCTGGTCGGCATTCCGGGTATTGTAAAGCACAGAGTTTTTATACTGTTCGATAGCTTTCTCCCGTTTGCCTTCTTTGGCAGCAAGATCTCCAAGGGCATAATAGATCTGATCACGATATTCAAGGTTTTTATCATCCTTCAGCATTTTCAGCAGCTCCTGTTCAATTTCACCGGATGCGCCAAAACCCTGCTGATAGGTCAGTGCGCGGTTAATGCGCGCGTTGAAGGCCATGGTATAGGACGGGTTCATCCTGATGACCTGTCCGTAAAGGTCGGTTGCCTTTTTAAGATTTCCGGTTTTTTCGTACAATTGTGCCAGGATGAACGAATACCGGGTTTTATTGATTTTTGAAAGCTTATATTCCAGTGTTTTTTCGAGTGATTCAATGGATGATTTGTAATCGTTCTGCTTGAGATAGAAATCAGCAAAGGTTGCCTGCAGGTCTGCCGTAAGTTCTTTTGGAAAGTCATCCTTGTGGGAAAGAAAATTCAGGATTTCTTCGGAACTTTTGAACTGGGCGGTCTCGTTATAAGTTCTGGCAAGCCACAATTGCGCTTCATCCACCACAGGGTCATTTTTGAAATCATTAATAAGCAAACGAAAGGTTTCAGTTGCCAGACCAAAATCATGCTTGTGAAAATGGGCTTTGCCCATAAGCAGATAAGCATCATCGACGAAGTCGTTGAACTCTTTATGGTTAAAAAATTCCCGTTGTTTTGGACTGAGGTTTTTGGTATTCTTGACCTTGGGCTTAACGGTTATGGAGTGAAGGGATATAAGCTTGGATGTCTTTTTGATTGTCCTGTCCATGTCCGATGCGATTGCTTTGGCCATCTCGGGATCACCATAAAGGAAAACCGGCAGCACTTCAGTATAATCGTGCATATAGGTTTCTTCCATTTTTCTTATGGCCTTGTTGTAACTCTCATTGCCATTGAAAAGAACATTGTATTTGGCCGTCACGTTATGATAAAACCGTGTCACAGGGGTATTTTTCTGCGTACTGCAGGCGGCAACCATCACCAGCACGATTGTCATGACCATCATAATGTTGAACAGCGATCTTTTCATGGAATGATTTGCAGGCGGTTTATTGGTTTATTGGTTGATTGAGTTGATTTGAATCCCAGCATAATAAACACCAGGACATGTCAGTTTATTTTAGCAACGTAAAAATATTTATTATAAGAATAAGAAAAAACTGAATTATGAAAGAAAACCAATTCCCTGATGCTTCAACACTGTTTACAGCTTCCTGAAAGGCTTTAACGGATAAACCGGGAAATAAGCCTGAATTATTCAACGGTCACCAGTTCCTTTATTTCGGGTACATTTTTACGGACTGCCTGTTCGATGCCTGCTTTCAGGGTCATCAGGCTGAAGGGGCATCCGTCACAGGCACCCGTCAGGCGTACTTTGACAATAAGATCTTCAGTAAGGTCAATCAGTTCCACATCACCACCATCGGCATTAAGGTAAGGCCTGACGGATTCGATCGCCAAATGGATCTTTTGCATCAACTCTTTTTTACGGTTATTTTCCATTGCAGTATGTTTTTTCACTTCTATTTCCTGTAGTAATTCATATTTACCTTCTGGGTCGGTTGCTGTTCGGCATTTCGTCTTGTGACCTCTGTTACCAGCTTGTCAGCAATGGTTTTGAACGATTCACCGATAGCTTTCTTACCCAGCACGGCAGGCTCGCCGGCATCGCCGCTTTCCCGGATTCCTTGTATCAGCGGGATTTGTCCGAGAAAGGGGATATCATATTCGGCCGCCAGTTTTTTGCAGCCTTCTTTTCCGAAAATGTAATATCTGTTTTCAGGCAATTCCTCGGGCGTGAACCAGGCCATATTTTCAATAAGCCCGAGCACCGGAACCTGGATGGAAGGATTTCTGAACATGCTAATGCCTTTGATGACATCGGCAAGCGCAATATCCTGGGGCGTACTGACAATGACGGCACCGGTCACGGCAACACACTGCACCAGGGTGAGGTGTATATCGCTGGTCCCCGGGGGCAGGTCGACAAACAGGTAGTCGAGTTTACCCCAGTCGGAATCGCCCATCAATTGCTGAAAAGCATTGGAAGCCATGGGGCCGCGCCAAATGGCAGCATCGGATGGTTTTACAAATAATCCGATAGAAAGGATTTTGATCCCGTATTTTTCAAGGGGTATGATAATATCCTTTTCATTTTCTTTTTTGATCTGCGGCTGTTCGTTTTCCAATCCCAGCATTTTGGGCACCGAAGGGCCGAAAACATCCGCATCGAGCAGCCCCACATTGAATCCCGCACGGGCAAAAGCGACAGCCAGGTTAACGGCCACCGTAGATTTGCCTACGCCCCCCTTGCCGGATGCAATGGCTATGATATTCTTCACCCCTGAAAGCATAGGCCTTTCGGTCTTGCTGTCAGCATGGGCTTCACTTTGCAAATCTATTTCAACTTCAAGATCAGGATCAAGCTCTTCTTTCAGGATCTGCTTACAGGCTTTCTGAATGGATGTTTTCAACGGATCGTTGGAATGCCTGAAAAACAGGGTAAAACTCACTTTGCCGTTTTCAGTGTGCATCTCCTTTACCAGGCCCAGGGTAACAATATCTTTGCTAAAAGCAGGATGAATAACTTTTTTCAGGACTTCGACCACGCTGTTTTCGCTGTAATACATGCTGTTAGTGTTCACCGGGTTATGGTGTCAAAGATAGGGCTAAATTTATTATCTGTTATGTTTATTTAGATTAATTCTTTAGAAGGGTCCCAGAAAAGCTTGTTGAAATCCCTGACCTGGTCATCCACCACGATCACCCCTTCGCTTTCCAGTAATTCCTGCATCAGGGTGGGATACCTGAAATGATGCCTGCCGGTCAGCAGGCCATTGCGGTTAACCACGCGGTGGGCAGGGATAAAACCGGATTGCAGGTGGGATGCGTTCATGGCCCACCCCACAGTCCTAGCTGCCTGCGGCGATCCCAGGAAAGCGGCAATGGCGCCGTAGCTTGTCACGCGGCCGGGAGGAATGAGTTTGGTTACCGCATATACCTGGTCAAAGAAATCGGCATGCTCAGCGTTCCGGAAATTCTTCGATGTTTTTGTCATAGGGCAGGCGGAAACTGATATAATGAATGGCTAAACCCATGGTTATGAACTGGCTTTCATAATAGGTCCTGATCGAAAGTATGGGGTCGGCAAAGGCTGAGGCATACAGGTCCTCCGTATTCCTGACAATTTCAAGCTTGTTGTACTGCACGATATCCAGCGTGTAACGGTACAATACCTTATTGTCGGTTTTCAGGTGCACCGTGCCCTTGTCCTTAAGGAAATTCCGGTAGGTATTGAGAAATTTCGGCGCCGTAAGCCGCTTGCGTTTTTTTTCAAGCTGGGGATCAGGAAATGTCAGCCAGATCTCATCCACCTCTCCGGGGGCAAAAAAGGAGTTGATAAATTCAATGCGGGTCCGAAGGAAGCCTGCATTATGGGTGTTATTGAGCAGGGCGGTTTTCGCACCTTTCCAGATACGGGCTCCCTTGATGTCAATGCCGATAAAATTGGATTCCGGAAAAAGGCCGGCAAGGCCAACGGTATATTCCCCTTTCCCGCATCCCAGTTCGAGGATGAGCGGATGGTCAGCACCAAAAAAATTCCTGTTCCAGTTTCCCTTCAGCGGGTGATTAGTGCGGAAAGCTTCCTCAAAGGAAGGTTGTACAACATTCGGGAAAGTATTCATTTCAGCGAAACGTTCCAGCTTTCTTTTCACGATGCATTCACGGATAATGGATGATTACACGGCAACAGCAGGATCATGGCAGCAGGTCGATCTGCAGTCCGATATCGGATATGTTTTTCAGGTCATTGTCCCACAAGGCCTGCTGGATATCAAAAGAATAGATTCCGTGATGGGGAAATCTGACATTCATCTTAAACGGATGACGGCTGGTATAAACATCGGCTGCTCCCTTGCCGACCCATTTACCCTTTGGATCTGCAAGGATCAGCTCAAGGGTATCGCGGACCGTAGACCCCATGGGGGAGGTTGTGGTGATAAAAAGATACAGGTTGCTGTATTTATAGTTTGCATTGTTCCTCACCAGCAGGTATAAATTGTGGGAATGCCGGGTATCCGTTATGGATACATCAAAATGGATGATGTTGCCGGCATTCCATGTATTGCCCGGGATCTCGACATACTTATGATAAACTTTCCCATCGTCACAGGCATTGATCAGCAGGAGGGCAGCAATAAGTCCGGGGAAAAGCAGGTTTTTCATATTACCGGTGTTTTCGATGGTCTCTGTTCTTTCTTTTCTGGGTTTCAGGAGGCTTATCTTCAAAACGTGAAAGGCTTTCCTCATCCGCAGGCTGATGGTAATCAAGAATAGGGGCAATGGATACAGGTTGGATGCTTTCAAGCTTCTTTACTTTTTCACCCCTTTTATTCATGGCAATGATCTCATTCACTTTGTCCACCGAGAGGCAGGAGATTTCCGAAGGCATATCCTTTTGCATGGAATACCACATATGCCTTTTGAATACATCGGTCTTCTGATGGTAGGCAGGTCCCTGTTCTGTATGCAATATGATATCCGGGTCGGGGAAGTCCTTTTGGGCATCGATGTAAGCAGCCAGCTCGTAATTGAGACAGCATTTGAGCTTGCTGCACTGGCCGGCGAGCTTTTGCGGGTTGAGTGAGACTTCCTGGTAACGGGCGGCGTTGGTCGTTACCGACACAAAATTGGTGATCCAGGTGGAACAGCACAGCTCGCGCCCGCAGGAACCGATTCCTCCGATGCGGCCGGCTTCCTGCCGGGCCCCGATCTGTTTCATTTCTATCCTTACCTTGAAACGTTCGGCCAGTACTTTGATCAGTTCACGAAAATCAACCCTGTCATCGGCTATATAATAAAAAATGGCCTTGGTGCCATCGCCCTGATATTCCACATCTCCGATCTTCATCTCGAGTTTGAGCTCTTCGGCAATCTTACGCGACCTGATCATGGCGGCGTGTTCAAGCGCCATAGCTTCCATCCATTTTTCAATGTCTGCAGGCTTGGCCTTCCGGTATACCTTTTTGAATTCGGTGTTTTCGACCGATATGTTATTGCGTATCAATTGCCGTATTACCAATACCCCTGTCAGGGAAACAATTCCGATATCATGTCCCGGATTTGCCTCAACGGCGATGATATCCCCCCTTTTCAGCTTCAGGTTGTTGACATTTTTGAAGAATCCCTTGCGGGTGTTCTTAAACCGGACTTCCACGATGTCAACGTTCTGATAAGCTTCCCGTATATCGCTGAAGAAATCAAAAGTATCCAGCTTGTTGCACCCGGTATCCACACAGGCGGATGCTTCGGATGCATCTTTGATCATTTTACGGCAACCCCTTCCGTTATATCCTACTATAGCATTCATTGTCATTTATTGATAGATAACCTGCCCCGCTGTCCTTCAGAATCATTAAATCACTTGATCGTAAGGATTTTCGTGCAATCCGGCCGGACAGGAAAAATGCAAATTTAATTATTTTTATGAAACGGGATCAGGGAATTGAAAAACACCGGGGAATCCAGATTAAAAAATAGTTTACGATAATGATTTGGATAATGGAAGTTTTGCTAATGCGGGGAGGTTCCAGATCTTCGCATATAATCTCTTGTAAGCTTGTTAATTTGAGCAGCTTCGTAAGGAATGACATCAAGGATTGCCGTTGTTCCTGTAATTATTGCCTTAACAGCCTTCCCGCCTTCAGTAACAGATCAAGCAGTATGATCTTGCTGTTTCCGTTGCGTTCGATATCATAGGCTGCTTTGTTGAATTCCTCTGTCAGCTGAACCATATTATTGCCCCGGATAAACCTCGAAAACTTCACGGAGAACTCCGCTTCGGCCTGGTTCATATAATTCAGACTGCTGTCGTTAAAACGAACCATGGTATTTTCACGGATCAGCCTGAGGGAATATTCGAGAAAGGCTTTTTGCTTTTCGCGGGTGAGGGAATTCAATGCATCGATCGTCTTAAGTCCCGACTCAATGTTATTATTGTAACCCGCCAGCATGAATTCGCGAAAGGTGGACAACGGCGTGCCATCATCCTCGTTATCACTGATTAGCTCAAGGGCCCTGGCATAATTGCCCATGGCCAGGCGGGCCATGCTGCCAGACCTCGGTTTTTCAATACCATGCCTTGATTGCAGGGCCTCCTGCAGATCTTCATCGGCAATAAGGGGTACTTTAACCGGGAAGCACCTCGACCGTATGGTGGAAAGCAGTATATCGGGATTTTCGGTGATCAGCAGGAATACCGTCATCTCAGGCGGTTCCTCCAGCAATTTCAGCAATTTGTTCGAGGCCACATCATGCATCTTCTCCGCCATCCAAATGACAGCAATTTTATAATCCGATTCATAAGGCTTGAAAGAGAGCTTTTTTGTAATGGCATCACTTTCCTTTTCTTTGATCAGCCCCTGCTTGTTCTCCAGTTCGATAAAGGAATACCAGTCATTCAGCCGGGCATAGGGCTGCTGTGATATAAAGCTTCTCCATTCAGCCAGAAAATCATCACAGGCAGGATCATCTTTCTTGGAACTGGTGGTATTGACCGGGAAAAGGAAGTGCAGGTCGGGATGGACCAGCTTGCCGTATTTGAGACAGCTGGGGCATTTGCCGCAGGATTCCTCATTTTTTTCACCGGTGCAGGAAATGTATTGCGCATAGGCAATGGCCAGGGGAAGTGCGCCGGCACCTTCGGGACCGAAGAACATCTGGGCATGGCTTATCCTGCCATCCTTTACCGATTGCATGAGCCTCTTTTTCAAGGCTGCCTGGCCGATGATCTCACTGAAAAACATAGGGATCAAAGGTAAATAAAATAACTTTTTTATCTTTGTTACTCCATTAAACAAAATTCTATTAACATGCAAACAATCGATAAATACAGCTTTAAAGGGAAGCGGGCCATCGTACGTGTGGATTTCAACGTGCCGCTCAACAAGCAGACATTTGAAGTAACCGATGATACCCGCATCAGGGGAGCCCTTCCAACCATTAAAAAGATCCTAGCTGATGGTGGTTCAGCCATCCTGATGTCACATCTGGGAAGGCCTGATGGCAAGGTACAGGATAAGTATTCACTAAAACATGTCGTATCCGCCGTTGAAAAAGTAACAGGTAAACCCGTGAAATTCGCAGGCGACTGCATGGGGGAAACGGCTAAAAAGATGGCTGCAGAGCTGAAACCCGGCGAAGTCATGCTGCTGGAAAACCTTCGCTTTTATGAGGAAGAGGAAGGCAAGCCATATTCCCTTGCCGAAGACGCCAGTGAAGAACAGAAGAAGGCTGCCAAAGCCAAAGTGAAGGAAAGCCAGAAAAACTTTGTGAATCAACTGGCCGGCTATGCCGACTGTTATGTAAATGATGCCTTTGGTACGGCTCACCGGGCACATGCCTCAACGGCTCTGATCGCTGCCCATTTTCCCGAAAACAGCATGTTCGGTTTCCTCATTGAAAGCGAGCTGAAGGCTATGGATAAGGTATTGCAGGCTTCCGAAAAGCCTTTCACGGCTATCATGGGCGGAGCAAAAGTATCCGATAAAATAATGATCATTGAAAATCTGCTGAACCGAGTTCAAAACCTCATCATTGGCGGAGGTATGACCTATACCTTCATCAAGGCTCAGGGAGGAAAAATAGGGAAATCATTGTGTGAAGAAGATAAGCTTGATCTGGCCCTTGAAATACTGAAAAAGGCAAAGGAAAAAGGAGTGAATGTTTACCTTCCGGTGGATGCTATCAATGCCGATGCTTTTGATGCCAATGCAAATACCGGTGTGTCAAAGATCGATCAGACACCCGATGGCTGGATGGGACTCGATATCGGTGAAGAGACCATTAAGAATTTCAGTACAGTCATTGAAAATTCAAAGACCATCCTGTGGAACGGACCGATGGGTGTTTTTGAGATGGACAAATTTGCCAAAGGCACCTCAGCCATTGCCCAGGCTATTGCCCGTGCAACGGCAAAAGGCGCATTCAGCCTGATCGGCGGGGGTGATTCGGTGGCAGCCATCAACAAGAACAAGCTGGCCGACAAGGTAAGCTATGTTTCCACAGGCGGCGGCGCCATGCTCGAATACATGGAAGGCAAGGAACTTCCGGGTATCAAGACAATCCGCGGATAGTTCCTGCCATCATTTTCGTTAAAAGCCCGTTTAAGCCGAACATAATGCTTATCCGGGCTTTTTTTTCAAGGGACAAGCAAAAGAAGTGGCTGGAGGCAGTGGCTGGAGGCAGTTGCTCTCCGGATCTGTGAATAAATCCCAAATATGTTGTTCATTTGTTATTCGCGTATTACTTTTACCATTTGACGCTGCGGAATATTCCGGCGCCACCTTAAACAAACGAAAATACCATGGATCAAAAGATCGCCATCCTGGGTGCCGGTAACCTGGGTACTTCACTGGCCAAGGGATTGCTGGCCTCAAAGCAATACCACATCGCCGATATGATACTGACGGATAAGCGGGGACACCGGATAACCTATCTCACGGAAAAAGGCTTCACGGTGACCGATAATAATGCCGAGGCAGTAAAGCAGGCACAGGTTATCGTGATGTCCATTAAACCCCAGCAGTTTGAAAGCCTGGCGCAGGAGATAAAAGACCACATCCGGCCTCAACACATTGTATTATCCACCATCACCGGAGTTACCCTGAAGGAAATCGAATCGGAGCTGGGAAAGGTGCCCATCTTCAGGATCATGCCCAATACCGCCCTGGCGATCTGTGAATCGATGACCTGCATTGCATCCAAAAACGCCCATACCGATCAGCAGGAGACGATACTATCGATGTTCAACAAAATGGGAAATACCCTGGAGATATCCGAAGACATGATGGCCGCGGCAACCGTCGTCGGTGCCTGCGGTATAGCTTTTGCCCTGCGTTTCATGCGGGCCATGTCCCAGGGCGGCATTGAAATAGGCTTTAATTCCGAGATGTCCCAGCTCATCACCGCCCAGACGGTCAAAGGTGCCGCCAGGCTGATCCTGGAGACCAACAATCATCCCGAACGTGAGATCGACAAGGTAACCACGCCCCAGGGCATAACCATTTCAGGACTGAATGAGATGGAACACCAGGGCCTGAGCTCGGCCGTGATAAGGGGATTGATCACTTCCTATACAAAACTTGAACACCTGATGGAAAAAAAGTCACCCCCGGACAGGGAATAAAAGAGGAAAATATCCTAAATGATACTAATTTTGTCACTTCTATTAAATCATCCATGATAAGCATTGAAAATTTCCCGGAATACCTGTTACAGCAATACAACAATTTCAGGAAGGAAGTTCCGTCCATGACCAAAGCCCACAGGTTTATCGATAATATGACCTATTTCCTGTTCCCGTTTAAAATTGACAAAAAATGTACGCTGCCCCATATTGAACTCAATATGGCCCAGTTACAGATTGATCTGCGGGATATTCTCACCCCGCTGGAGCCAGTGCTGGAAGAATCTCCCAATATCCTGACGCAAAAGTTTTTTGCTATCGTCCCTTCCATATATGAAAGCCTGGTGCAGGATGCAAAGCTGTTTGTTGATTTTGATCCTGCTGCCCGGTCGGTGGAAAGTGTTATTTTGTATTATCCCGGATTTTACGCCATATCGGTTTACCGTCTTTCGCACGAACTCTTTAAGCTGAAGATACCCTATCTGCCGCGCATGATCTCCGAATATGCGCACAGCAAAACGGGCATTGACATTCATCCCGGAGCTGATATCGGCAGTCATTTCTTCATCGACCATGGTACCGGTATTGTGATCGGTGAGACCACCATCATCGGCAATAATGTTAAAATCTACCAGGGAGTGACATTGGGTGCCCTGAGCGTGGCTAAAAGTATGAAAGGCAAGAAAAGGCATCCTACCCTCGAGGACAATGTCATTGTGTATTCGGGCAGCACCATCCTGGGAGGTGATACGGTGATAGGACATGATACGGTGGTAGGTGGCAATGTCTGGCTTACCAAAAGCGTTGCCGCCAATTCCGTGGTTTATCACGAAAGCCAGGTCATTATAAGAGACAGCAAGAATTTCAAGGAACCCATTAATTTTGTCATTTAATCCTATGAAAGCAGCGAATATCCTGGAGACCATCGGCAATACTCCTCACGTAAGGATCAACCACCTGTTTCCCCCAACCCATGAAGTCTGGTTAAAACTGGAAAGGTTCAACCCCGGCGGGAGCATCAAAGACCGCATTGCCCTGTCAATGATCGGGGATGCTGAAAAGAAAGGTATCCTGAAACCCGGTTCGGTGATCGTGGAGCCTACTTCAGGCAATACCGGTATCGGATTGGCCATGGTGGCAGCCGTAAAGAAATACAGGCTCATCCTGGTAATGCCCGAATCATTCTCAGTGGAACGGCGAAAGATCATGGCCGCCTATGGCGCTGAATTTGCCCTCACACCCCGTGAAAAGGGAATGAAAGGAGCCATTGAAAAAGCGCATGAAATTGCTGCATCCGATCCGAATGCCTGGGTTCCCAATCAGTTTGACAATGAAGCCAATATTGAAGTTCACCGCGACACCACGGCCCGGGAGATCCTGAATGACTTTCCCGAAGGGATTGATTACCTGATTACCGGTGTGGGTACCGGTGGTCATATCACGGGGATTGCGGAAGTACTTAAGCCTGAATTCCCGAAACTAAAGGTATTTGCCGTGGAACCCGAACTGTCACCGGTCATCAGTGGCGGACAGCCCGGCCCTCATCCGCTGCAGGGCATCGGGGCAGGCTTTATTCCCAAAAATCTTCACATGGAAGTCCTTGACGGCGTAATAAAAGTCTCAAAAGAAGAGGCTTTTGCTTATGCACAAAGGATAGCAAAAGAAGAAGGAATCTTTGTCGGGATTTCTTCGGGTGCTGCATTGGCGGCAGTGGCCAAAAAACTTCCAGATATCCCAAACGGCTCCAGGATACTGGCATTTAATTATGACACCGGCGAACGGTACCTGTCGGTGGAAGGATTGTTCTGAGGTATTATCATACACCGTTAAAAAAATTGCAGATCAGTTCCGGATAATGGTTGTTTAATTTTTTTTTGTATCTTTATTAAGATATGAAAAATTGAATAGCGACCGAATATGAACAATCCCGCAACATTGTTATATGTAGACGATGAGCCGCTGAACCTGCAGCTTTTTGCATTCAATTTCAAACATAAGTTTGATGTTAAGACTGCTGAATCGGGTAGTGACGGGCTTGAGATACTCAGATCCGATCCCAATGTATCGGTCATTATCAGCGACATGAAGATGCCCGGTATGAATGGGATTGAATTCATCCAGAAAGCAAAAGAGCATTCACCCGGCATCATTTGTTTTATACTTACCGGATTTGACATCAACGACGAAATATTATTTGCGCTGAGGGAAAAGCTCATACAGAAATATTTCAGAAAGCCTTTCAGTATGAATGAGATCGAAACGGCCATAATGGAAGAACTGCAGTAAAAAAAAATCCAAAGCCCACCGTAGATCGTCTTGTTTATTTCATTGTAAATTTGTTATTGAGATTGATTTTGTTTTTACTGGCAGCGTTTTCAGCAATATTTCATTTAAGTATTATGAAACTCAATTTCCATAATCACCGATTACCCATTACCGATCACCGCTTACCTTCTTCTCCTGCCCCTTCTTTCACTCCCTGCTATTGCTTACAAACGCCACCCTCCTGCTGTCCGGCGACCAGCTGGGCACATTGATGGTCCCCTGACCTCCGTAAAGGTAGGCAATGATCCTGGGCTTTCCGCCGCCTGCAGGCATCAACCGCAGGTATACCGGTTTGTAATAAGGATGTTGGCCGGGATCAACTTCCTTACTGTATGACAGGAATATGATCCATTTTCCGTCCGGTGATATATGGGGAAACCAGTCGTTATATCCGTCAGCAGTTATCTGTTCCTGTTGGCTTCCATCGGGTTTCATGCGCCAGATCTGCATCATCCCGGTGCGGTTTGAGTTGAAATATATGAATTGGCCGTCGGGACTGTATTCCGAGCCGTCATCAAGCCCCCGGGCATCCGTCAGCCGGATCTCCTTTTTCTGCTTTATGGGTATTTGATAGATGTCGTATTGATCGTTTCTGGCGCCGGTGAACAACAGGTATTTGCCATCGGATGACCAGCCATGGAGGTAGGAAGGCCCCAGTTTTGTTATGCGCTTTGGTTTAGCACTGCCTTCCACGGGTAATACATAAATGATGGATTGATCGTTATCTTTTTTGCTGTGGTGGCTGATCCCGATCATCTTCCCGTCAAAGGACAGCACATGATCATTATTGTTGGCGGTGGCAAAGCCTGTGTTGATAACGGCTGCCGTGTCTGCCTCCAGTTCGTAACGGTACAGCAGGCCGCCGGCATTGTAAATAATGCTTTTTCCGTCCGTTGTCCAGTTTGGCGCCTGTATGGCATCCGGGGTGCTGAAAATGATTTTCCGCCATCCGCTTTCGATATCCAGTATTTCCAGGTTGCTGCCGATATAGTCGCGGTAAGGTACAAATCCTTCCGGTGCAGGCAGGGTGATCCGTACATTACGGAAAACAGCTTTTTCCAGCACTTCTGCATTATGGGAACA
>Ga0105100_10000619_pt1 | contig 20797 bp, 17 predicted proteins | sample PPLLak12cMay2015_2_FD_87033 | JGI IMG/M metagenome (GOLD analysis project Ga0105100, IMG submission 87033) | Freshwater sediment microbial communities from Prairie Pothole Lake near Jamestown, North Dakota, USA - PPLs Lake P8 Core (1) Depth... | ecosystem: Environmental > Aquatic > Freshwater >...
CAACGTCAGGTCGTCATTCCGGCAGTCTTCAAGCCGGAATCCATGGAAAACCCTGGATGCCGGCTTAGGGACCGCCGGCATGACGAGGTTAATACGGACACTTTCTTGCGTGGCGCTCTACTAAGGCGGTCAAGTCTTTTCAGAATCGAGATGCTTTGTTGGCGACATGAGGAATGGCGGAGATTAGCCACCCTTTCCGGGCCACACCTGGATGCGTGAGGCAGCCGCTGCTGGGGAGCTCTTATAGGATGCGGTTTCATCGCGTCCTCACGGGGCAGAATGAATCCGGAGAAGTTTTGCACAAGCCTTGCTTTTACATGCTTGGAAAGGCCCTTGTGCACAACGGCAATTTCGGTGAGAGACATACGGGAAAAGGGTGGGTCCGGCCGGGCCCCGAACGCAGCCTCTCAGCGCCATCAGGGAAGGAGAAGCAAGATGAGCAACTTCAGCTATGGTTTGGTGATCACGGTCATTGGCATGGGGGGGACGGTTGTTTCCCTGTGGTTGATCACCCTGGTGGTGGACCTTCTGAAACGAGCATTTCCATACCGCGAATCGGAAGAAAAAGAGAGGAAGGAGGTGGTGTAATGCTCGATTTGATTCAGATCGGCTTGGGAAGCCTGGCCCTGGGTCTCAAGGCTCTGACGGTCCAGAATGTCATCATGATCGCCGTGGGCTGCGGACTCCTCTATCTTGGAATCAGTAAGGATTACGAACCGCTTCTCCTGGTGCCCATTGGATTTGGCGCGGTCTTGGTCAACATACCGTTGGCGGAGCTCATGGGGGAAGAGGGGCTGCTTCGGCATTTCTACGACTTCGGCGTGATCACCGAGATCTTTCCGTGTCTGATCTTCATAGGAATCGGCGCCATGACCGATTTCACACCCCTTTTGGAGAATCCGAGGATTCTGCTGCTGGGAGCTGCGGGGCAGTTCGGCATCTTTCTCACCCTTCTGCTCGCCCTGCTGCTGGGTTTCAATCTCATGGACTCCATCGCCATCGGTGTCATCGGTGCGTGTGACGGCCCCACATCCATTTACGTCACCTCAAAGTATGCCCCGCATCTGTTGGGTGCCGTCTCCGTCGCGGCATACTCTTACATGGCGCTGGTTCCCCTGATTCAACCCCCCATCATGCGAATGCTCACGACGGACCGGGAGCGCAAGATCAAGATGTCCTATCCCGAGAAGTCGGTCTCCAAGGCGTTGAAGATCGTGTTCCCCCTTGTGGTGACCGTGGTGACCTGTCTCATCGCCCCCATGGGGACGCCCCTTATGGGGATGCTCATGCTCGGCAACCTCATGAAGGAAAGCGGAGTGGTCAGTCGCCTGACCAAAGCCTCCGAAAACGAGCTTGCCAATATCGTCACGCTGCTCCTGGGGCTCTCCATCGGGGCTACGATGGAGGGCGCCGCTTTCCTCAAGCCGCAGACCCTTCTCATCCTGGGCCTCGGTTTTCTCGCCATTTGCCTCGATACCGTGGCCGGCGTCCTCTTCGGAAAGCTCATGTGCTTTCTCACCAAAGGAAAAGTCAATCCACTCATCGGAGCCGCGGGCATTTCCGCCTATCCCATGGCAGCTCGGGTGGTCCAGACCGAAGGCCGCCGCTACGACAGCAGCAACTGGCTGCTCATGCACGCCATGGGAGCCAACACGGGAGGGCAGGTCGGCTCCATCATGGCTGCGGCCATCATGCTCTCGGTGCTCAAAGGCCTTGGCCTTGGTTAAACGGCTGACTGGGGGCGTGTCCTGTTTAATCACTGGCGACTGCGTTCTTCCAAGAGGGCGACGCATCTGTTTAGGGACAAGAGAAGGAGGAGTAGAAATATGGCCAATTTAGCTTTCCAAAGTGTTCTACCCACGGGAAGTCGGGAACTGGGCGATGCCAAAGGACCAGCTGGAGAGGGTGTATTCGACTACTTCTTTGAGGACATCGAGCTCCCGGGCTTTGTCGACCGCCCCGCTCTGCTGGTCTTTGCCACCAAGCAGGTGGATCTCGACCGGAATTTCATCACCATCAACGCTCCGCCCGAAGTCACTCATCAGAGCTATGATGAGGCTCGGGAAAACGACCACTACATCTGGCGCATCCTTCCCAATCCCAGCGAAACGTGGATCCTCCAGACGCACCAGATCAATGCGGGCAAGCTCAAGCCTTCCGGAAACAGGCTGGGATTTCACACGCGAAACGACAGAGGAGAGCAGGCGCGAATCCGGGATGATTTTGCCCTGGCGCGCGTGTTCATCGTTTACACCTCCTCGGAATGACCTTCCGGGGCGACCCATCTCCCCATTTCACAGCGAGAGGGGAGCAGGGGGTGAACCCTCCGCTCCCTCACCCGTCATCCCGCAAACCTGCTTTTCCTGCAGCATCACCCTGATCATCTTCAGGCAGCTCATCTTCCCTGTCAGTCAGGTTTTGAATTTGATATCAAATTGTTAAAAGGCCCTTTCTCAAACATGTGCGGTGGATACCCGGACCAGCCCGTCGCCTGGTCCAATGAGCGCCGAGAAATAATCCTTTTCATCCCTTCAAACAAGTGCCATAGTCCCTCTCTGTTTCTGTCAGGACGCTGGTCCAACGATGCAAATGGGGTCAGATTTAGAGAAGAGCAATGCGGGGATTCTGAAATGGGAGATAAGGTCTTTCGAGTGGCGGTGGTGGGTGCGACCGGTGCCGTGGGGAATCTCATGGTTCAGGTTTTGGAGGAGCGCTCTTTCCCGGTGGCGGAGCTCAAGCTCCTTGCCTCGGTGCGGTCTGCTGGGAAGACCATGCAGTTCAGAGGCCGATCCATACCGGTGGAAGAGCTGCGTGAGGATTCATTCAGGGACGTCGAGGTGGCGCTCTTTTCGGCAGGCGGGTCCGTGAGCAAGAAGTTTGGGCCGATCGCTGCAGAATCAGGCTGCATCGTGATTGACAATTCCAGTGCGTTTCGAATGGATCCCAAGGTCCCCCTGGTGGTCCCGGAGGTGAACCCTGACGCCGTGATCCCTCGGCCCGGCATCATTGCGAACCCCAACTGCTCGACCATTCAGATGGTGGTGGCGCTCAAGCCCATTCAGGATGCGGTGGGCATCCGTCGCATTGTGGTCACCACCTTCCAGGCCGTCTCCGGTACCGGCAAAAGGGCGATCGAGGAACTGAAGAACCAGGTGGCCGAGATCAGTGCAGGTCGGCCCATAACCCGTGAGGTTTATCCGCATCAGATTGCCTTCAACTGCTTCCCTCACATCGGGGCTTTTCTCGACGACGGGTTCACTGAAGAAGAGATGAAGATGGTGAATGAGACGCGGAAGATCTTCAGCGATCCGGACATCGCCGTTTGTGCCACCACAGTGAGGGTACCCGTCTACTTTGGACATTCTGAATCCGTGAACATCGAGACTCGGCGCCCCATTTCCGTTGCGGAAGTGCGGGAGCTGCTCGCCCGGGCTGAAGGGGTCGTCGTGGTGGACGATCCTCTGCAAGCGGGATACCCGCTTCCCATTCATGCGGCTGGAAGAGATGAGACTTTCGTGGGGCGCATCCGGCGGGATCCGTCGGTTGAAAATGGCCTGGCCATGTGGGTGGTTGCGGACAATATTCGAAAAGGGGCTGCCACAAACGCAGTTCAGATCGCCGAACTGCTCCTGGCTCGAGACATGATCTAGAAGATGCGCATTGTCGCCGGGAAGTTTCGGGGGCGCAGACTGGAATCCCCTGACAGCAAAAGGATCCGTCCGACGGCGGACCGCGTTCGGGAAGCCGTTTTCAGCATCATCGCGGCCAAGGTCCCTGGATCCCAGGTGCTCGATCTTTTTGCCGGCACGGGGGCATTAGGCCTGGAAGCCCTGAGTCGAGGAGCTGCCCGTGCCGTTTTTGTGGACCAGGGGGCCGAGGCTGTGCGCATCATCCGGACCAACGCCCAGCGTCTGGGAGTGTCGGATCAGGTGGAGGTGTACCAGGGGGGCGTGACCCGGATCGTCAGGCGACTGGCCGAACGCAAGGTGTGCTTCGATCTCCTCTTCATGGATCCTCCCTATGGAAAGGGCCATGTCGAGATCACCCTGCCGCTCCTCAATAACCTGGCTCGTCCCCATGCATTGTTGATTGCTGAGCATCCTGTTAGGGAACCTCCTCCGCAGTCTTGTGTCGAGTGGCATCATATCGAGACGAGGACATACGGAGACACAGCCATCAGCTTCTATTCCAAAGTGACCAGCGATTCCCCTGTCTGAAATCGATCCGCAGAAGGCTGAAAGGAGACTTCATGGACAAAGTGGCCGTATATCCGGGTTCCTTCGATCCCATCACCAACGGGCACCTGGATCTGCTCGAGCGCGGGCTGAAAATATTCGATCAGATCGTCATAGCCATCGCCACCAATCCTGCCAAGAAACCCGTCTTCAGCTTGAACGAACGACTGGATCTCATCCGGCTTTCACTGGAGAGCCATCCACTGAGGCACAAGATGAGGGTGGATGCTTTTGAGGGTCTCCTCGTGGAATACGTGAAAAAGGTGCAGGCCAACGCGATTCTTCGAGGACTGCGCGCCATCAGCGATTTCGAGTATGAATTTCAGATGGCGCTGATGAACCGGAAGCTGAGCAATGAAATCGAGACCCTCTACCTGATGACCGGAATGCGATGGATTTACATCAGTTCCAGGATCATCAAGGAAGTGGTGTCATCAGGTGGTTGTGTAACGGGGCTTGTGCCCGAGCCCGTGGAAAAGGCTCTCGTGGAGCGTTTGGGGCCTGGCGCCACAGCCGGTCCTCCAAGCTCTCTCTGATGGGGAAGCAGGTCCGAGCCGCGCTGAAACGACAGGCGATGTGAAGGGGAAGCATTGGTGCGAGTTGCCGCCCGCACTCCCTCCTCGTGACCCGGAGGCCAGGGCGACTTCTACCGTGAAGAGCGTCAATCACCCGAGGCCAGACGGTTTGCGATGGCCAGAACCGTCTGCACATAGGGCCTGCTTTTGTTGTATTTATGGATGACCTCTTCTTGCTGGGGAGCGGTCCGGGCATTCACCCAGCCATGAGCGCTCAAATAGCTGGCCACACTGGTGATGGCGTCCTCAGGGTCGTCCAGATCTACTGCACCATTCCCGTTCCCGTCCACTCCATACCGCATCAGGCTGGAAGGGAGGAACTGGGGCCAGCCGAATGCACCCATGACCGACCCTCGAAGGCTTTCAACCCTGAGGCCTTGAGTCTCATACAGCTTCAGAAGGGCACAGACCTCCGGATACGCCCACTCCGACCGCTGCAGGAGTCTCTTCTCGAAGGCTTCCCGGCTCCACCGCTTCCGGTCTCCCCCCGAGAGCAGGGACCAGATCCTGTTCTGGTGCTCGGGTTGGTTCATGACGGCATACGTGGACAGGACGGCCAAAGTGGGTGTTTCGCCGGTGTAGCCTCCGAATCGGGTCTCCACGAGAATGATGGCCGCAATGACCGACCGGTGCACCTGATAAAGCCGTTCAGCGCGGTCGAATGCAGACGCGTAGCGGGCCAGGTTCCTGCGTGCGATGGAAAGGGAGGAGCTGGAAAGGAATTGTTCATAGTTGAGCTTGCTCTCCCTGATGGCGAATGTCTTGGAAATGAGGCGGTACTGAAGCGGAGGCGGGGGTTCGAACAGGCTTCGAATGTGTGACGTCGAGTAACCATCATGGTTGAGCCTCCGCTTGAGCTCGGCGTAGGGGTCAGCGTCCGCGGAAGTCGCGCGGCAGATGGGAGCACTTAATGAAGTCAATGCGATGCAGAGCAATACTGTGATGATGAATTTGGGTTTCATTGCATCTCTCGGCGATCGGTTAAAGGGATTTGCGACTTTGATGACGAAGCAATGCGGTGCGAGACGGGAGACAGCCCGGCTGTAAATGGTTTCATAGGATCTGCTCGACGACGGAAGATCTTCTGCAGAAGCCAACCGGAATCTTCCGGTCATGGCAACCCAAGCAATGTTACGAGAACTTGCGACGATTTGCAACACATGGTAAAAGCTTGCATGTCTGATGGTTGAACCAGCAAACGGACTCCTGCTGAAGGCTCTTTTGGCGGGAGTTTTTTCGTGGGGGTGGCGAACCGATAAACATATATGCTGAAGAGCATCACCCTCATAGGAGGAGCTGTTACATGGGTGAATCCAACGGATTTCCCATCACCGACCGTGCTCGAACCCTGCAAATCCATGAGTATGCACAGCTCAAAGAAGCAACACTGTCTGTGATTGAGCGCATTCGGTCGTCAGGGCATACCGGGGACCCAACCCTCTTAGATCTCGAATTCAGATTGAAGAGCGACATCTTCCACCTCCTGGTGGTCGGACAGTTCAAACGGGGCAAGACCTGTCTTCTCAACGCTCTGCTGGGGGTTGACCTTTTGCCGGTGGCGGTGATTCCGCTCACGTCCATCGTGACGATTTTGAAATTTGGAGATGAACTGACGGTTCAGGTGAACTTCCTGGATGGTCGGGTGGAGTCCGTAGGGCCCGGGCGACTGGTCGAGTTCGTGACCGAAGGTGGGAACCCGAGGAACGAGAAGGGCGTCCGCGAGGTCCTCATCACGTACCCGTCCCCCTACCTCAAGGATGGCGTTCGGCTCATCGACACCCCCGGGGTGGGGTCCGTGTATCGCCACAACACGGATGTGGCCTATCATTATCTCCCAAAGGCCGATGCCGCAGTGTTCCTGCTCTCGGTGGAGCAGCCCGCCAGCCAGGCCGAGCTCGATTTTCTCAAGGACGTCCGGCGATTCTCCGGCAAAATCTTCTTTCTTCTGAATAAGATCGACTACCTGTCGGAGCCCGAAATATTGGAGTCGCTCAATTTTGCCGCAGGTGTCCTTCGGGATGCACTGCAGACGGATGTGCGAGTTTACCCGATATCCGCCAAGAACGCTCTCGAAGGCAAAACCGAAGGATCGGACGAGAAGCTGGCGGCGAGCAGGCTCCCGCTGTTCACCGAGGTGCTGGAGGGCTTCCTAACCCATGAGAAGGGGAAGGCGCTGCTGCTTTCGGTCACTGGACATCTCCTGAGGATGACCTCCCAAATGCAGTTGGAAACGGACCTGGAACTTAAGTCCGTCGCTATGCCCCTCGAAGACCTCAAAGGCAAAATCACCGTTTTCGAATCAAGAAGGCAGGAGATGCTCCAGGAAAAGGAGCGTCTGGATATCCTGCTTGAAGGGGAGGTTCGGAAGCTCATTGAGGACTCTTTGGATCCTGAGATTATAAGTTTCAAGAACAATTTCCTTTCGGAGATGCGTGAGCGATTCGACGCGTTCTACGAGGCAAATCGGGAGCTTGGACTGAAGGAGCTCGACGATTCACTGGCCCAATATGTGGTTCAGGAGGTGGAGCAGGCCTACCGGCAGTGGGTGGCTCAGCTGGATGACCTGCTGAGTCAGTTGCTTGCGAAGATTTGCGATGACCTGGCGCTTCGAGTCACAATGATCGTGGAATCCCTCCAGGCCTTTTCATCGGACCTTTTCGATATTCCGTTCCGTGGCAGGTCGAGCGACGGAAAGTGGACAGCCCGTTACAGTCTCTCTTTTCATCTGCATGAGGAGCCCGTTGGGCTCGAAATGCTGGCTTCTTCGCTGACTCAATACCTTCCGGGACTGGTGAGCCGCCGTTTTCAAAGACTTCGAGAGACCATGTTCCGGTGGGCTCGCAAGAGGATTTTCGATTCCCGAAAAGTCAGGATGCTGCAGGCCATCGATATGCAGGCCGGACAGGTGCGCTACCATTTTCTGGACAGGCTCAGGCGGGCGAAGGAGGGATTTCGCCGCGAAATGCTTCACCAGATCGATGCAGCCATGGAGGGCATCGCCGGGGCTATTGATCGAGGTATGCACAGAAGGAGTCTGACGGAGAAGGAGACCGCTGACCGGCAGTCGGTTCTCATCGAGGAAATGAGACGGTTGAATGGCATCAAGGATGAGATCCAGTCCATTCGTGAGAGGGCGATGCTGCACTGAGGGGCCGGTGCGTTTTCGCCTCTTGATCTGGAGCATTTTCCGGATCATTCCTCGGTACGGTCGAGGGCTGGAGCCGCTTTGCTGGCTGGTCAGGCGGACCTGTTTTGTGCTTGACAAAGAGTGCACGCTAAAGTAGCTTTGCGGTGCATGTGAAAAAAGTATCTATTTCAACGCGTTGCTGGGCCTCGAATCGGCCGGATGCGGCTGAAGGCTGGGGGAGATCATGGGAGTCGGATGGGAGTGCGCCACCCAGGCGCGTTTCCGCTTCTGATCGGGTTGGTCGTCGGGATCGTACAAATCCAGCATCATTGCGCTAATTGAATGCGGGTTTATTTGCGTGCTCGCACGCGTCCACCATTTACTGCTGTTTGAAGACGGTTTTCTGGAAATCAGGTGTTGTGATTCATTGTACATTGTACCGGAGGAGGTGAGGGGGAGAAGAGAATTTTTGGGATGGAGGGGGCTCCGAGCCCCCAGGTTCGGTTGAAGGGACAACAGGTTTAACGATACCCAAGGAGGATTAGATGAAACTGAGTCAAATCATTATGTTTGCCCTTGGATGTGGTGCTTTGGGCGTTGTTTATGCCTTGGTCACCGCGGCATGGGTTTCCAAGCAACCCGCGGGCTCCGAGAAGATGCAGGCGATCTCCGACGCCGTCCGAGAAGGCGCCACGGCCTTCTTGAATCGTGAGTACAAGACGGTTGCCATCGTGGCGGTGGTTCTTGCCGGCGCATTGCTCTACCTGGGCAAGTGGACCTCCGTCGGCTTCATCATTGGTACGGTTGGTTCGGCCCTGGCCGGATACATCGGCATGATGGTCAGCGTCAAGGCCAACGTGCGAACGACTGAAGCCGCCAAAGACGGGATTCAGCCTGCACTGAACGTCGCATTCAAGGGCGGCTCGGTTACCGGCATCATGGTGGTGGGTCTTGGTCTGCTCGGCATCACCGGTTATTACGCGTTACTTAAGAACGTAGCTAATGTGGATGACACCTTCCATGCATTGATTGGATTGGGCTTTGGCTGCTCCCTCATGAGCGTGTTCGCTCGTATCGCCGGCGGCATCTACACCAAGGCTGCTGATGTGGGCGCCGACCTCGTGGGCAAGGTGGAAGCCGGCATCCCTGAGGACGATCCCCGCAATGCCGCTGTTATCGCCGACAATGTGGGTGACAACGTGGGTGACTGCGCGGGTATGGCTGCCGACCTTTATGAAACCTACACCGTCACGCTGGTTGCGGCCATGCTGCTGGCCAAGACCGTTTTCAGCGCCGATAGCCTGTGGGTGGAATTTCCGCTTCTCATCGGCGGTATCTCCATCGTGGCCTCCATCATCGGTACCTATTTCGTGAAGCTGGGCAAGAGCCAGTACATCATGGGCGCCCTCTACAAGGGGCTGGCGGTTTCCGGCATCCTGGCCGCCATCGCCTTCTACTTCGCATCCGTGTGGTTCCTGAAGATCCCTGGTGTTGAGCCGGCCTTCACGGCAATGGGCGTTTTCACCACAGCAGTCATCGGCTTGGCTCTGACGGGCTTGATCGTGGTGATCACCGAATACTTCACCTCCAAGAGCTTTGCCCCTGTTAAGCGCATTGCCGCGGCCAGCCAGACCGGCCATGGCACCAACGTCATTTCCGGCCTGGCAGTGAGCATGCAGGCAGCAGCTCCCCCTGCGCTGGTTATCTGCGGCGCCATCATCTGGGCTTACTCTCTGGGCGGCGGCTTCACGGGTAATCCGGGCGGCGGGCTGTTCGGCATCGCCCTTTCGGCCGTGGCCATGCTCTCCATGACGGGTATCGTTGTGGCCATCGATTCCTACGGCCCCATCACGGACAACGCAGGCGGTATCGCCGAAATGGCCGAGCTGCCCGAGAGCGTGCGCGCCGTGACGGATCCCCTGGATGCAGTCGGCAACACGACCAAGGCTGTTACCAAGGGTTATGCCATCGGCTCGGCCGGCCTGGCAGCCCTGGTTCTTTTTGCCGAGTACTCCAGGTCCTTTGGCGCCAACGTCCTGTTCGATCTGTCCGATCCCAAAGTCATCGTTGGCCTCTTCATCGGTGGCTTGCTGCCCTACTACTACGGTTCGCTCCTCATGGAAGCCGTGGGCAAGGCAGCCGGTGGCGTTGTGGAAGAAGTTCGCCGCCAGTTCCGTGAAATCCCCGGCATCATGGAAGGAACCGCCAAGCCCGAATACGGCAAGTGCGTGGACATCGTGACCAAGAGCGCCATCAAGCAGATGATGCTCCCGGCTCTGATCCCCGTGGCGGCCCCGATCGTGGTTGGTTTCCTGCTGGGCAAAGAAGCTCTGGGTGGCGTGCTCATCGGTAGCATCGTCACGGGTCTCTTCCAGGCTCTCGCCATGACCAGCGGCGGTGGCGCATGGGACAATGCCAAGAAGTTCATCGAAGACGGCATGTACGGTGGAAAGGGGTCCGATGCCCATAAGGCCGCGGTCACCGGCGACACCGTAGGCGACCCGTACAAAGATACGGCCGGTCCTGCCATCAACCCGATGATCAAGGTTGTCAACATCGTGGCCCTGCTCATCGTTCCGCTGATCAAATAGTACCCTGTTCCAGGATGTGAATGAAGGCGGCGGGTTATCCCGCCGCCTTTTTTTGTGCCCGCCTTCGCGATCTTCAGCTCCTCCGTTGGAGCTCGTTGACGAGAGGCTTCTCTTCGAGCAGAATCCCCTTGGAGACCCCGCGTAGCGGAATCCTTGCTGATTGGAGGGGAGAGCTGCTACGAAAAGTTTCAAGTCTCAAGTTTCAAGTTTCAAGTTAAAACATGCTCCCGTGGGCCTTTTCATCGTTCAGGGTGGTCCGAAGGGGCATGAGGAGCTGCTTTGCATCATCTCTTCTCATTTCCCAGGCAAGTTCACTTCACGACCATCGAAAGGATTTTGGATGCCCAATCCATACAGCGAATTTCTGCGACCCGATGACTGCCTGCTGCTGCTCGTTGACATTCAGGCGGTGATGCTCGACCCCTGCGACGAAGCCTCGAGGCTCAGAAAGAATGCCGCTGCTCTTCTTGATATCGCTCGAATTTTTGAGATTCCCGTGATCTTCACGACTCACAATGCGGAGAAGCTAGGGGGCTTTCTGCCCGAGCTCACCGAAAAGGTGCAGAGGCCGATTGTTCTCAATAAGCAGGAGTTCAGCTGTTTTGAGAACGAGGGCATGGCCGAGACCGTTATGGCTGCGGAGCGCCGCACGCTGCTCGTTGCCGGCCTGGAGACGCACGTCTGCATCTTTCACACGGCCGCCCATGCGATTCGATTGGGATACCGGGTGCACGTGGCTGCGGATGCCGTGGCATCGAGAAGCCGATTCAACTGGGAGATCGGCTTGAGAAGGATGGAGAAGGGCGGAGCGGTCATCAGCTCGACGGAGATGATGATCTTCGAATTGCTCAACAGGGCCGGGACCTCCCAGTTCAGAGCCGCACTTCCACTGCTCAAATCACTGTGACGCGGAATTGGACGAGAGAAGTTGCCCCGGCGTTCGAAGGGCCGGAGCGGTCGAAGGAATTTGGAAAACAGCTCGAAGAGGGGTGCACATGGACCGCCGAGGAGAGACGCCTTGGGAGGCAGCAAGCAAAATGCCCACCCTGCAACAGTAGGTTACGCAGGGTGGGCACATTCATGACGAAGATGAGACGATGGGCACAAGGCCCCCAGAAGTGTTAAGCGTAAAGCCCCTTGATATGGTGGTGCAGCTCGAGGGATTTCTCCATGCGAACTCGATCCCGGTCCCGAGCCATGGTATCCAGCTCCTGCTGAAGCGGAAGCATGTCCGGGTGGTCATGGGATTTCCCGGCAGCATGGGCATCGATCATGGTGCGATAGAGGAAAATCATGCGTGAGATGAGGCCCACCGAATACTCACGGCCTTGCACCTTGAGGGTGTGGAGTCCCAGATCCATGTAATCCCAGAGCTCTTTCCCGTTGATGGCAAAAGCCACATTGGGGTGACGGTGGATGGTATCGTTGATGGAGCGGATTTCCTCTGCTTTCCTCCCCCTTTGCCTGAGCACCTTGCTCCTCTGCTCATCGGTCAGAAGGCACAGGCGGAAGCAGCTGCCGCTTCGATCGGGCCAGCCCTCGTATTCAACGATTTCGTTGCCATCCTCGTCGTGGTAAACGCGCTTGATGTAGGAATCACTGATCAACTCGTGGAAAACGCAGTTTCCTACGCCCCCCACACAACGGTTTCCATGAATCAAAACTTCGGTTGCGATTTCCTCAGCGTCGGCCGCGGATTTGAAAGCTTTCAGCTTCTCGACGGTGTTGATCTCGGTGCTGGCAACGATCTGAGAAACGCCATACCGTTTGTATTGGGCGATTTGAGAAGGAGTCTGGATGTTACAGCCCACACTGGCATGGATGACCAGCTGCGGAAAATTCTTCTGGGCCATTTGCATGAGCGACGGGGTCTTGATGATGAGACCTTCAGCTCCCCATGCGGCATACTTGGCGATCTTTCCCATAAGGATCATGGATTTTTCGGCAGGGATTTCGGCATTGAGCGCGATGCGCACCTTCTTGCCCATGCGCGCGGAAGCCTCTATCGCCTGCCGAATCTGAGAGTCTTCCATTTCCCACGCACACTTGCGCCTGCTGAAGCCTTTGGAGCCCACATAAACCGCATCAGCGCCCTGGGTGAATACCGCCTCCACCATTTCCAGACTTCCGCCCGGGGCCAGGAGCTCATTCATGGCAGTCTCCTCCATCCTCCTCAGAGAAATCAACGGGTAGATAGTACATCGAGCTCGCCCCGGTCGCATGCCATGGGCACGAGACCTGACTTCAGGCCTTCAAGTCCGCTCCGGCTGTCTTTGTACCGGAGCTCCAGTCTCCAAAGGCAGCCCCCACAGATGGCTACTCACGTCTTCACAGGGCGATGGCAATATTTCAAATATATATGAAGAATGCTCAAAAGTGAATCAGCATTTCGTGCGCGCAGCATTGGACAAAGCGGACCATTTCCTTTTTGCAGGCGTCAATACACGCTCAGGCACTGCCGGAGATTCGACCAGGGAAAACGTTTGCCAGGGCAGTCCGTACTGGCTCCGTCCACGTCCCTGTGTCCCTGGACTTTGGATGGAGCGATTCGATACTGCTGCATCAGGGTTCTGAGAAGATAGGCCAGTGACTCCATCTGTCTTTTGGTCGGAAGCGTTTCGTTGAAATTCCCGACGAGCGCGAGTCCAATGGCCTTCTCGTTCATTCCGCCTGCCTTGCAATGTGCCCCTTCCTGCTGTTTGATCCAACGTGGAGAGACCTCGATTTGGCCGTCCCCCTTGCCCAACGTGCCGTTGTCGATGATGAAATGGTATCCCAGCCCATGCCAGAATCCGCGATCATGATGCGACCGGTTGACCAAAATCGCATTGCCGATGTCCGTTGCAGTGTGGTGTATGATGATGTATTTCCATTGGTCGCCCGGGTAGAGTGGTATGACGTGGCGCAACGTCCTGGCATTGGGGATCAGGAGCTTCTGGCCGATGCGCAGCGCATCGCCCGCTTTCATTCTGTTGGCGGTGCAGATGTCTCGGACGGGCACGTCGTACATGCGGGAAATACGCCACACGGTCTCCAGCGGACCCACTTCGTGGGTGATGGTCTTGCACTGCGCTCCGTCAATGAGACATTTTTCGACGACGCGCACCGACTTGGCTTCAGCCCTCGCCACCGTCTGAGGCGCCTGACTGGCGGGAGAGGCATGCTCATATCGAGGGGGGGGAGGGGCGGAGGGAGAGGGCAAGTAGACAGGATGGGTGACCGATTGACTGCACGCCTGCACGAGGCTCAGGCACAGGATGACGAGCAGACATCCAGGCAATCGGGTATATGAACTTCCGGGGTTCGCTATCATCGCGAGATCTCTCGACAGGGTCACCAGTGCATTGTAACGATTCGCCTTATGATATAAAGATTTTGCGGGGTTTCAAGTCTCAAATTCATCCTTTTTGCCATATTTTGCCAGGAATTGCCGGACCATTTTCCCGTCTTCCCCGGCTGCGGGCAGCGGCAACCAACATGTATGGAATGGCCATGCGCTTGCGGGGTGTGTGGCGGTGGCACGGACCTGAAGCGTTTATGCTCCTGCTCACGAGGGGAGGCTCGAAAATTGATTCGTGTCAATGAGATCTTTTACAGTATCCAGGGTGAGTCGATTCGTGCCGGGTGGCCCTGCGTGATGGTGAGGCTCACGGGATGCAACCTGCGGTGCACCTATTGTGATACCCGCTACGCGTACGATGAGGGGATGGAGATGACCATCGCGCAAATCTCGACCGGTGTGAGCGCCTTTAACTGCCCTCTGGTTGAAATCACGGGAGGCGAGCCCCTCATGCAAGAGGAGACCCCCTTCCTCGTCGATAAATTGTTGAGCCAGGGGTTCACGGTTCTCGTCGAGACCAACGGAAGCTGCGACATCTCCCTGCTGAATCCTCGTTGTGCGAGGATCGTCGATTTGAAATGTCCTTCCAGCGGCGAGCAGGATGCCAATGATTATGCCAACCTCGATCGTCTGAGCGGAAACGACGAGCTGAAGTTCGTCTTGGCTGAGCGGCGAGACTTCGAGTTTGCCAGGGACCTTGCCAGGAGGGTTCAGAAGGTTCCCGCTGGCATGGCGATTCCCGTCAACTTCTCGCCGGTCTTTGGCCGCCTTGCCCCCAAAACGCTTGCCGAGTGGATCCTCGACGATCGGCTGCAGGTTCGACTCAATCTGCAGCTCCACAAGATCATCTGGGGACATGATGCCCGTGGGGTGTGAAAGCGTGTGTCAGATGTGATGCAGCCATTTCCGGAAGAGGATTTTTCATGGAGCACACGGGAAAGCCCAAGGCTGTGGTTTTGTTTTCAGGTGGCGTGGATTCGACCACATGTCTTGCCATCGCAGCGCGTGAAGGATTCGATCTTTACGCACTCAGCTTCTACTACCACCAGCGGCATCGAGTGGAAGTGGAGTCCGCACGGCATGTGGCCTCTCTCATGGATGTGAAGGAGCATATGGTGCTGGAGCTCCCCCTCGAAAAGATCGGTGGCTCGGCTCTCACAGCGGATATACCGGTGCCCAAGGACACTCCTGCTCAAGAGATGGGGAGCCAAATCCCGGTCACGTATGTTCCAGCTCGCAATACCATCTTTCTTTCCTTCGCACTGGGTTGGGCTGAGGTGCTGAGGGCAGCGGACATCTTCATCGGTGTGAACGCCCTGGACTACTCGGGATATCCCGATTGTCGACCCGAATATATCGAAGCCTTCACCCGGCTGGCCAACCTGGCGACGCGGGAGACGGTGGAGGGCAGGCTCAAGATGCGAATCCATGCGCCTTTGATCCGAATGAGCAAGGCGGACATCATTCGCCAAGGTCTGGAGCTCGGAGTGGATTTCGGTCTGACCCACTCATGCTACGATCCCGACGATCAGGGACGAGCCTGCGGACGGTGTGACAGCTGCATCCTGCGTCGCAAGGGGTTTGAGGAGGCAGGCGTGGCCGATCCGACGAAGTATTCGCCATGGATCGCTCGCTGATGTCTCCAGTGAGGATTTCGCCGTGAAAAGACCGACGCGCTCCAGATGGCAGAGCTTCTGCGTGATGATGTTGCACAGTGTTTCATAGAGGACCGGGGTGATGGAGGAAAAAAATCAGGCTTTGACGCAGTTGGGGCGGCCGGTGGACTGCCCGCAGAACCCGGATGATGCCGTTCTCGAGACTTTTCCAAACCCTCATCCGGGAAGCCTTTATGTGGTGCGTCTGACAGCACCCGAACTGACATCCCTTTGCCCCATCACCGGGCAGCCCGATTTCGGCGTGCTGGTGGTGGACTACGTTCCAGCGGATAACCTGGTGGAGAGCAAATCCTTCAAGCTCTTTCTGGGGAGCTTCCGGAATCACGGCGCTTTCCACGAGGCGTGCACGGTGTACATCCACAATCGACTCCGGGATGCTCTGAACCCGCACTTTCTTCGCGTGGTCGGGCTTTGGAATGCGAGGGGGGGAATCACCATCGATGTGGTGAAGCAGTCGGGAAGACTTCCCGAGGGCTGTGAAACCCTTCCCCTGGTCAAAACCGCTTACCGTGGTGGAAGGGAGTGAGACGGGGGCCAGGAATCGGAAGTCGGGGGTTGGAGATCAGAGGTCAGAGATCGGAAGTCGGAAGTCGGGGGTTGACAGCGGGTTGTTGAACGCGGGTCGTCGAGTGCAACGGGGTCACAAGCTGCTGCCCGTGCTGCCAGGAGAGACGGCAAGACTGAGTCTCGAGGGCCCAACTCGAAACCCGAAACCCGAGACCCGAAACCGATCCTCACACGGCATTCCGGGACCCGGAGGGAAGACGAACCATGAAGGACCTGGTGAGAGCTTACCGATTGTACCGGAGCATGATGCAGCATCCTCATCTTCTGGATGAATTCCGTCAGGTCTTTCTCGACAGGCTGCTGGAGCTTGAAATCGTCACGGAAGAGACGGTGGCTCAGCAGGTGCGGGCGCTGCTGGACGAGCTTGCTGCGCCGGCCGACGCGGAAACCATCCGGGAATACCGGAACGCCCTGGTCGATCTCCTGTTCGCCCGGCATTCCACTGACTCCGAAATCGAAAACCACATCAATCTGGCTCGCAAACGGAATGCCTTCCGGAACCTGCAGCAGGTGGTCAACGCCGAGGGGGCTACCTCCGCTGAGATTCGCCGGGCGCTGAAGGAACTCACCAGCATTCCCCAGGGGACGCTCCACCTGCCCCCCGCGGAGGTCGAAGGCGTCCGTGTTGCCCTCATCGACCACTTCATCTCCAATCAGCTCCCCTTCATCGGCATCGCCAAGCAGCACATCACGCTGCGCGATGTGGACGAGATGCTGACCACTTCCCATTGGACTCCGCGCCGTTCCGGGAAGATCGGCGGAAAATCCGCAGGCCTTCTCCTGGCCCGCTGTGTCGTGCTCCCCCGGCTCACCGAGCGAGACCCTGAAATCGAGCAAAAGGTGGCCGTCCCCGAATCGCACTACTTCAGCTCAGGGATTCTTGCGGATTTCATCGACTACAACCGGTTCTACTCCCTCCACAGCCAGAAGTACAAGACAGGCGACCAGCTCGAGGACGATTATTACAAAATGGCCGCCATGGTGGAAAAGGCCGCTTTTCCGTCGGACATCATGGAGGAGCTCAGGAGCTTTCTCGCAGACGTGGGGGAGCACCCCCTCATTGTGAGATCTTCGAGCCTTCTGGAAGACAACATCGGCTATGCCTTTTCCGGCAAGTACGCATCTGTCTTCGTGGCCAACCAGGGGGATCTGGAGGCTCGAACGGCTGAGCTCGTCAGGGCGTACAAGCAGGTTTTTGTGAGTGTGTTCAGTCCAGGGGCCATATTGTACCGTCGCGACCACGACCTCCTGGATTATGACGAGCGTATGAGCGTGCTGGTTCAAAAGGTGGTGGGCCGGCGCTTCGGAGAGTATTTTTACCCGTTTGCAGCCGGCGTGGCTTTCTCGCAGAACATGCATCTCTGGACCCCGCGGATTCGGCGGGAAGAGGGGCTTGTGAGGATCGTTCTGGGGCTTGGGACCCGGGCTGTGGACCGGGTCGAGCCGGACTACCCGCGGATGATCGCCCTCAGTCATCCCACGCTGCGTCCCGAGGTGGCCGTTCAACAGGTCATGAAGTACTCACAGCGCATGGTGGATGTCTTGAACCTTCGAACCCGGAGACTGGAAACGATTCCCTATCATGACCTGCTGGAGGCGTCACCGCACCCGGAGGCTCACCTGGCCCTTTCCATCGAGGAGGGAGATCATCTGTCGCCGCAGCTCTTTCGAGGGCAGCCGATTCCACTGGAGAGAAGCTGCGTCACCTTCGACGGTTTCTTTGCCCAGACACCCTTCGTGGAGCTCATGCGCAAGATCCTGAGAAAGCTCGAGACGGCCTACGGTCGGCCCGTGGATCTCGAGTTCGCATGGGACCAGGACAGGCTCTATCTCCTTCAGTGCCGCTCGCTGGCCGCCAGGGAAGACATTGGACAGGTGACGGTGCCCCATGATATCGCTCCAGATGCCATCCTGTTCACCAATCATCGCGCGGTCGGCAACTGCGTGACCCTGGATATCGAGTATGTTGTGTACGTGGACCCCAAAGCCTATCAAAAGCTCTCCGGCTACGAGGAGAAGGTGGCTGTGGGCAGGGTGGTCGGAAGGCTGAACCGGCTTCTCAAGGCCGAGCGCTACGCCTTGTTCGGTCCTTCGCGATGGGGGACCAACGACATCAACATCGGTGTGAAGGTTGGCTACGAAGATATCAACCACGCGCTCATCCTGGGAGAAATCGCTTTCGAGGAGGGAGGGGTGACTCCGGAGGTGTCTTACGGGACCCATTTCTTCAACGACCTCGTGGAGGCGCGCATCACCCCGGTGGCCGTCTTCCCGGACGAGCCGGCCACCCTCTTCGACGAGGAATTCTTCTCGAAATCCCCGAGCATCCTGAGCTCCCTTGTGCCGGATTTTTCGCTGCCGTCCGAAGCCGTCAAGGTCATTCACGTGCCCACCTGCAGAAACGGTCAGGTGCTGCACATCTACCAGGACAGTCGAAACCAGGAGGGAATCGGCTTCTTCGGTCCCCGGACTGCAGATGTCTCCGGTTCCTGACTGCTACGAAAAGTTTCAAGTTTCAGGTTTCAAGTCTCAAGTTAAAACCTGCTCCCGTGGGACTTTTCATCGTTTAGGGTGGCCCGAAGGGGCATGAGGAACTGCTCTGAATGGTTTCGAGTCTCGGGTTTCGAGTTTCTGGTTGAAAAGCGCTCCGGGCCACGGCCCTTTCCTTCTTCGTGGTGGCCCGAAGGGGCATGAGGGAATGTTTTGAAAAGGGGGATGATTCCCATGCTTCCTCGGCATTGGTCATGGATTCCGCTGATCCTGTTGGTCGCCTGGGTGATGGCGGGCTGCGCTGCTCTCACGTCTCGACAAATTCAAAGGGAATTGAATCGCCCGACGGAGTGTGTGGAATTCTTCTCGCGCCTGGACCGTCATGTTGGGGAGGCGGGGGTGCGGGATGCTTCCACGGCTTCAATTCCGGGTTTTCCGTATCTCCGGGCCAGCCGTTTCCTTGCCGCACTGGGAGGGCGGGTTCGATCGGATGCCGAGAGGGACCAGTGGGTGGATCTCCTGCGGCGGGCAGACCTGGAGTCGAGGCAGAAAGAGGTCAGGAACCTGCCCGATGAAGCTCTGAAAGGGATCCTTGCCCCCGGGAAAGGAGGACCGGACCGCTCGAAGATCATGCACCGCGTTTCGGCCTGTGCTGAAAAGCTTCATGCCCATGATCGCTCCCAGCCCGGGTTTCTGGAGGCCCTTCGAGATCAAGCCCGGGTGCCGGATGAATACTCCCTGGGCATGAGGATTGCCGGGTTCTATCCCCTGGCCTCTGTTCCCGTGGCCGTGGTGACCCTTCGGGTCAGGGACCGGGTTCGGAAATGGTTCGAGGCTGACATGAACCGACTGCCCGTCCGCGGCGCGCTTCAACAATATGTTCCAGAGGCGTCGACCCGATTGCAGCCATCCACTGTGGCGGAATGGATCCAATCCGCCGCGTCCAATCCACTTTCCATTCCGCTGTTGAGCTCCGGGCAGGAGCTCGAAATACTGAACCACCATGCGCCGGAATTCGTCGTGGATGTGGCGGGTCCTCACGATCGTCCGGGTGCGGTTTCGAGAGCCCCCTGGGGAGCTCAGGTCGATGCAGGCGATCCCACCGTCTACGCATACCTGTCGCACGGCTTCCTGCGCGGTAAGGCCATTCTCCAGTGCAATTATGTCATCTGGTTTTCGAAAAGGGCCGGCGAAGCCTCACCCTGGATCGAGCGCGGCAACCTGGACGGCCTGACGGTTCGCGTGTCCCTGGACTTCAAGGGCAAGCCGTTCATGGTGGACATCATGAACAACTGCGGCTGCTACCATTTCTTCGTTCCGGACCCCGGGGCGGTCGCTCTGGTCCTGTCTCGGCCGGCGGCTCTCGACCCGTTCGTTCCCCAATGGCTCCCGGCCCTGGCTCCGGGGCAGCAGCTGGGAATCCGTATCAACTCCGGATGGCACCAGGTGGAGCGCGTCTACGCCGCATCGGCTGTGGGAGAGCAGGGAGCGGTCACGCCCTACCGGCTCGCCCCATACGAACAGATCGAGTCGCACCCGGCCGATGAGGGGCGTTGGAGGAGCCTTTTCGACAACTGCGGTATTGCCGTGGGCTCCGGGAGGATCGAGCCGCTCATCTTCTTTCCCATGGGCATCCGCAGCATAGGAAGCATGCGTCAGCGAGGCCGCCATGCCATCGACCTCATCGGCCGCGAGCATTTCGACAATCCTCATCTCTTCGACCAGAATTTCATCTTCTATTGACGGGAATGCAGTGCGACGGCCGGTTGCGTCAATCGAGGACGGGATCCAGAAGGACGAACAAGGCCTCGGAGAGTCCCGGATTGATTCTGATGTTTCGATAGTCCACCGTGCGGCGCAAGGCCCCGTTCGGCTCCATCTCGGTCACGCTCACCGGAAGCCAGAGCCGATTGTCGATGGTGAAGAGGTAACGCGTCGGGACTCCTCTCCGGAACGTATTGTCCGACAAGACATTCAGCACAGTCCGATCGGGCGTTTCCTGGACTTCCAGCTCGCCCTGGAACATGTCGGTGAGGGTGCGGCGGATGTTGGCGATGAGGACCCCATGGTCTGTCTGGTCGATCTGCTGCCCCGGGGAGATCTCCAGCAACGAATTGCGCGGTTCCAGGCGCAGTGTGAAGACCGAGGCCCATCCCGAGGGCTGCAGCAGAACCTTGCCGTCGGACGCGGGGTAGA
>Ga0105100_10000620_pt1 | contig 20791 bp, 13 predicted proteins | sample PPLLak12cMay2015_2_FD_87033 | JGI IMG/M metagenome (GOLD analysis project Ga0105100, IMG submission 87033) | Freshwater sediment microbial communities from Prairie Pothole Lake near Jamestown, North Dakota, USA - PPLs Lake P8 Core (1) Depth... | ecosystem: Environmental > Aquatic > Freshwater >...
CGGCGGGGTAGATATAAAGATAGGGACGGTAGAAGAAGAGGATCACCAGGAGCAAGAGCAGGGCAGCCAGCGCGGTGCGAATGGCGACCACCGCCATCGGCGCCATCCCCAACAGGATCGCCTGCCGTCCGAAGACCGGCGCCATCCCCAGGAAGAAGGCTGACCCCAGCGCGGCAAAGATGCCTTTGGTGGCCGGGGAGGACGGGCGTCGTTTGCGTGTAGTCGTCATGAAGATGTCGCTCTCGGTTTTTAGCTCACTTCACCAGCATTTTTACCTCATCCAGCAGCTCGTCGTTCATAAACTCGCCTTTTTGCATCAGGGTATGGATCTGTCCGCTCAGGCGCTGCTTTTCGTCTGGGGTCAGCTCTTTGGCGGTGACCACGATCACCGGGATCGGAGCAGTATCCGGGTTGGCTTTGAGCGCGTCCAGCACGGCGAACCCGTCCAGTTCCGGCATCATCAGATCCAGGATGACCAGATCGGGTAGCTCTTTGCGGGCGATCTCGATCGCTTGCTGCCCATTGGCCGCTTCCAGAATTGTGTAGTTGCCCTGCGCTTGCAGGATACGGCGGATCAGGCGGCGCGCCTCTTCGGTATCGTCCACCACTAGCACGTGGGGGAAGCGATCGTCGGCCACCTGGCTCAGCGCCGCCAGCAAGCCTTCCTGAGGCGTATCGGCTGTCTGAGCGGACAACACCACATTGCGCGCCCAGCCCTCGCCCAGAATGATGCGTTCGACCGGCATGGTATGACCGGTACAGTTTACCACGATCACGTCCTCGGGTTGAAATACGCCGGCGCGCGCCATCTTGATCAGCCCGGCAAAAGCCACGGCCGAGGCCGGCTCGACCGAAATACCCTCCATCTTGGCCAGGATGTGCATGGCGCGGAAAGCTTCCTCATCGGTAACGCTTTCGAACATCCCGCCGCTGTGGGCTTTCATGTGCTGGCGCAGCAGGGTGTAGGTGCGTCCGGGGTCGCCGGTGGATAGGGTGGCGATGTGGGTGCGCGGCGAGGCGATGGGTGTGGCCTGCATTCGGCCTTCGCGCCAGGCCTGCACCATCGGATCGCATCCGGCGGTCTGAATGCCGGCGATGGCGGGGACTCTCCGCACCAACCCGATGTCCACCAGCTCCTGAAACCCCTTGAGGACTCCGACGGGGCCAATGCCGCCGCTCACAGCCTGGAAGTACCAATCCGGCGCCCGCCAGGCTGTCGGGCGCGGCCCGGCGTGCGGCAGGCTGCCGCTGACTTGTCCGAGCTGCTCGGAGATCTCGAAGGCGACCGTCTTCATTGCCTCGACGGCCGGCACCGAACGCGTGCCTCGATCCAGATACAGGCCGCGGCGCTGTGCGAACTCCGCCGCCAACTGCTTGGCCTGATCGTAGGTGCTGGTGACCTTGACGACCTGCGTCCCATAGATCGCCACTTCGTGCATCTTCTCGGGAGGGACCAGGCTGGTCAGGAAGGCCCACAAGCGGATGCCCGCGCGCGCGCAGTAGGCCGAGTAGGAGATGGCCACGTTCCCGGTGGAGGCGACGACCGCCTCGGTGATCCCGGCTTCCTTGAGGACCGCGACGGTGACGGCCGCCTGCCGGTCTTTGAACGATCCGGTCGGGCTTTGGCGCTCGTCCTTGACGTATATATGGGGCAGGCCGAGCATCATGCCCAGGTTGTGCGCAGGGTAGAGGGGTGTTCCGCCCTCGCCCATGGAGAATCCGGTAGGCAGAGCGCGCACGGGCAGAAGATCCAGGTAGCGCCACAGAGTCTGAGGGCGACGTGCGATTGCCTGCGGATAATCAGGCGGCAGGGCCGTCAGCGCATAGCGGGCCTCGCGCCAGGCGCTTCCGCAGCGGGGACACGCCTGAGTGGTGGGGTGGTACGGCGTGCGCTGGTTGCAGTCGAGGCACTCGACCTCAACGCGCGACGCCATCATCGGCCTCAGTGGGCGGCGCGAGCGGGCCGGCTTCCGGCCCGGAGGGAGGCCGCAGCAGCGACTTGAGCTTGGCGATGATCTCGTCCGTCACTGCCGTCAGTGTGAAGCCCTTCTCCTGCAGCCGCTGCACACGGCGGCTCAGGTCGTCCAGCTGCTCCGCGGTCGGGTCACCCGACGTCAGCAGGGCGACCGGCACGGCGCGGGTGCGCTCGTCCTGCTTGAGGGCCTCGAACAGCTGCAGTCCGCCCGGTGCGGGCATATCGACATCGACGATGATCAGGCCCGGAGGCTGGGAGACAGCAGATGCCCAGGCCTGCAGGCCGTCGTCGATCGCCGAGGTGGCCGCGCCGGTCGTGGTGTTGATGAGGGCCACAAGGCCGGAACGCTCTTCATCCGGCACCGAGACCACCATGATCGGGGGGATCGCGCCGGTCTTGAGGCCCAACCGCCCCAGAGACATGTTCAAGTTGTCGCGGTCGACAGGGCGGCGCAGCATGTCGAGCGGCCCCGGCCAGTAGCCCAGGCCGCTATCGGGATGCAGGGCGGCGACGAGCGTCGGGATCCCGGAGGAGGTCCTGTCGGCGCGCAGCTGGGAGAGCAGCCGCCAGGCAGCCGCCTGGGCCATGCCCGCGGCAAGGACGATGCCCGCCGGATGGATTTCGCCAACAGTCTGGAGGGTGCGCTCGGGGTCTGCCAGAATGTGGCTGCGCAGGCCGGCTGTCTCGATGGCTTGGCCAAGTGCCTGGCTTGACTTCTCCTCGGGATCGATCACAAGGACGAGTGGTGCTTCGGCAGGCTCGACCGGCGGGAGCCCCGGCCCTTCGACCGGGAGCGAGAATGCGAAGGTGCTGCCTTCGCCCAGCGCGCTCTCGACCCAGATGCGGCCGCCGTGCAGGCTGACCAGCTGCCGGCAGATCGAGAGCCCCAACCCGGTCCCGCCGCTCTTGCGAGTGGGCGAGGAGTCGACCTGCGAGAAGGGTTCGAACAGCCGGGATTGATCGGCGGGGGCGATGCCGGGGCCGGTGTCGTAGACTGCCACCACGACCTCGCGCTTGCCGCCGCGCTCGACGGCACGGGCGGTCACCCCAACATGCCCCTTCTCGGTGAACTTGCAGGCGTTCGAGACCAGGTTGAGCAGAATCTGGCGCACGCGGATGTTATCGGCCTGGATCGGTGTCAGATCGTCGGGCACATCGACCATCAACTCGATCGGCCGGTCCCTGACCAGGCCGGTGGCCGTGGCCATCACGCTGCGGATGATCTCCCCCAGATCGACCTCGGTGAAGGCGAGCTCCATCTTCCCGGCGTCGATGCGCGAGATATCCAGAATGTCGTTGATCAGGCCCAGCAGGTGCTGGCCGGCATTGTAGATGGCCTGCAGGTCCTGTGATTGAGTCTCGTTTACCGGCCCATCGATGCCCTTCAGGATTACGCGTGAGAAGCCGATGATCGAGTTCAGCGGGGTGCGCAGCTCGTGGCTCATGTTGGCCAGGAACTGCGTCTTCAGGCGGTCGGCCTCACGCATCTCCTCCAGGGCCTGCTGGGCGAGCTGGTAGGTGCGGGCGTCCTGCATCGCCAGGGTCAGCTGCTGAGCCACCCCTTCGACCAGCAGTCGATCATCCAGTGACCAAGGCTTGGCGCCCTGCCTGGCGTCCACTTCGAGGTAGCCCAGGACGCCGGTCTGGCTGCGCAGCGGCACCACCAGCTTGTCTCCCGTGGCGGCTGGCTGTGCGACCGGGTGATCGTCAAGTTCGCGAAGCTCACCGCCGTCGTCCACATAGCCGGAGGCGTTCGCCCAGCTGACCACAATCTGCGCCGGCGTGAGCGGGCTGACCTCGGACGGCTCATGGGGGGCTCGGGCGGCATGCGCGGCCGGCGCCGGCTTGCGGCGATCGAGGACCAGAGCTACGCCACGATATCCGAGCTTCTCGCCGGCCAGCGTCTGGCGTACCAATGCGTTGACAACCAGAACCAGATCTTCTCCGGCACGCGTCCGCGCTTCCAGACGCAGGTCGTGGATCTCCTCTTGGGCCTCGAAGGCCTGCGCGAGGATCTGAGCCGAGCGGGTGTTGAACCCCAGATCGCTGACCTTGCGGTCCAGCGCCTCTTCCAGGGTGTAGCCGAGCACCTGTTCGATCTCCGGGCTGCACCACACGATCGTGCCCTGGGCGTCTGTCTCCCAGACCCAGCCCTGGGCCCGCTCCTTCTCGCTCAGCCCGAGCCGCAGCGGCGAGAGCGCGCCGGTGCGCGGCGTAGACTCAATCAACCCGGCGAACAGGCTCTCAAGCCGGTTGTGGAGTCGATCCTGCGGACTCTTGGACATACTGCCTCATTTCCTGCGCCAGCTCCCGGTAGTGCTGAGCGCCGCGGCTGGCCGGAGCGTAGACCGTGATGGGTTGGGCGAAGACCGGGCTTTCGCGCAGGCGCGTGTCGACTTCGATGGTGGTCTTGAAGACTGCCTGGCTGAATGCCTGGCGCACCTGCGCCTCCAGGCTGCGGTGGATCCGGTTGCGGCGGTCGACCATGGTCAGCAGGACGCGGTAGCGCAGGCGCGGGTTGGTCCTCTGGCGGATGCTGCGCACAAGCTCGAGCATGTCCCGCAGAGCGTGCGCGGAGAAATACTCGCATTGTGTCGGGATGATCAACAGGTTGGCGGCGGTCAGGGCCGAGCGCGTAATCGGGCCGAGCGAAGGCGGGCAATCCAGCAGGATGACGTCGTAGTTCGTCGCCGCCATGAGCGCCTGGCGCAGCAGGTGTTCGTAGCGGTCGCGCACGCCTAGGAACCGTTCTGCCAGGGCCAATTCCTGGCTGGCGGGGATCAGGTCCAGGCCGGGCAGGCCGGTCTCGCGGCTCACGCCCACCGGGGAGTAGTTGCCCAGCAGCACGTCGGCAACCGATCGCCGGACGGACGAGGGGTGCACGCCCAGTGAGAGGGTCAGGTTGGCCTGCGGATCGAGGTCGACCAGCAGGACCTCGGCGTGGCCCTCGACCAGCGCGGCCCCGAGCGACAGGGTGGTGGTCGTCTTTCCGACCCCGCCCTTCTCGTTGGCGATAACGATGACGTGGGTCATGCGGCTTCCTCCGCGCGTTGCGCGGCCGGGACACTCGAGGGGTGGCCGTCGCCGCCGGGGGCCCCGCCTGCTTCTTGCGCCAGGCGGATGCGAGCGCTGCGGGCGCCGAGAGTCTGGCGCAGCTCCTGGATGGCCGTTTTCATCATGCTGTCGACGTCGCTGGCGGCGCGCACCTTGCTGGAGATTTCCAGGATCGACTGCTCGCGGCGCGCCCGGTGCAAAGTCTCGTCGAACAGGCGGGCATTCTCCAGCGCAACGCTGAGCTGGTCGGCAAGGATCTGCAGCACGGCGACATCGTCTTCGCTGAAGGCGTGCGGCGAGGTGTGTTGAAGATCGATCGCCCCGATCACGCGCTGCCCGATCTTGAGTGGCAGGCCGAGCTCGCAGCGCGTGTCCGGCAGCAGCGGGTTGGGCAGGTGGAACGGATCCTGAGCGGTGTCCTGGGCGATGTGATGCTCGCCTGTACGGGTTACCTGGCCGACGACCGAACGCGAGCCGACGGCCAGTCGGTGGCCGCGGGCGATCATCTCCCGTCCGGCCTCCCCGGTCGATTCGCGCACAACGGCGAATTCGCCGTCATCCGAAAGCAGGAAGACGGAGACGTGGTAGAGGGAGAAGCGCGCACGGATCAGCTCGATGGAGCGGCGCAGGAGCGTGGATGGATCGAGCAGGCCGGTGGCATCGCGAGCGATCTCGGCTGCGGTCTGCAGCTGGGCGGCCCGGCGCTGGGTCTCGTCCAGCAGGCGGATCTGTTCCAGCGCCGTGGCGACCTCATCGGCGACGCTCTGGAGGACGTCCTTGTCGACGTCATCCCAGCCGCTGGGCCCCTGCGGGACTTCTGCCCGGATGGCGCCGATGGATTCACCGCGCAGCGCGATGGGCACTTCGATCGGCTCCTCTTCGCTGGAAGCCGGCGGGCCGCTTCTCAACGCGTACTCAAACGTGCTGCGGCGCGGGTCGGAGGTGCGGGCATCCAGCACTTTGTCCCAGGCATCGCGTGTCTGGCGGCGATACAGGGCGTCGACCTGCTGCAGGCTGTGTTCCATGTCCTCGAACAGGCGTGTGTTCTCGATGGCCACTGCCAGGATACCGGATAGGGTCTCGAGGATCTCGGCGTCCGGTTCGCCCAGGCTGTTCGGTTCGACCTGCTCAACGGCGAGGGCGCCGATCGCCTGGCCGCGTGTCATCAGCGGCACGGCCAGCAGTGCGCGCGGCTCGGTCTCGGCGGCGCTGAGCAGGGGCATGCGCTCGTCGGCGGCGAGGTCGGGGATCATGACCGGGGCTTTGAGCCCGACGGCGCGGCCGAGAATGCCCTGGCCGACCGGCGTGCGAGTTCCGAGGGCCAGGGGGCGGGTCGGCGCGGTGGCGGACGAGGCGCGGATCAAGATCTCGGCGCCCTCCTGCAGGCCGAGGGTTACGCGCCGATAGCCGAAGGCGCGCCGGATCAGATCCGTGGATCGATGCAGCACCTCACGCAGCCCGAGCTGCTCGCTGATCTGCCGCGAGACTTCGATCATCTTGCGCCGCTGAGTGGCGCGCTCGGTCTCCGAGCTGAGCAGGCTGGCATTCTCGATGGCGATCGCCAGCTGGTCGGCCACGGTCTGCATGATGAGCAGGTCGTCGGCGTCGAATGCATTCTCATCCTTGCTCTGTGCGTCCAGCACCCCGGTGACGCGGCCGCCGACGCGCAGCGGCAAGGCCATCTCGGAACGCGTCTCCGGAAGGTCGGGGTTGGCGAAGTGGGCCGCGTCTGAGCCGACGTCGGCGGCGATGCGGGCCGTGCCGCTTTCGGCAACGTAGCCGACGATGCCCATCCTGCCGACGGCCAGCTTGTGGCCGCGCAGCAGCATACGCCGGCCGCCTTCGGAAGAGGCTGCCCGCAGCAAGGCGTACTCGTTCTTGTCGTCCAGAAGGAAGACGGCGGCGTGATAGAAGCCGAACCGCTCCGACAAGAGGCGGACCGATTCGTCCAGCAGCTTGTCGATCTCGCGCACGGCCGCGGCATCGCGGGCGACCTCGGCGGCGGTGCGGATCTGGCGCGTGCGTTCCTCGACGCGGTCCTCCAGACCGCGGTAAAGGGCCTGGAGCTCGTCGGCCATTTCGTTGAAGGCCGCAGCCAGGCGGCCGATCTCATCCGTCTGTGTCACAGGTACCCTGTGCCGCAGATCGCCGGTGGCGATGCGTTCGGCCCCGCCGGTGAGGTCCCCCAACGGGCGCAGTGAGCGGCGCGTCGCCAGAGGCACAATCACTGCAACCAGGGTGAAGGCGCCGACCAGCAGCAGCAGGCTGAACAGGGAGAGCGAGTTCAAGCCGGTGTAGGCGACCGACTGCGGCATCTCCAGCACGACGGCCGTGCTCAAGTCGGGTACCCAGCGGTAGTAGGCCAGCACCTGGTCTCCGTCCAGTGCCCGGAACTCCAGGCTGCCGCTTGGCTGGTCAGGGATGCGATCGAAGACGGGATGCTCAGCCACGCGGACGATGCGGATCTGGCCGGTCTCGAGTGGATCGTAGACGGCGAGGGTGTCGGGCTGGATGAGGAAGTACAGCTCGCTCGACGGGACCTGCACTGCGCCCACGTCTACGATCAACGTGGTTATTCGGGCGTCATTCGACATGCCGACCAGCGCCGTCTGCAGTTCCGGATCGTCGCTGGGGAAGGGCATCACGGTGAAGAACGAGATCGGCGTCGCCCGGCTGAAAGCCATGTCGCGTGTGACATGCGAGGCCGTGGTGGGCATCTCGGCGATGCCGGCGATCGTGTCCCCCTCCCAGAATCGAGGCGTGGCGGCCAGGATCAAGCCGTCGCTCATGCGCACCACCATCAGCCCGGTGTACAGGCCATCGCTGACGCGTTCGTTGATGGTGGTGAGCCGCTCGACGATCTGGGCGCGCAGCTCGTCGGCCTGGCGCGGGCGCGAGATCTGTGCCGCCAGCTGGCCGGCCAGATCGGCGAAGGAGCGCGTCTGGGTGGCCGCCCAGAGGGGGTACTCGTGCGCCGTACGCCAATCCTCGAGCGCCAGGGCCTGGCGTTCCGTAGCCTGGCGAAGCTGGACGACGACCTGGTCGCGCAGCAGCGCGCGCGAGCGCTGATAGGCGGCCAGACCCAGGATCAATAGCGGGATGAGCGCCAGCGGGAGCAGCGTCAGAGTCAGGCGGGCGGAGAGGCTCTCGCGCGGGGAGGCGATGCGCAACCGCTTCCAGAACGGGACCTGTGCGGTCATGCCTTCGCCTCCTCCGGCTTCGAGTCGGCCGGGCCTTCGCCGTCTCCCGGCGGCTCAGCCGGGGTCGCATCGGCGGTCTTCCCCAGACGGGCCACAACGCGCGAGGCGGTCAGGCCACGGCTGAGCTCGCGCGCGGCGGTGGCCAGCACCGTCTCGACATCCGCCGAACGGCGGATCTTTGCGGTGATCTCATGGATCAGCTGCTGCCGTCGGGCAGTGCGCCGCACCTGTTCGAGCAGGCGCGCGTTCTGCAGCGCCGTCCCGACCTGGCTGGCGACTGTGGCCAGCAGGGCAGCATCGTCTTCAGTGTAGCGGTTCTCCGCCGTCATATCCTGCACCACGATCGCGCCGACGACCGATTCGCCCACAAGCATGGGCACGCCCAGCCAGGACTTGGGCGGAAGATCGTAGAGCGCCAGACCCATGGACTGCGCGGTCTCCTGCACGTCACCCTCGACCAGCAGCGGCGTGCGCACGCGGACGACTTCGGAAAGCAGGTCTTGCGAGAGCGCCGCCGCGGGCTCGCTGCGGATCTCGCCATGTTCGGAGACGTATGGAAGCGAGACCTCGTCGCGATCAGAGTCATACAGGGCGACCAGGAAATCGGTGTTGCCGATGACCTGGTTGACCTGGTTGTGAATCACCCGGTAGAGGGTATCCAGGTTGGTGAGCTGAGAGACAGCCTGGCTGATGCGGTTGACCACCTCGAGTTCGATGACGCGTCGGCGCTCCTCGGAGTACTGGCGGGCGCTTTCCAGCGCCAGGCCGGCCTGGCTGGCGACGGCCTCCATCAGAGCCGTATCCTCGTCCGACCAGCGCTCTCCCGGCAGCGGCTTGCGGGCGGCGATGGTGGCAACGGTCTCGCCGCGCACAACCACCGTCGTCGCCGCCAGCCGACTGTCTTCCAGGACGACCGTCTTGCCTTCCCCCGCCGACTGGCGCGCCGCCTCTTGGACGGGCAGCTGTCCGTCGCCGGCGGCGCTTTCTCCCAAGTGCACCGTCGTAGACGTCTCGCCGGAGACGGCGCGCGACCAGGACTCGCGCCAGCGGGCGCGGGCCAGGTCCTCGGCGTCCTGCAGGCGGACTTGCGCCTCACGCAGGACGCGCGTGCTCTCGAAGGCCGTGGCCAGCTCGGCTGCGATCGCCTCGACGGCGCGGATATCGGCTTCCTGGAACGCGTACGGCGTCTTGCTCTGAACGTCGAGGGCGCCGATCAGGCGATTGCCGGCCATGACCGGCACGGCCATCTCCGCGCGCGTGTCCGGGAGGAGGGGATTGCGGAAGTAGAACGGGTCCTGGGTCACGTCGTTGGTGACGCGCGGCAAGCGGTTGGCCGTCACCCATCCGACGATCGAGGCACTGCCCACGGAAAGGCGGTGCCGCCGGGCGAGCAGTTGTCGCCCGGCCTCGCCGGTGCTGGCCGAGAGCACGGCCCACGTGCCGGTCTCGTCCATCAGGAACATCGACGCGTGATAGAACTGGAACCGCTCCCGGATCAATTCGACGGCGTGTGCCATCATCTGCGACGGATCGAGGGATTCGCCCGCCATGCGGGCGATCTCGGCCGCAGTCTGGAGCTGCAGGGTCTGCCGCTCGAGGTCGCGCGTGCGCTCGCTGACGCGCTGCTCGAGGCCGGTGACCAGGCCGCGCAATTGCGTGGCCATGGTGTTGAAGGCCGACGCCAGCGCGCCCAACTCATCGCGCGAGCGGACGGGGACCTGGATGTCGAGCTGACCCTGACCCAGACGTGTGGCCGCATCCACGACCTGGCGGATGGGGCGGACGATCAGGGTGGTCAGCAGCAGGCCGATGAGCAGCACCGCCGCGGTAATGCCCAGCGTCGCCGGCAGCAGCCGCCCGAAGAGGAGCGACTGCGTGGCTTGCTGCACCTGGGTCTCAAGTCGCGCGGCCGGGGCCATCACTTCACTGGCCTCGACCACGCTGCCCAGGCTCCAGGCGGTGCTCTGCAGCGGTGTGAATGCCACGAATAGCTCCCGCCCTGCGACCGAGACGGTCTCGAAACCGCTTTCGCCGGCGGCCATGCGGCTCAGGATCGGCGCGAATCCGGTCGGCGAAGCGCTCAGGTCCGGGCCGACCTCGTCCGGAGCCGGAGGGCGCCCAAGCAGATCCTGGTAGCCCTGGCTGGGCAGGGCGATCGCCCGCCCGGTCTGGTCGATGACGAACGGGTAGCCCGATTGCAGGTAGCGCGTCGCTTCGACGCTGACGCGCAGGTCGTTCAGCGTGACGTCGAAGCCGACCACGCCCACAAGCTGTCCCCGCCCGCCGCGCACCGTCATGGCGGCGGTCGTCACCAGACCGCGCCCGGTCGCGTCTAGATACGGCTCGGTCCACCACACCCTCCGGTCGGGACGTGAGTTGGACAGGGCGCCCGTATACCACGGCCGACCGGTCACGGCGAAGTCGGGCGGCACCACGGCGCCCAACTCGATGTTCGGGTAGTAGCGAACCACGTCACGCGGGGTTCCCAGGTAGACCGCCACTGTGCTCGGGTTGCCGGCCAGGACGTCGGGGACGAGCAGGTCGAGGAAGGCGGTCGCGGCAATATCGCTCGAGACGTTTGCGGTGAGTGCGCGAGTGTTGGGGACGAAGACGCTGCTGACGTCTTCGGCGCCGTTCATGTACTGGCCTTCGCTGCCCAGGAACATGTGCTCGTCGACTGGCCAGAAGGCCTCATCCGCAGGGCGCTGGTCGAACGCCGCCGCGGCATAGCCGCCAACGGTCTCGACCTGGCCGGCGATGTCCGCCAGGCTGAGGTCGATCTCGCGCGCGCCTTGTTCCGTAAGCTGGATCAGGTAGGATTCGGCCTGCTGGCGCAGCGCTTCCTGGCTGATCCGCTGAGCGTCGACGCCGGACGACCGAATCGCGTCGATGGCGATGGCCGCGGTGGTCAGCGCCGCAACGGTCGAGAGCACAAGGAAGACGAGTAGCAGCCTCGACCGGATTCCCCAACCTGCGCGGACTGCCTGTTGTTCCTGCATGGTCCCGTCCGACTGCATCGGTGTGCCCATGTCCCTTCTGACCGCGATCAGATCGCGGGTTCCTCGGCGGCGCGGCTTTCGGCTTCGGCTTCGCTGGCGGGGGTCAGCGGAGCCGCGGCCGGCGGCAGCAAGCGGATCTCGATCTCGGGCTGCCCGAGCGCTCGATGGAGCGTCTCGGCCGCGGTGCGCAGGACGTCGCCGACCTCCAGAACGCCGGTGACCTGCGAAGTGACCTGGCTGATCAAGCGCGCCCGGTCAGCCGCAGCGGCCGAGGTCTGAGCCAGGTGTGCGTTCTGGATCGCGGCGCTGAGCTGGTCGGCCAGTGTCTGCAGCACGGCCAGGTCATCCGGGTTGAAGGCGTCCGGAGACTGGCTCTGCACGTCAAGGGCGCCCAGGACGCGACCTCCCACCTGGAGCGGGACCGCTGCTTCGGAGCGCGTCGCTGGCAGGAGTTCATTGCGAAAGTGGACCGGATCCTGCGAGACTTCGGAGGCGAGGCGCGGCTGGTTGTTGGCGGTCACCCAGCCGATGATCGATTGCGACCCGACCTTGAGCTGGTGGTTACGGGCGATGAGCGCCTGGCCGATGTCGCCGGTCGCGGCGCGCAACACGGCGCTGGCGCCCGAGTCGTCGACCAGGAAGATCGAAGCGTGGTAGTAGCCGAACCGATCGCGGATCAGTTCGACCGCCCGCCGCAGGAGCTCCTCCAGGTCGGGCGTGGAGATGGCCGCGCGGGCGACCTCGGAGGCGGCGCGGATCTGGCGCGTGCGCTCTTCCACGCGCTGTTCCAGCGAGCGGTACACGCCGCTCAGGTCCTCAGCCATGCGGTTGAGCGAACCGGCCAGCTGGCCCAGCTCGTCCTCGCGATCCTCGGGCACGCGGAACTGCCAATCGCCCTGCGACATGCGGCCGGCGAACTCGCTCAGCGTCGCCAGGGGCCGCATCAGCCGGCCGGTGACCAGGGTGACGGTCACGACCGCCAGGACCGCCGAGATCGCCAGGATGACGCCGGTGAAGGGAGCCAGGCTGTTCAGCCCCGAGTAGACCTGGCTCTGCGGGAGTTCGTTAACCACGGTCCAGCCCAACTCGGGATACCACTGTACGGCGGCGATGACCGGGGTGCCCTGCAGGTCGTTGTACTCGAGCGTCCGGATGTCGGGCGTCTGAGGCTGCTCCAGCACCGGGTGGCCGGCCTGGCTGACGAGCTCGTAGGTGCCTCCGTAAGCGGTCACCCTTACCAACGCCTCCGGCGGGATCAGGAGGGACGTCATGCCGCGGCGAACGAGGTACGGCCCGGTGCGCTCGGTGAATACTTGGAGGCTCTCCAGCAGCTGGCCGACGGCGATCCCGCGGTTGACGCCGATCAGGATCAGGTCGGGTTCATCGGTCAGTCCACTGCGCATGGGCACGATGGTCAAGACAGCCAGGCTGCCGGGCGAGACGAGTGCGTTCTCGACGGCGGGCAGGGTGTGCACGGTGATCCCGGCGGCGAGCAGATCGGCAGGCGGCGCCAGGGTCTCCAGGTCCCAGGCGCGGTCGGTGGCCACCACCACCCGGCTGGCTGCCGAGGTGGCGATGAGCAGATCGGTGAACAGATCCTCGCCGGGCTGGTTAGCGATGGCGGCCAGCTGATCGCGGGCGGACTCGACCACTTCGTCGTCGGCCGCGGCCGGATCCGGAAGCAGCGCAGCGGCGGCCTGGCGCAGCGCACCGCGCTGCGAAGCAAGGAAGAGTTGCTGCTCGCGATCCTCGACCCACGTCAGCAGGAGCGTCGATTGAGACTGAGTGGCCGAGGTCATCTGCTGCGAGGCCACGCCGCGCAAGATGGCGCGCGTGCGCAGGTAGGCCGCGCCGGCCATCAAGAGCAGGGGGATGAGGACCAGCGGCAGCAGGGTGATGGCCAGCCGTCGGCTGAGGGGCCGGCGCGGCCGAGCTGCGACCAAGGAGGCGGCAGGTATGTCGGCCACGGCTACTGCAGCTCCCAGACCTGCTCGCCGGCCAGCATGCGCTGGACCTGCTCGGGGAAGCGATCGGGATCCAGCGGCTTGCCCACGAAGCCGTCGAAACCGGCGGCGCGTGCCCGCTGCAGTTGTTCTTCGCTGGCGTAGGCGGTCACCGCCACGACGCGGATCTTGCGCAGGCTTTCCGAGGCGCGAATCTTGCGCAGCGCCTCGTAGCCGTCCTCGTAGGGAAGCCGGATATCCATCAGAATCAGGTCGACGCGGGGCAGGGTGTCGGCGTACTCGACCACCTCGTATCCCGACGTCTTCCACTCACAATGGACGCCGATGTACCCGAGCATGCGGGCCATGAGGACGAAGTTGGAGACGTTGTCCTCGACGATCAGAATGGTTGCGTCCTTAACGTTGCTCGACACGGATGCCTCTCCCTGATCACGGTTCCGGGCTGCGTGGGGGCGGCGTCAGACGCCCGGTGGAGGCGCGCCGCAGAAAGCGGGCCACCTGTCGCGGGAGCAGATCGACGTCGATCGGCTTCTGGATGTAACCGTCGCAGCCCGCTTCCAGGCTGCGCTCGCGATCGCCTTTCATCACATTGGCCGTGATAGCGACGATGGGCACCTTGGCCAGCCGCGGATTGCCCTTTAGCCGGGTGGCCAGCGTGTAGCCGTCCATGCCCGGCATGTTGATGTCGACGAGGATCAGATCGGGCTGACAGCTCTGGACGAGGTCGAGGGTCTCTCGCGCGGTGCCGGCTTCGACAACCGTGTAGCCTTCCGCCTGCAGGATGCGGCGGACCAGGATGCGGTTGTCGGTCGTGTCCTCGACGTACAGGACCGTACAGTCGTCGCCGGCCATCGCCACCCCGAATCTCACGAAGGCAGTTCGATTGTAGGCCAGGGGGGAGTGGCGGGGCGTTAAGGAAACATTGCAGGCGCGCCGCGCGCCCGGCTGGATAGGCCGGGCGCGCGGCCGTGCTGGTACGCAGGTACTATGCCGGTCGGTCGGAGAGCAAGTGCTCGAGTGCGGCCAGCAGCAGGAGCACATTCTCCGTTCGGCACGAGTGACCCATCAGCCCGATGCGCCAGATCTTGCCCTTCAGTTCACCGAACCCGGCGCCGATCTCGATGTTGTACTCCTCCAGAAGCCGCCGCCGGAGCATCGGCTCGTCCACACCCGGAGGCACGCGCACCGTGGTCAGAGTCGGCAGCCGGACCTCAGGCGACACGAACAGCTCGAGGCCCATGGCCGTGAGCCCGTCACACAACAACTGGGCCACGCGCACGTGCCGGGAGTAGCGCTCGGCGAGGCCCTCTTCGTGGACCAGGCGCAAAGCCTCGTGAAACGCGAAGGCCGAGGAGATGGGTGCGGTATGGTGGTAGGCGTGCTCTGGTCCCCAATAGCCGGCCAGGAGGCCGAGGTCGAGGTAGAAGGGCGACACAGGCGTCTGTCGGCGGCGGAGCGAATCCACGGCGCGCGGGCTGAGGCTGATCGGGCCCAGGCCAGGCGGGCTGCCGAGGCATTTCTGCGAGCAGCTGTAGCACACGTCGATTCCGATCCGGTCGACGTCTACCGGAAGCCCTCCGAGTGAGGTGACGGCGTCGACGAGGAGCAGTGCGCCGCTGTCATGAACGACGCGGGCGATATCCTCCAACGGCTGAAGCACGCCGGTCGATGTCTCGGCGTGAACGATGGCGACGACCTTGACCGGGGTGCGCGCCAGCGCCGCGGCGATCTCGTCGGCGGTGAAGACCTGGCCCCAGGGCCGCTCGAGCACCTGGACGCTGATCATGTGCCGGCGGGCGACGTCGGCCATGCGCTGGCCAAAGAAGCCTTTGGCGCAGACCAGGATGTTGTCGCGCGGCTCTAGGACGTTGGCGATGGCGGCCTCCATAGCCGCCGTGCCCGTGCCGGGGACCGTCAGGGTCAGTGCATTGGCTGTAGCGAAGATCGGGCGCAGCATGGCCTGGGTCTCGGCCATGACCTGCATATAGTACGGATCCAGATGGCCGACCAGCGGAGCTGCCATGGCAGACAGGATGCGAGGATGAACGCTGCTCGGGCCGGGGCCGAGGAGCAGGCGGGCGGGCGGGTCAAGCGGCGCGTGAGGCGCGGTGTGGACGGAATCGGAGGCCATCGAGCACTCCTTTCGCGTGCATTATCGCATGGAAGCGCGCGGATGCAATGCGAGGCAAGGCAAGACGCCCTGCGGTGCAGGGCGTCTTCGACGGCTGAGAGCGAGGAGCGGGTGATGGGATTCGAACCCACGAATGGTAGCTTGGGAAGCTACTGCCTTACCACTTGGCTACACCCGCGAGCGGAGCGATTATAAGGAGCCGCACAGGGGTTGTCAAGCCAGATGCCGTCGCAGCGCATCCAGCGCCAGGCTGACGGCCCAGAAAGGCGCGTTCTCCGGGGAACCGCCGTAGAAATGCTGGCCTCGATCGCGACCCTCGGGAGTCGCGGTCAGAAGGTCGAGGCGGAAGCGCGAGCCTTCCTGCCTCAGGGAAAGGGCGATGCCCGCGGCCGGCGCACGCGCCACGACTGATTCCATTTCCTCCGGCGAGAGCGGGGCGTTGCGCCGCTCGAGGGATGCGGCCGCATAGCCGGACAGCGCCGCCGCCAGCGCACCACCAGTGCCGGCCTCGACGCCGATCAGAGACCAGCCGCGCTTCTCCAGGCCGATGGCCACGATCGATTCCAGCGAGACGTCATCCAATCCATAGACGGCCGATCCGAGCCTGGCGCGCAGGGTCGCCTCAGCCGAGTCCAGGATCGCTGTGCAGGCCCGGGCGTCCGAGGCGCGCGCCACGACGCGGACGTCGACTCGGCCCGGGTGGGCGGAGAGCCCGACGGTGGGATTGGGGGTCCGCTCCAGGTCCTGAATGCGCTCGTCGATGGCCGATTCTCCCAGGCCGGCCGTGCGGACCACGCGCACGCACACCACGCTCTCCAGGCCATAGCGGGTGCGCAAGTAGGGCAGGACGCGCTCTTCAAGCAGGGTGACCATCTCGGCCGGGACGCCCGGGAGCGAGATGATCGCCCGCTCGCCGAGCTCGACGATGAACGCCGGCGCCGTGCCGACCGGGTTCTCCAGAGGCAGCGCGCCGGCCGGCAGGAGCGCCTGCCGCCGATTGTTCTCCGTCGGTGTGCGGCCGTAACGCGTGAAACGCTCCTCGATCTGGCTCCACAGCTCAGGTCGGAACTCGGTCTCGACCCCCAGCGCAGCCGCCACGGCCTCGCGCGTGGGATCGTCGACCGTCGGGCCGAGTCCGCCGGTGGTGATCAGAATCTGGCTGCGCGCCAGGCCGTCGCGCACCGCGCCGACAATGTCGGGCAGGACGTCGCCCACCAACGTGACGCGTGAGAGCTCCAGCCCGATCGAGCGCAGGCGCCGGGCGATCTGCGGCGTGTTGGTGTCGGCGATCTCGCCCTGGAGCAGCTCCGAGCCGATAGCCAGCACCTCAACGACGGGGCTAGACGACGTTGTACTCATGAATCAATCGGCCCTCGGTGAAGCGAGCCAGGTCAAGTGTCGAGACGTCGACCGACGAGGCGGCCCCGTCGAGGATGAACTCCGCCATCAGCTTTCCGGAGATCGGGCCGTGCATGAAACCGTGGCCCGAGAATCCGCCGACGACCCAGAAGCCCTCGACCGGCGTGGGGCCAAAGATCGGGTGTGAGTCAGGGGTGACCTCGTATAAGCCGGCCCATCCCGACAGGCGGCCGGCGCGCTCGAGCAGCGGCATGCGGGCGGCGGCGTGCTCGAGAGCAGTCAGCTCCCAGACCTCGTCGATGTTCTGATCGAGACCGGGCGCCTGGTCCGGGTTGGACATCCCGGTCAAGAGGCCCTCGCCTTCACGATGGAAGTAGAGCGATTGGGCGAAGTCGATAACAAAGGGAAAGTCGAGGGGCAGTTCGGGCAGGGGTGTTGTGGTGACCATCTGCCTGCGTATCGGGGTGACCGGGATTTGCACCCCGGCCATGGCGCCGATGGCCGCCAGCCACGGCCCGGCGGCATTGACCACGTGAGCGCAAGCGATTCGGCCGGCCCGTGTGCGAACGGCCCGAACCCGGCCGGCCTGGTATTCGATCGCGATGACCTCGGCGTCGGTCAGCGTGCGGGCGCCCAGCTGCCGCGCCCGCTGGAGGTAGCCCATGACCACGCTGTTCGGGTCAGCCAGACCGTCGAGGGCGTGGAATGTGCCGGCCAGCGCATCGGGGAAGTGCATCAGCGGCAGACGCCTGCGGACCTCCTCGGCCTCCAGCCACTCGACCTGTACGCCCAGCCCGCGCTGCATGGCGACATTGTGCCGGAAGACCGCCACCTCCTCGGGCTTGGTCAAGACGAAGAGGTACCCGCACTTGCGGTAGTTGCAGTCTGTGCCGGTATCCTGGCGCAGGCGTTCCAGCATCGGCAGGCTGGCGATCGACAGTCGGACGTTGACCGCGGTGGCGAACTGGTAGCGCACGCCGCCGGCGCAGCGGCCTGTGGCTTCCTGGCCGAAGTGGGAGTCGCGTTCGAGCAGGAGCACGCTCCCGGCGCCACGGCGCGCCAGGTGGTAGGCTGTGCTGGCGCCCATGACCCCGCCGCCGATGATGACGATATCAGCTCTTTCAGGCGGTTCCGTCGTCATAGCTGATAAGCGCGCTCATATCCGCAGAAACGCGACGAAGGACCAAGGGCCGGTCCTTCGTCGGACGGTCGCGGGGTCGGCGGGCTTTACCTCCGGTCGCTATTCGATGCCCAGGTAAGCCTTCTGTACCATGGCGTTCTTGCGCAACGCCGCCGCCGAGTCGCTCAGCACGATATCGCCGGACTGGAGCACGTAGCCACGGTCGGCCACCTGCAGGGCGACGCGTGCGTTCTGCTCGACGAGTAGGATCGTTGTGCCGGCCCGGTGCAGTTCCTGGATCGTCTCGAAGATGCTGTCGACCAGCACCGGGGCCAGCCCCATCGACGGCTCATCCAGCAGCAGGACTTTGGGTTCGGCCATCAGCGCTCGCCCTATTGCGAGCATCTGCTGTTCGCCGCCGCTGAGGGTCCCGGCCACCTGGGCGCGCCGTTCCTTGAGGCGCGGGAGCATGGTAAACACCCGATCCATGCTTCGCGCGATGGCGGCCTTGTCGGTGCGCGAAAACGCGCCCATTTCCAGGTTCTCAGTCACCGAAAGCTGTCCAAAGACACGCCGGCCTTCTGGGACCTGAACAACGCCTTTGGCCACGATCTCGTGCGGCTTGAAGGCGAGCAAGTTCTCACCGGCCAGCCGGACGGCGCCCTCGCGCGGGCGCAGGACGCCGCTGATCGTCTTCAGGGTCGTGCTCTTGCCGGCGCCGTTGCCGCCGATCAGGGTGACGATCTCGGCTTCTTCCACCGAAAGGCTGATGCCCTTCAGGGCGTGGATGTTGCCGTAGTACGTGTGGACGTTGTCGACCTCGAGGAGCGCCATCCAGATTCCTCCCTCAGGCCGTCGCGCCGGCGGTCGCCGCTGGCTTCGATTCGAGGCTGGCCTGGCTGCTGCCGCGCCCCAGGTAGGCCTCGATGACTTTCGGGTTGCGCTGGATCTCGGCTGGCAGCCCCTCGGCGATCTTGACGCCGTAGTCTAGGACGGTGATCAGCTCGGAGATTCCCATCACGACCCGCATCTGGTGCTCGATAAGCAGAACGGTGATCCCCAGCTCGTCGCGCAGGCGCCGGATCAGATCCATCATGGCCTGCGTCTCGCTCGGGTTCATCCCGGCCGTCGGTTCGTCCAGCAGAAGCAGCTTCGGTTTGGTGGCCAGTGCCCGGGCGATCTCCAGGCGGCGCTGGCTGCCGTAGGGCAGGTTGACGGCCAGCATGTCGCCCTGTCCCGCCAATCCCATGATGCGCAGGAGCCGGCGGGCCTCCTCCACGGCTGCGTTCTCTTCGCGCCGGGTGCGTGGGTCACGCAGGATGCCGCCAAGCAGCCCGGAGCGCAGGTGTGAGTGCTGTCCGACCAGGATGTTCTCGAGAGCGGTCATGTTGCGGAAGAGGCGGATGTTCTGGTACGTGCGTGCCACGCCGAAGCGCGTGATCCGGTCGGGGGAGTACCCGTTCAGCAGGCGATCGCCGAGGTAAATCTCCCCGCCGTCGACGTTGTAGAACCCGGTCACGCAGTTGAAGAAGGTGGTCTTGCCGGCCCCGTTGGGGCCGATGATGCTCTGGATCGAGTGCTCGGGCAGCTCCAGGTCGACATCGCGCAGCGCCTCCAGCCCGCCGAAGCGCTTGGTGACCTTCTTGGCAGTCAGAATGGCCATGTCCGGTCTCTCCTACTTGCCCGCGGGTTCGGCCGCAGCGGTGGGCTCGATGCTCTCGGCGAGCAGCTCTTCTTCGTGGAGCTCCAGGCGGCGGCGCTCCTCAGGCCACAGGCCCTCCGGACGCATCAGCATCATGCCCACCAGCGCCGCGCCGTAGACCAGGTAGCGGAACTCGGCGAACTCGCGCAGCAGCTCCGGGAGTCCGATCAGCGCCAGGGCGCCGACGATCACGCCGGGAATACTCCCCATGCCGCCGATGATGATCAGCGAGAGCACGTTGATCGAGACGATGAAGGTCATGCTGTGCGCGTAGACGGAGGTCAGCTGTGCGGCCAGGATCGAGCCGCCCAGGCCGGAGAAGGTCGCCCCGACGGCGAAGGCCATCAGTTTGGTGGCCACCGGCGGGATGCCCATGGCGACGGCTACGTCCTCGTCCTCGCGGATGGCCATCCACGCCCGGCCGAGCCGGGAGTCCTTAAGGCGCCAGGCCACAAAGGCGACGATGGCACAACCGGCCAGGAACACGTAGTACAGCTGCATCTGGTTGCCCAGCACCAGCGAGCCGATCGTCGGCTGCGCGATGCGCTGGATGCCCTGGGAGCCGCCCAGCCATGGTCGCAGCCAGTCCGAGAGAGCCAGCAGGCGGACGATCTCTCCGAAGCCGAGCGTCACGATGGCCAGGTAGTCGCCGCGCATCTTCAGGACGGGCAGACCCAGGATCAGGCCGGCGAACGCGGACACGATCAGGGCGACGGGCAGGGCCTGGAACCAGGTCAGGTTGAAGAAGCCCAGCTCGGGCGAGGTGAACACACCCATGGTGTAAGCGCCGATGGCGTAGAAGGCCACGTATCCCAGGTCGAGCAGCCCGGCGAAGCCGACCACGATGTTCAGGCCGAGCCCCATCAGGATGTACAGCCCGACCGAGTCGAGCACCTGGCTGAAGAACGTGCCCAGCACCGGCGGCAGGAGCAGCAGGATCACGACGATCACGCCGATGGTGATCAGGCTGACCACGCGTTGCTGCTTCGGCGGCCGGATGGCGATCTTGGTCGTCTTCTTGCCGCCGCGCAGGTACACCAGCGCGGCGATGACGACGAACACGGCCGCGGCCCCGACGATCGTCAGACCCCGCGTGGCAAACAGCCAGCGGAAGACCGGTCGGATCGGGCCCCAGCGGTCGACGACGATGACCATCAGGTCACGCAGCAGTCCGAGCAGCACCAGCCAGATGATCGCCTGCATCACCGCACTGCGCAGGCGGTCGCTGAGCAGCGCCAGCAAGGCTCCGACCAGCCCGGCGGCGGCCGAGATGGCCAGGCGCAAGAG
>Ga0105100_10000621_pt1 | contig 20769 bp, 14 predicted proteins | sample PPLLak12cMay2015_2_FD_87033 | JGI IMG/M metagenome (GOLD analysis project Ga0105100, IMG submission 87033) | Freshwater sediment microbial communities from Prairie Pothole Lake near Jamestown, North Dakota, USA - PPLs Lake P8 Core (1) Depth... | ecosystem: Environmental > Aquatic > Freshwater >...
CCAGATTTTCATTTCGTTGTCAATTACACGCGCAACAATGTCCCGTGGTGCAAGTGATCCGCGGTTATCGTACCTGTTCATGAAATTTTCACCGGCCATATTTTTCAGGATAGCGCCAAATCCCCTCAGCGCTTCTGTGATCAGAAATGACGGCCTTATATTTGGCTCATATAGTGGTGTAGCATGAAACTGAACAAACTCCATGTTCTCGATTGTGCCCTTTGCCCTGTAAACCATTGCAATACCATCACCGGTGGCGACTTCGGGATTTGTCGTGGTGAGGTAAACATTCCCGATCCCTCCTGTAGCTACAACGGTCACTCTGGCAAGGAATGCAATGACTTTCTGGTTAACAAGATCGGCAACATATGCCCCGAAACATTTAAGATCAGGGTGACCACGCCTGACGACTTCCCCGAGATGATGCTGGGTCAGAAGTTCAATTGCAAAATGCTGTTCGTATATTTCAATATTGGGATCCTTCCTTACCCTCTCCATAAGGGTAAACTGAATAGCCTCTCCCGTTTTGTCCTTATGATGAAGGATCCTGTACTCAGAATGTCCCCCTTCCCTTGCCAGGTCATATGTGCCATCCTCTTTTTTATCGAAGGGAACACCAATATCAATAAGGTCCTTGATCCTTTCCGGGGCTTCCCGCACAACCATTCTCACCACTTCCTCATTGCAGCATCCGTCGCCCGCGATTAATGTATCCTGAACATGTTTCTCAAAATTGTCAGGCTCCCTGAAAACAGCTGCAATTCCTCCCTGTGCATAGCGGGTATTGGTGTCCTCCAGTTTCCCTTTGGTCACAATGCTTACTTTGCCGAATTTTGAAGCTTTAAGAGCAAATGAGAGCCCTGCGATACCTGAACCCAGCACAAGAAAATCGGTTCGTTTCTTCATGATCGAATTAAATGAGAATAAGTGGCAAAGATAATAATAGATTTATTGGCAGATAAAACCAATTGTGAAACCAAACTTTTTGCCTTACTTTTGCCTTCCGTAAAATTTAATGATTTATGGCTCAGGAAGATGTTTTTAAAAAGTTGGTGGCTCACTGCAAGGAGTACGGGTATGTATTTCCCTCGAGCGAGATTTATGACGGATTAAGTGCGGTTTACGACTACGGCCAGTACGGAGTTGAGCTCAAAAACAATATAAAAAAATATTGGTGGGACAGTATGGTGCTGCTTCATGAGAATATTGTGGGTATCGATTCGGCCATATTTATGCATCCCACTATCTGGAAAGCGTCAGGACATGTTGACGCATTTAATGATCCGCTTATTGATAACAGGGATTCCAAAAAGAGATACCGCGCCGATGTGCTGATCGAAGAGCACATGGCTAAGATCGAGGAGAAAATAAACAAGGAGGTCGGGAAAGCTGCCGCACGATTCGGAGATGCATTTGATGAGAAAAAATTCCGGGAGACAAATCAACGTGTCATTGAATACCAGGCAAAGATCGATGAGGTTTTTGCAAGATTCTCAAAGGCAATGAACGGCAACAACCTGCCGGACCTTAAACAAATCATCCTCGACAATGAAATAGTTTGTCCGGTATCTGGAACCCGTAACTGGACTGACGTCAGACAATTTAACCTTATGTTTTCAACTGAGGTTGGCTCTACTGCCGAAGGAGCAAGTACAATATATCTGAGGCCTGAGACGGCACAGGGTATCTTTGTCAATTTCCTCAATGTCCAGAAGACAGGAAGGATGAAAATCCCCTTTGGAATTGCACAGACAGGCAAAGCGTTCCGCAATGAGATCGTTGCAAGGCAGTTCATCTTCAGGATGCGGGAATTTGAGCAGATGGAGATGCAGTATTTTGTAAGGCCGGGAACTGAGCTGGAGTGGTTCGCCTATTGGAAAGAGGTAAGAATGAAGTGGTTCAGGGCTCTGGGATATGGTGATGATAACTACCGGTTCCACGACCATACCAAGCTTGCACATTATGCCAATGCTGCTACAGATATTGAGTTTAAATTTCCGTTCGGATTCAAGGAAGTCGAAGGGATCCACTCAAGGACCGACTTTGATCTGAAGCAACACCAGCAATACAGCGGTAAAAAAATGCAGTATTTCGATCCGGAAAAAGGCGAGTCATATATTCCCTGTGTTATTGAAACATCCATTGGTCTCGACAGGATGTTCCTTCATATAATATCAGCATCATATATTGAGGAGGAACTGAAAAAAGAGGATGGTAACGCCGATTCAAGAGTGGTGCTCCGACTTCCTTCATTCCTCGCTCCTGTCAAACTTGCAGTTATGCCGCTTGTTAAAAAGGACGGCCTGCCTGAGATCGCTGAAAAGATCGTTAATGACCTGAAGTTTGATTTCAATTGTCAGTATGACGACAAGGATTCGATAGGGAGACGGTACAGAAGGCAGGATGCTATCGGTACACCATATTGTATAACTATTGATCATCAGACTGTTGAGGATAAAACGGTTACAATACGCTATCGCGATTCAATGCTCCAGGAACGCATCACTATTTCAGGATTGAGAGATATTATTTACGAAAAGGTAAGTATCGGAACTCTTCTGAGAAAGCTTTAGAATGAAGAAGGTTCTTATTATAACTTATTACTGGCCGCCCAGCGGAGGTGCAGGAGTGCAGAGATGGCTGAAGTTTTCGAAATACCTGCCCTCTTTCGGATGGGAACCTGTAATCCTGACCGTCGATCCTCAATATGCCTCTTATCCGCAGCAGGATTTGAGCCTGATGAATGAAATTTCTCCCGGACTGGAAATATATCATACGAAATCCTCAACCGGGATCTTTTCAGCATATAAAAAACTGACCGGTAACAAAGAGATCCCTTACGGGGGCTTTGCCAATGAGGTTAATCCGGTCTTTATGCAAAAAATCGCCAGATTCACCAGGGGTAACTTTTTTCTGCCAGATGCCAGGAAAGGATGGAACAGATATGCATTGGGATCAGCCCTGGAAATTATTATTGAGAAAAAAATTGAAAATATAATTACCACAAGTCCGCCGCATTCCACCCAGATGATCGGTCTGAAATTAAAGAAAAAGCTGAATATCAAATGGATTGCCGATTTAAGGGATCCGTGGTCGGATATTTATTATACTGACCGTATGTATCAGACCTCCCTTGCAGGATGCATTAATCGTTCAATGGAGGTACGTATCCTGAACAGCGCTGACAGAGTAATTTCAACTTGTAACGCTACCCGGAATTTATTAAGATCCAGGTTGCATGAAACCCAGTCTCCGGAAAAAGTTATTACAGTAACCAACGGCTTCGATCCGGATGATATAATTACCGCTGATATAAAACCTGCTAATTTCACAATAACCTACCTTGGTACTTTTGCAGGTAACTACGAAATAGATGTTTTGGCAAAAGCTATAGACTACGTCGAAACCGTAAACTTTAAGGAAATAAATCTGAATTTTATCGGCAGTATAGACGGGAAGGTCGAAAGGATCTTTAAGGATAGAAAAAATGTACGGTTGGATATTAAACCGTATGTTGAACACAGCAAAGCAATGGAATATCTTGCCGGGTCGGCTGCATTGCTGCTTGTCGTTCCGTCAGGTAAAAAATCGGATCAGATGATCCCCGGAAAATTATTTGAATATCTGGCTTCAGGCAGACCTGTAATTGCAATCGGACCTGAGGATAGCGATGTGGCAGAGATCCTTAAGGAAACAAATGGAGGAAGAATATTCGGGCAAAATGATTCTGCCCGATTGGGTGAATACCTGGTTGAGATCATGGATAATTTTAACAAGGGTAATTTTAAAACCAGCCCTGCCGGTATTAATCAATACACACGGAGAAATCTGACCGAAAAAATTGCCGGTGTATTGAATTCCATTTAGAAATTCAGCTCCGGTGCTGAAGGAAAGGTTTTATATTTGATTATTAATCATAACCATAATGCCTGAGACAGTCAATTTTCTCCTTCCGATGAAAGGACATTCAGAGAGAGTCCCCGGTAAAAATATGAAATTATTCATGGGAGCTCCTTTGTATCATTCTATAATGAAAGAGCTGATAAAAAGCAGTTATCAGGCGAAAATTTATGTCGATACAGATTCATCAATAATATCGGAGGATATCAGTAAGTTTTTCCCGGAAGTTATCATTATTAAAAGACCGGAAGACCTGTGTGGTGATGATGTCTCGATGAATAAGATCATCCGTTACGACCTTTCTATAATTAATGGCGATTATTTCCTGCAGACGCACAGCACAAATCCGATGCTAAGTTCAGGAACAATCGACAAGGCATTGGAATTCTTTTTTGCCAATCGGGGAAAATACGATTCTGTTTTTGGCGTCAACCGGATCCAGTCAAGATTATACCGGGCCGACGGAATACCAATTAATCACAATCCTGAAAATCTCATCAGGACACAGGATCTTCCTCCGGTTTTTGAAGAAAATTCCACCCTCTATATTTTCAGCCGCGAATCTTTCGGGAAGGCCGGTGACAGGAGGATCGGTATTAATCCATACATGTTTGAGGTCCCGCCTTCAGAAGCCCTGGATATTGATACTCAGACAGACTTTGATATGGCTATGTATTTGTACGACTTTCTTAAAAAACCTTTACGACGGAAATCAGGGAACTCAGATACCTGAATCAATCAATTGCCGGGAAATGGATAAACATGAATTACTGGATTGTATAACGAAAGCGGACAAAGATCCTGCCCCGATTGACAAAACGGTTCTCTCGGGACTATCCGGAGCAAAAATAGTCGCACTCCTGAAAAATCTTGCCCTGAAAATTGTCAACAATGATGTTACATATCTTGAAGTAGGTGTATTCCAGGGGCTTACACTCCTTTCTGTTGCGGGATCCGTACCTGAATATGAGGTATTTGGTATAGATAACTTCGCTTTTTTTGACAGAGATGGAAGGAATCTTGCCATCATCAGGGATCGTATGTCGAGGCTGAAAATTGAAAATGCCAGGATCATTAATGAAGATTTTGAAGAAGCACTTGAGACTTTAGGGAAGTTTACAGGAAATAAAAAAGTCGGTTTTTTCTTCATTGATGGCCCGCATGATTACAGAAGCCAGCTGATGTGTCTTTTGCTTATAAAACCTCTGTTAACTGAAAATGCTGTTATCATTATTGATGATTGCAATTACCGGCACGTACGGCAGGCAAACAAGGATTTCCTCAAAACAAATCCGGATTTTAAATTGATCTTTCAGGCATATACTCCGGCTCATCCGTCTAATCTTAGTGATGATGAAAGGAAGGATGCTGAAACAGGGTGGTGGAACGGAATAAATTTGATTGCACGGGATCCCGGTAACGTTTTCGAACCATTTTTCCCTCCCGTCCCGCACACCAAAACTCTTTTTGAAAACGATCATATCATCCACACAGCCAGATACCCTGAAGCATTTAGAAAATATTCACGGATCATAAACCTGCTTGCATCATTAAGAGGAGCAGGATCAAAAAAGAATATTACAGGTAAATTCAGATCACTGAATACATTTTCCGATAATCTAACCATTGACAACTATAATCCCTCATTCTTCAGTAGTTCTGTTTAAGTTTTATTGTGTTTCAACAATCCTCAATGAAACTGTGTAATTATGGTTAAATGAGAACCGCAGGTAAACTAATATTAAAGATCTGGGAGTCCCCGACATTCACTACATGGGGTAGTTTCCTTAGTAAGAGCCTTTATGCGGTACTGCTTTTACCTGTAATTACCACCGTTCTTTCTCCTGAAGACATTACAATCTGGTTATTATTCAACATATTAATAGGATTACAGAATATCGGGGACCTTGGATTTGGTGTTACATTCATCAGGGTAATGTCATATGCAATGGGCGGGGCAACAGATATTTCCGATTTTGGAAAAACCGGGAAGATCTACAACAAAAAAGGACCAAACTGGAATCTGCTGGAACGCTCAGATACTGCAACAAAATATCTGCTTTTATATACAAGTCTGGTTTTTATCTTAATCATTTCAATATCAGGTTATTTTACACTTAAAAAACCAATAAGCTTTACAATTGAACAGGGCAACGCATGGATCGCTTTTGTGCTGATACTTTTCACCACGTTTATCAGATTCAACGGGAATCGTTATTCTATCTTCCTGCAGGGTGTGAACCATGTTGCAATGCTTAGAAGATGGGAAGCCATAATCTCTGTATTATCAATTTTTTCAGGATTTTTTGTAGCTGTTACTACAAGGTCATTACTCTGGCTGATAGTAAATCAGCAGATCTGGGCGCTGATACAGATGCTGTTCAACAGGTATCTGTGCAGAAATATTCTGGAAGGAAGATTCCGGCGGTTCAGACCGGATGGTTTGGATAAGGAATTGGTAAAAGCCATCTTTCCCGCTGCATGGAAGAGCTGGGTTGGTGTACTGATGTCCTATGGAGTCGTCCAGGCAAGCGGGCTGGTAGTGGCGCAGATGGGAAACACTGTATCGGTGTCAGCATACCTGTTCTCACTGAAGATCCTTGACATTATCAAAAATTTCAGCAATGCACCCTTCTATAGTAAGATACCCTTATATAACAGGCTATTTGCCGAAGGAAACAGGAACGGATTGCTCGCAAGGGTAAAGAATGGCATGCGTTTTTCATTGCTGACATTTTCCTTTTCAGCAATATTTATCGGTATTGCAGGACAACCCTTGCTGAAACTTATCGGAAGCAATGTAACCCTTGTGTCCGATTGGATCTGGATCACTATGATTTTTGCATATTTCTTTGAACGTTACGGAGCCCTGCATCTGCAATTTTACAGTATCACCAACGATATTGTCTGGCATATTGCCAACGGAGTGTCCGGATTTATTTTTATCGGCATTAGTTTTGTTTTTGCCGCAGTACTCAGTCTGGGAATCATTTCATTTCCTCTTGCTTTGATCATCAGTAGCTTATCATTTTTTGTGTGGTACCCGGCAGTGAAATCATACAAATATTTTAATCTTGAATTTCCCGGATTTGAGTATAAAACAAGCTTTTATCCGTTTTTGTTACTGGTAGCATATCTGATATCAGAGTTAATAGTATTTTAGATGAAGTTATGGTAAGGTTTCTTAAAGATATTCTAAGTTTCTTCCCAAGGATAATCAGGCACAGACGGTGGCTAAGAACTGAATCATCCCGGCTCAGGGCATTCCATGATATCCATAAGGGAGAGGATTGTTTCCTTATTGGTAATGGTCCGTCTCTTAACAAAATGGACATGAGCCTGCTGAATGATTTTTATACCATCGGGCTGAATAAGATCTTTCTTCTCTTTGAAAAAACAGGTCTCAGGATTGATTATCATGTTTGTGTGAACAGGTATGTGATTGAACAATGTTCCCGCGATTTTCTTGAAATGAAATGTCCCTCATTTGTTTCATATAAACACAGAAACAAGCTGCTTGAGGGGAGCGATAAGGCATATTTTCTGGGTGATATCCATTCAAAATGGAAATTTTTTGAAGATATTACAACCGGTATATCCCAGGGGAGCACAGTCACTTATGCTGCACTCCAGATAGCATTTTATCTGGGATTCAGAAGGGTATTCCTCATCGGGATTGACCATAGTTTTGCCAGTAAGGGGACTCCTCATAAAGTTGAAACAATGAAGGAAAATGATATTAATCATTTTGATCCGAACTATTTTAAAGGGATGAAATGGCAATTACCCGACCTGGCAGGATCCGAAAAAGCTTATAAGCTGGCAAAAGATCATTTTGAACAAGCCGGCCGGTCAATTCTGGATGCAACTGTTGACGGGAAACTCAATATTTACCCTAAAATAAAATTTGAAGAAGCTATACGCATCGCAAAAAAGAAAAATATCCGACGATGAAAAAGAAGATCGCGGTTACAGCTCCCTATTTACAGCTTGAGTGGGAGAAATACAAGCATCTGCTCGGTGATTATGAGATAGTTATTCCACCTGTTGTTGAAAGATTCGAAGAGGAGGATATGATCCGTATCCTGGGCCCGGACATTGAAGGAATTATCTGTGGTGATGACAGGATTACAGAAAAGGTCATTGAAAATGCAAAAAATCTTAAAGTAATAGTGAAATGGGGGACAGGTATAGATTCCATCAACAGAAAATATGCTGAATCCAAAGGAATAAAAGTGCGTAATACCCCTGATGCATTCATAATACCTGTTGCAGAAAGCACTATCGGACTGATGCTTTCTATTGTACGCAGGATCGATGATAACAACAGGAAGATGCATGAGGGGAAATGGGAAAAGATCCGGGCATTGACGCTGTTTGAGCTAACCACAGGAATAATAGGTTATGGCCGGATAGGTTCAGTTGTAGCCAGAAAGCTTTCCGCATTCACAAATAACATCATCTGGCACGATATTAAAACTGATGAAGAATTAGTAAGTCTGCATGGTGAATTTTATGGTAAACGAGCCACGTTTGAGGAGTTGCTTGTAAAAGCCGATATCATAGCCATTCACTGTGATCTTAATCCTAAAAGCTTCCATCTGATTTCTGAAGAAAAAATACTCCGGATGAAAGATGGAGTTATTATTATAAATACTGCCAGAGGATCCATTCTTAATGAACCGGAAATTGAAAAGTATCTGAAAACAGGTAAAATCGGATATGTAGGACTGGATGTTTTTGAAAAAGAGCCCCTTCCTGAAAATTCATACCTCCGATCTTCCGACAGGTGCATTCTTCTGAGTCACAACACCAATTCCAGTCCGTTACACTGGGAAAGAGTCCATCTTAATTCAATAAAAATGCTGAAAGAATATGTATGATTCTACAAATTGGTAATATTATTACCCCCTTTCCCGTTACCCAGGGGGGAAAGGCTTAAATTGTGCTCCTTCCCCTGTCGGGGAAGGCTGGGATGGGGGTAAAATAAATAAAAAAATGGCACTTGAGTTATTATTGAAAACCGATACTCATATTAAAATTTAATTAATGAAGAAAAATTCAGGCACGAAAGTAATCCTTATAACAGGATGTCTTGGGGGAATAGGAAGTGTGATGGTCGATTTTTTTAAGGATAAGGGATGGTTTGTTATAGGAACCGATAAAAGAGAATCCTTTTCAAAGGCCGACATTAAGATCACTACTGATCTGAATAAAGTTGAGGAATCTACCGACCAGGTTTTAAAGACTGTCAATGAAAGGAAAATCACTCACATAGATGCGCTGATCAATAATGCGGCTATACAGATAAAGAAAAACTTCGGGGATTTTACCTATGAAGACTGGATTGAAAGTTTTAACGTAAATGTCATTGCGGGATATATGCTTATAAAAAAACTCAGGAAGCATCTTCATGACGGCAGTGTTGTCAACATCGGCAGTATTCACTCATCACAGAGCAAAAAGGGATTCCTGATCTATGCTACAACAAAAGGAGCTATCAGAACGATGACTCAAAACCTTTCACTCGAACTTGCCCCTCATATAATGGTGAATTGTATTGCTCCGGCTGCCATCGATACTCCCATGCTTAAAGCTGGACTGTCAAAAGAGGAATATCTCAAACTGAGAAAATTCCATCCTGTTGACAGGATAGGCAGCCCGTATGAATTGTCCAAACTGGTATTTACTCTCTGTGAAAGGAATATTTTCCTTACAGGTGCATGTATAGAATATGATGGGGGAATCTCGAAACTTTTACATGATCCGGAAGTATAATGACCAGGTACAGCATCACAAGACCTGCAAAGAAAATATTTAAAAGGGTTCTTAATAATCTCAGAGGGAATGGTATAATCAATTATAAAGACAGCGGCACTATAAATTTTATTGATGTCGGCTCACTTGGGAGGCTTCCTGAGCCCTGGCTTTCGAATGCAAAAGATATTAAAAACCTCCTGTCATTCGAGCCTTTGGAGAAGCTGCGAACCAGAAAGAATGTAATTACCTCGGACAATGCCCTATGGAGTGAGAATTGCACAAAACCATTTTACATTTATAAAGGATTCGGATCATCAGGCTCATCCCTGTTCGAACAGAATTTTGAGTATGTCGCTCAGAATTTTAATACTTTAAAAAATACCGGGCCAAAGCATCTTGCTGAAACATGGTATGAGAGGTCAAAACTTATAAAGGTAACGGAATGCGATTGCAAAACGCTCGATTCTACCCTCATTGAGATGGAACTTCCTTTTTCATTTGATTTTTTAAAGATTGACGCCCAGGGTGCAGAATATGAAATTCTCAGGGGAGCAGAAAATTTTCTTGGAAATTCCTGCATCGGTCTTCATATGGAGTTATTCAATATTCCGTTATACAAAGGAATAAAACTTTTACCGGAAGTGACCGCGTATCTTGAGGGATTCGGTTTCAGCTTTGTTAAGAAAATGCCTTTTCACGGTACTTTTAACTCCCAGAATGATTGTCTTTACATCAAAAGGGAAGTTACCGAAGATAAGATTCTGATCAAAGATCTTATATTAAAAATATACTCCGTGGACTCCTCCATGTAACTTCGGGTTAATCCGAGGTTTAATCCTATTCTATTCAGGTCTCTTCATAAATAAATTTATATATATCCTCACAAAAACCAGGTATACAAACCGGAAGAAAACCCGGATCCTTTTCGCCTTCGAATATTTCATGCTTATCCTTACATAATCCCACAGCCACGCAAAAGAATAAAAGGAGAGCCCCTTCATGTCATAAACTGCAACAGGCATGTCTATATATTTAAATTTCAATCCGTTGCAATACCAGTAATAAAGGAAATCGTATATAGAGCTTATTGAATATTTAACTTCGTAAGGCCGTTCCTTGTAATATACCGCTTTAACAAATGCCGACTGATGATTTATCGGGATCCGTTTCCAGAATTTGTCAAGGCTTAATGGTTTTACACTTTTATCTGTTTCAGGATCAATGCAATAGCCATAAATAATATCTGCATCATGAACGGTACTGAAAACATCTTCAATTACCCTGTCATTAAAAAAATAATCGTTCGAATTCATAAAACAGATCCACTCACCGGTTGACCGGTCAATCCCTTTATTCATGGCATAGTAGATCCCTTTGTCAGGTTCAATTATGAGAATATCGATTTTATCCCTGTACCTTTTCAGGATGTCAACAGTGCCATCCTTTGAATCTCCGTCGATTACAATATATTCAACATTATCATATGTCTGTCCTGCTACGCTTGTAATGGTTTTTTCAATAGTCCCGACACTATTGTATGAAATTGTTATAACTGTAATTTTCGGCCCGGCGGAAGAATTCATGCTTTGCTAGGTTAATTTCCGATGATCTGAAACCAATATTAATGCTGCAAATTAATCAGTATAGTTAAAACCTGAGGTAAAATAAATAAGAATTGCATAATTTTGTCCGGCAAATATGAAAATAATAAAAATTGATAATTAAGATATTATGAAATCCCTGAAGCAGTTTCTCCCCCACCTGTTAATCGTGTCGGCCTTTCTGGTTATTTCATATATTTACTTCTATCCTGTACTTGAGGGGAAAGTGCTGTTGGCCAACGACTCGAATGTTTCCACTTATGTATCGAAAGAGATCCGCGACTATCGGGAGGCAAACGGGAAGGATCCCCTCTGGACAAATTCAATCTTCAGCGGTATGCCGGGGTATCTGATCCTTACACGGCATCCCGGGAATCTCGTAAGACATGCAGACCATGTTTTAAGAGTATTCAAAATGCCGGTGTCGGTGCTGTTTCTTGCAATGACGGGATTTTACATCCTTCTTCTTATGTTCGGGGTTAACCGGTGGATAGCAGCTGTCGGAGCGCTGGCGTACGGATTGTCTTCATTTCTTTTTCAGATACTTGCTGCCGGGCATAATACACAGGCGGTAGCACTTGCCTACATGGCTCCCATGATAGGAGGCATCTATTATGCGTACCGGCATGACGCGCTGAAAGGTGCACTGTTCACTGCTTTCATTCTTTCACTGGAACTGCTTGCAAATCACCCTCAGATCACATATTATGCAATGATCTGTCTTCTGATTTTCATCATTACCGAGTTTATCTGGTCGGTAAAACAAAAAACAATTCCAAAATTCTTAAAAACTTCCGCACTTCTTATAGTTCCGTTTATCATTGCTGTCGGCATTAATTTCGGTAACCTGTATACTGTTTACGAATACAGTAAATATTCAATGCGGGGGAAATCGGACCTGGTAACTGAGAACAAAAACCTCTCTTCCGGACTCGACAGGGATTATATAACTCACTGGAGCTACGGTATAGGTGAAACAATGAACCTGCTGATCCCCGATTTCAAAGGAGGCTCCAGCAGGCCATTCGACCGTGATTCTGAAACAGTCAGAGCTTTGAGACAAAACAATGCAGCTCAGGCAGTAAATCAGGTAATGAGATACTGGGGAACTCAGCCCGGCACAGATGGTCCGCATTATATGGGAGCAATTATTATCTTTTTATTTATTCTCGGCCTGATAATTATAAAAGGTCCTGAAAAATGGTGGTTGCTTTTCGCAACATTGCTGTCGTTAATGCTGGCATGGGGGAAAAATTTCATGCCTCTGACAAACCTTTTTATAGATTTCTTCCCGGGATATAACAAATTCAGGGCTGTCACCATGATACTGGTGATTGCCCAGTTCTGCATTCCTTTGCTCGGGACGTTTGCCTTAAAGGAGATCTTTGATCCCTCTCTCTCCAGAAAAGAGCTCCTGAAGGGTATAAAGCTCGCCACCGGAATCACCGGTGGAATTATCCTGCTGATAATAATCATTCCCGGTATCGCCGGTTCCTTTCTAAATCAGGATGAGTCCGGCCTGCCCCCCTGGCTAAAGGTTGCCATGATTGCCGATAGAAAGGATCTGCTTAGAAGCGATAGTCTGAGATCGCTCGTCTTAATCCTGCTTGCTTCCGGAGCAATTGTGGCATTTCTATACGACAAGCTAAGAAAGGAGTACGCAATACTTCTGATCGGAGCACTGGTAATCCTCGATCTGTGGATTGTTGATAAAAGATATCTGAATGCCGACAGGTTCGTTAAGCCCTCGGTCTTTCAAAAATCTATCGCCCCTACCCCTGCTGATTCATATATTCTTAAAGACAAATCATATCACCGGGTTCTTAACCTTTCGGTTTCAACTTTTAATGACAATACCCCGACATCTTATTTCCATAAATCTGTAGGAGGTTATCATGGGGCAAAGCTCAAAAGGTACCAGGAACTTATTGATTCCTCACTCATCAGGGATATTAATCTTATAATTGGAACATTCAATAATACGGCATCACTTGAAGAAATTTATCCGGTGTTTTCCAAAACTCATGGCCTTAATATGCTTAATGCCAGATACATAATTTATAATCCGGAAGCTCCTCCGATAATTAATCCGAACGCCCTGGGGAATGCCTGGTTTGTGGAAAAACCTGTTCTGGTCGAAAATGCAAACGAGGAAATAATGGCATTGAAAAACATTAGTCCCTGGCACGAAGCAGTTATTGACAAGGTATTCAAAGATCAGATTTCAGGATCTTCATACCCTGTCGCAGAAAGCGATAAGATCGAACTTGTCTCCTACCAGCCAAATGAGCTGATGTATAAATCTTCGACAGTTTCCGAAAAGCTTGTTGTATTTTCCGAAATTTATTATCCTGCCGGATGGAATTGTTTTGTTGACGGTAAAGAAGTTCCATACTTCAGGGCAAATTATGTACTCAGGGCAATGATTGCGCCGGCCGGTGACCATGAAATAAAATTCACCTTCAATCCGCGATCTTATGTTGCCGGTAATAAGGTATCGCTCGCAAGCTCATTGATCCTGATTCTCCTTATAGCGGGATATATTGTCTCAGGTTTCGTAAAGAAACAGGAACGGAAATAGACCATGGTGCATCATGCCAAATGTCATATCTGTGATTCGGGTGATTTTGTTCTGTATGCCCGGTGCACAGACTATTTCCTGAGCGGGGAGGAGTTTGTACTTTCAAAATGCCAACACTGCGGATTCATCATCACTCAGGATCAACCCGATGAAAAGGATGCCGGAAAATATTATGAATCTGAGGATTATGTTTCCCACAGCGATTCAGCAACCGGCTTTTCAAACAAGCTCTACAGGTTTTCGAGAAGCATCATGTTGGGTAAAAAAAAGCGGATTGTTAATAAATTAACAGACCTGAATACCGGGAAACTACTCGATATCGGAAGCGGAACAGGGCATTTTCTATCTGTATTGAAAAATGCAGGGTGGGATGTAAAGGGAATTGAGATCAATGATAAAGCACGTGATTATTCAATCTCCAAATTTGGGCTGGAAGTACTTTCGCCGGAGAAGATAAATACTCTGGAACCGGGAAGTTTTGACTGCATAACACTCTGGCACGTTCTGGAGCATTTTCAGGATCCTGTTGAATATGCCTTCTCGATTTACCGTTTACTAAAACCGGATGGAGTCTGTATAGTCGCACTGCCAAACTGTAGCTCGTATGATGCAGTTCATTTTGGCAGTTACTGGGCTGCCTGGGATGTACCGAGGCATCTGTGGCACTTTACTCCGGAAACCTTTACAAAGTTTTCCGAAAAAGCAGGTTTTAAATACTCAGGGATCCATAGCCTCCCGCTGGATATTTTTTATATTTCAATATTGAGTGAAAAATATAAAGGATCGAAGATGCATTTTTTCTCAGGCCTCCTTAAAGGTTTATGGTTTTCTTTCCTGACCCTTTTCAATAAGAACAGATCCAGCTCATTAATCTACATCCTCAGAAAGTGACCCTCTTCCTGAAGGTGGTGTCGGAAAAACTGATTAGTACCTGTCGAGCCAGCGGTACCTTCTGGCACTATCTCCGAATTTGAGTGCAACCGTTATTTCGTGTGTACCATAAGTGATCCGTTGAATTTCCTGCAGTGTGAAATCGAATGCATAGCCTATGAATGCATTATTGTATTTAACGCCAACATTGGCAATGATGGCTCCGCTTGTACGGTAAGCGAGTCCGGTCCAGAATCCCTGGTTATAGAGATAGTTCACTCCAATATCAGCCTGGGGTTTGAACTGGTCCGACATCATGAGAAGCATCGACGGCTGAAGCTCTGTCATCGGGGTCAGTTTGAAGTAGTAAGATCCGAATAAATAGTAATGCCGGTTCATTTTGAAGTACCTGTAAGCGTCATTCCCCAGCTTGGCAGTACCTTCAAAAAGCTGATCGGCAGAAAAGCCTGCACTATATCGCGCGTTTAAAATATAAACCCCGAAGGATGCATCAGGAACGAACATGCCGCGGCGCAGGTTATTATTCAGCCACGGTTCATTTGGGTCTTCAAAATTGATCTCGGCTTCGTCTATCTTATAATGATATCCGGTAAATGCCAATCCCATTGATAGTTGAGTGGCATTACGAAGCCACATATGATATGCATAGGAGACCTGTATGCCGGTCCTCTTAATGAGTCCGTTCTTATCACTGAAGACATAACTTCCCAGTCCGACCTTACCGTCCGATCTGGGTCTGTAAACCTGTCTTCTTGCATTGGTCTGTTTAAGTATATAGCTCCTCTTCAGCATTCTGGTTTGGGCACTGAAGGAAAAGGTACGCGGGGCTCCGCTATATCCAACCCATTGCTCTCTGGCTGTAAGATTGAAGCTGGTGTATCCATCACTTCCCGCTACTGCAGGATTTATGAGAAACTTATTGTGCAGGTACTGGCTGTAAATCGGTAGCTGCTGTCCGGCAGCAAAACCACCGGCAATCAGTAAACAGATCAATATAAATATCAGTCTTCTCAAGGTCAGTAAAAGTATTAAATAATTATCTCACTATTGTAATGTTACCTACAACGGGCCTTCTTTTGTTACCCAGATCAATAATATAGTGATACGAATCAATAGGCAGTGGCTTTCCGTTGCTTCTTCCGTCCCATGGTTGCGGGTATCCCTTTTCTGATCTCCAGACTGTCTCTCCCCACCTGTTAAATACCCTTATCTCGATGTTTGGGTAGAGTTCAATCTCGCCAATGTTCCATTCGTCATTAATGAGGTCGCCATTCGGCGAAATGGCATTCGGAATGATCAGGCATGTCTGGCGTTGAGGCTTCACAAGAACCGAATCTTTAAGCGAGCACCCGTTCAGATCGGAGACTGTTACTATATAATTGCCTTCGATTATATTTGTGATCTCCGGGCCGGATGAGTTGTCGGACCATTGGTATGAGTAATCTGTACCCACCACTCCACCGGTTACAGTCACGCTTACGGCACCATCAGGTTTATCAGGACACCATGGCCGGGTAACCTCGAATATAAGTTTCAGTGAATCAGGTTCAGTCATTGTAAATGTTGAATCTATCCGGCATCCATTGGCATCCACGATGCGAATACCATAATCACCGGCCGGAATATTGACTCTTGTGGCTGTGTTAGCACCATCTGACCAGATGTAATTTACTGCTCCCGCTGCGTTTACCGGAACAATCACAACTGATCCGGTGCTGTCGCCGGCACAATTAATATTGAAACCGCCGGCTATGCTTTGAGACAGGTTTATATCCATGTCCAGTTCACCAGGTTCGGTTAATTCAATTGTATCTGTAACAGTACACATGTTGGCATCTGTGACTCTGAGAACATAGAATCCTGCACTCAACCCGGTAACGGAATCCCCGGGATCAGTAAACAACGGGTCCCCTGTCTTCTGCCATTCATAGACATACGGTGCAAGCCCGCTGGTCATATTAACAGCGATCCATCCATCTGAACTACCGTTACAGCTTACATTAAAGCCGTTATAATAAGAACTATCCGCTTCAAATGTTATTGGTGGCGGGAGATTGACCCTGACTGAATCAGTCCGTTGACATCCATTGGCATCGGACAGAGTTACAGTGTAATATCCTTCTGTCAATCCGCTTATATCCTCAGTTGTTGCACCATTTGACCAGTTATAGTTACCATAGGGAGCAACTCCACCGGAAACTGTCAGGTCGATAGATCCGTTTGCAAAGCCGGCCGGCTGGCAGGTTATATGAGTGGGAACAAAAATTGTTGTAATAGAGTCGGGTTGCGTAAGAACAATGGTTGTATCAATTACACACAGATTTGAATCCCTTACAAATACCTGATAAGTTCCGGCTTGCAGTGACAACTGATCCTCCTGCCCTTCAACAGGAGCAGAACCGTCTGCAGTACTCCAGCTGTACTCATATGGGTTGGCGCTTCCGCCGCTCACTGTAATATCTATCCACCCGGTACCGCCATTGCAGTCGATATTATATGGTCCGTTAGCCGAGCTTGAAGTCAGTACGTCAATATCCAGTAGCGGAGGTTCTGTAAGCGTAAAGGTCGGATAATTCGAAGCTGGCAGGATCCTCAGTTCACAATGATTCTGGTCAGTAACTTTACATACATATGTTCCTGCGTAAAGGTTATAAATATCCTCAGTTGATTCTGAATAGGAGGCCGAATCTGTCCACACATAGTCGTAAGGTGCTGCTCCGCCGGAGATTGTCATCTCAATAGATCCGTTATTCCCCCCGTGGCATGAAATGTTATAGGCGCTGTCGGGACTGAAGGAGAGACTGTAACTATCAAGGGACATTCCTTCAGGTTGGGTAATGATTACACTGTCGAGCCTGGTGCAGCTCTTCCTGTCGGTTATAATAAGATAGTAGGTTCCGGCAGGAATGTTATCAAGCCTGTCAGTATTTGCCGGACCAGTTATCAATCCGTCAGTTGTATACCACAGGTAGCTGTATCCGCCATTGCCTCCTGTTGTTGAAGTAATCCAGACTGATGCATCATTGTAGCCACGGCATGATACATTGTATCCGTGATTATCCGATTTACCAAATGTTACAGTTATCTCATCAGGTTCAATAATATCAGCCTCGGGGTAACTCACATTAAAACATCCGTTTGCGTCCCTCAGGATGATCCTGTAATGTCCTGACGGCAGGTTTTTCTCTTGCTTGGGGATCCCCTTCACAAAGAGAGTATCACTTCTCAGGGTATCCTGTTCGTTGTGAACCAGCCAGTAAACATAGGGAGCTACTGCTGTCGAAGAAGGACCTTCCCATATCCAGATCTCACCGTCGGAATATCCGGGACATGTGGTTCCGTAACCTGTTGTGTCATTTACATAAACGTTGGTCTTGAAATCCGCGCCAAGCACCTCCAGGTTATATATACTATTTGTGCATCCGAAATTATCCCTGACAATCAGGTTATACTCACCGGCATACCGGACCGTCAGGTTGTTTGTATTAGCAGTTGTTGTGTAGGTTGTATCACCTGCCCATGGCCTTTCTGTCCATGTAAGAATGTCAGGTTTTGAACCCCTTGACAATATGGCGGTGATTACTCCGTTAGATCCGCCCGCACAGGTGAAAGGTGTTGAGATATACATATCCTGCAACGGGTGTGGATGCACTTTTACTTCCGGTACTCTTATGCTGTCATATATACAGCCCAGACTGTTGTTTTTAGGTGTTATCGTATAGAATACCGACAAGATTGTGTCTGAATTATTCAGATAGGGGTAGTTGATGAAATGTCCATCCGGCAGATTATTCTGAGGTGCACTGTTTCCTACCAGGTCTCCGGGCATACCTTCAAAGGATACAAAATAGTCGAACATAACCGATCCTTTTGTCATAGTTGTCGGTGAAGTCAGTGTTATCTCCGTTGACTGTCCGTAACAAATCGTTGGTTCAGCATTTAATGTATTAACCCGCGGTGTCGGATTGACAACAACAGATGCAGGAATCTGAAGACCGACACAATAGGTCGGATCAGGACCGATAGGGGTTATCAGGAATGTTATTTTTATCGGATCGTCGGTGGTATTTGTAAATGATCCTGCTAGTGCATCTCCGATATTTTCAGCAGTGCCGGTTTCCGGGATGGATGTTATGATCCCCGACGGAGTATTTCGTGACCAGACAAAAGTGGTACCCGGATCCCAGTAGTTCAGTCCCATTACAATATCCGAGAAATCCACGTTGGAACACTCATCATTCTGTTCCGATGGATTCACCGCAGCCTGCGGAATCTTCATGACAGTAAGTGTCACATTTATGCTCCTTGTAGAATTCCGGTACCTGTCAGTGACTATACTGTAATACTCACCCGCATCGCTCAGTACCGCACCAATAATTGTAAGAGAAGCTGTTCTGGCTCCGCTGTAATGAGGTCCGTTCTCGATCAGTATTCCGGGTTCTTTATACCAGGCATACTTAAGTCTCTCTGCCCCTGTTGCCTCGATCGTAAAAGTTGGATTTGTTGCTTCGCAGACCGTCAGACTATCAGGCTGTGTAATTATCAGAGGCCTTATACGGCCAAGGGCAAACTGGGTTCCGGAAGGATCTATTCCTCCGGTGAGGCTGTTCCTGTAAACAACATTGCCGATGGCATCGCTGTGTATGCCATCTACTGTCCAGTCACCACTGCCTGTGCGCTTTATAACCCTGGTCATGTCGCGGATCGTATCAGTGAATCCCTCAGCATTCATATTAATATTGAAGTCACCGGTTGAAAAACCGTTGTTTGCGGTTAAGCTCCAGAAACCATCAGGGTAACTGCCATGTATCTCAACCGGCGGGTCCGGTACAGGCAAACCGGTGTTTCCCGGATCGATAGTGAAGAATTGTGAGATAACCGATCCTGCGGCTGTAATGCTGTTTGTGGTCAGGTTTGCGGGATTATAAAATGACGGTGTTCCAAGCGGGAACAGATAGATCCCTGCCTGATTGATCCCCCTTTCAAACCTTCCGAATATCCTGCTCCGGGTTGTGGAGGTATAATTGAGTGCAGCAGCAGCCGGATTTGTAAGATAAAGGACGTATGTTCCGGCATCAATATTCCCCAGTGACATTGTAAGTGTACCAAGCACATTGACATTATTTAATATTCCCAGTCTCCCGGATGCAGGGGCTCCTGAATTTTCAACAGTAAGGTTATAAAAGGTCTCACCCCCTGTACGGACTATGTCCTGGTCATTTGCACCATTAAAGATAACAGTGCTTGATCCGGGAATAAAGATTCCGCCGGTATTTGTCCAGGAACCGCCAAGAGTGAACAAGCCATCCCCCCTGGTCGTTGCAGTGCTTGTATAATGTCGTGACAGATTGATAGTTCCATAGTTTGATAAAGTGCCGGCATTATTCACAGCATCAGCGGAACTGACCACGGTTCCCGGAATGACATTAATAACAGCACCCTGATTGGTAATTACCTGGGAGAATAGCCTTTGGGAACAGAGTAAAATCAAAGCACAGCAGAGAACAGATGCTCTTGTTATCTTAGAGCGATCTGTCCTGTATTGAATCTGCAATACTTTTCTGTCTCTTCCCGTCATACTGTTAATTAATTAACACTAATTTGCTCCGTATCCCTCAACTTTCTCCCTTTGCCTTTTGCCTTTCTCCTTTGCATCTCATGTACTCACCCCCCGGCCCCCTCTCTGCTTCGCAAAGAGGGGGAGGAAGAGGATAATCATTATTTAATAATTCCTAATAATTCAACATCAAAAACAACTGCCGAGTAAGGCGGGATAACACCCGTAACACCTTTGTCGGCATAAGCCAGTGAAGCCGGAATGAAGATCCGCCATACCGAACCGGCAGGCATTATCTGAAGAGCCTCCTTCATTCCTGCTATAAGATTTGCCGGAACGGTTTTAAGTGGTGTATTCCGTGTATATGTATCCTCAAACACCTTGCCTTCAGGCAGATACCCTTTGATATGTACCGACACTGAATCGGTAACCAGCGGCCTCAATCCGTTACCTGCCTTTACAATGATATAGCAGACCCC
>Ga0105100_10000622_pt1 | contig 20760 bp, 18 predicted proteins | sample PPLLak12cMay2015_2_FD_87033 | JGI IMG/M metagenome (GOLD analysis project Ga0105100, IMG submission 87033) | Freshwater sediment microbial communities from Prairie Pothole Lake near Jamestown, North Dakota, USA - PPLs Lake P8 Core (1) Depth... | ecosystem: Environmental > Aquatic > Freshwater >...
AACCTTGACCCTGAAAAAGTGAATGTGAACGGCGGATCCGTGGCCCTGGGGCATCCGATCGGAGCCAGCGGGGCAAGGGTTCTGACCACACTGATTTATGCGATGAAGGAGAGGGGGGCCAAAGTGGGCGAGGCAAGCCTCTGCCTCGGCGGTGGAGAGGCGGTCACGCTGGTAGTATACAATGAACAGTAGGCAGTAGGAAGTAAGCAGTAAGGAGCAAATCAAGAAACCGGGCAAATGGAGGATGTTCGTTTTTTTCCATTACTCCAATACTCCATTACTCCAGTACTCCGGTTTCACGATACTATCAAACAACAAAGGAGAAACACACTATGGCAGATGTAGTGATTGTGGCGGGCGTCAGGACGCCTGTCGGGTCATTCGGCGGTACTCTGAAATCGACACCCGTTGTGGACTTGGGTGCTCTGGTGTTGAAAGAGACCTTGAAAAGAGCAGGCCTCAAGCCTGTGGCGACAGAAGAACTCACGCGATTCGCTCCGGACCCCTTCAAGGGCAAGGGGATGATCGATCTGGAGAAAAAAGCCTATGACTATGCGGATTCCCTGAAGCCCATAAAAATCGATGAAGTCATCATGGGGAACGTGGTGGGCGCAGGCCAGGGGCAGAATGTGGCCAGACAGGCCATGATCAAGGCCGGCATTCCGAAAGAGACCAATGCCTTCACAGTGAACAAGGTGTGCGCTTCAGGCATGAAGGCCGTGGCCCTTGCGGCCCAGTCCATCAAAGCCGGGGATGCGGAAATCGTGCTCGCCGGCGGAATGGAAAACATGAGCCTCATCCCCTATTCCCTGCCTGCGGCCCGGTGGGGCGCCAGGATGAACAACGTGGACCTTGTGGATCTCATGGTGTTCGACGGACTCTATGAGATTTTTTACGGGTATCACATGGGGCTCACGGCGGAAAACATTGCCGAGAACTACGGGATTTCCAGGGAAGAGCAGGATCAGCTGGGAGCGCTGAGCCATCAAAGGGCACGGAAGGCCATTGCGGACGGGATCTGCAAACAGGAGATCGCCCCTGTGGTGATTCCCCAGAGGAAAGGCGACCCTGTGGTCTTTGACACCGATGAAAGGCCCATGGACACGAGCGTGGAGAAAATGGCAAAACTGCCTCCGGCGTTCAAAAAGAACGGAACCGTGACAGCGGGCAATGCTTCGGGCATCAACGATGCGGCTGCAGCGCTCCTCATCATGTCCGCGAGCAAGGCCAAAGAGCTCGGGCTCAAGCCCCTGGTCAAAATCAGGGCTTATGCCACGGGTGGCGTGGATCCGGCGTTCATGGGCCTTGGTCCGATTCCTGCGGTGCGAAAGATCCTTCACAGGGAGAAACTGACCATCAACGACTTCGGCACCATCGAGCTCAATGAGGCTTTTGCATCCCAGGCCATTGCCTGCATCCGGGAGCTCAAGTGCGACATGGAGAAAACGAATGTTCTGGGCAGCGGCGTTTCCATCGGCCACCCGATCGGATGCTCCGGCGCGCGGCTCATTCTTACCCTGGCCAATGAGATGGTGAGAAAAGGGCATGCCCTGGGACTGGCCACCCTTTGCATAGGCGGCGGTCAGGGAATGGCCACGGTCCTGGAAAGAATCTAGGAGGAGGCGACCCATGGCTTACGAAACCATTATTTTCCAGAAACAGGGAAACGTTGGAGTCATCAAGTTCAACCGGCCCAAGGCGCTGAACGCCATCAACCCTCAGCTCGTCTCTGAAGTTCACCAGGCTCTGGATGAGATCGAAAAAGACTCCTCCCTCCGGGTCGTGGTGCTCACCGGCGAAGGGGATAAAGCGTTTATCGCCGGGGCGGACATTTCCTACATGGTGGATCTGCCGCCTCTGGGAGCCAGAAAGTGGTCGGAACTGGGCCATGATCTTGGCTTCCGCATAGAGAACTTTCCCCTCCCGGTGATTGCGTGCGTCAATGGGTTTGCCCTGGGTGGGGGAGCGGAAATGGCCATGGCCTGTGATTTTATCTACGCTTCCGAGAATGCCAAATTCGGGCAGCCTGAAATCAATCTGGGAATCATCCCGGGGTTCGGCGGAACCCAGAGGCTGTCCCGGCTTGTGGGCAAAGCCATGGCCAAAGAACTGTGCATGACCGGCGGGATGATCAGCGCACAGGAAGCCAAGGCGATCGGGATGGTCAACAAGGTTTTCCCCGCAGACAAGCTCTGGGAAGAGACCATGAAGACCGCCGGTCTCATTGCTTCCAAGGGTAAGGTCTCCTTGAGATCCGTGAAACAGTGCATTCATCGGGGTTACGACGCGGATCTTCGCCTGGGATGCCAGATGGAGACCGATCACTTCGGGCTCTGCATGAGCAGCGCGGATGCAAAAGAAGGGATGAGCGCTTTCCTGGAAAAGCGCAAGCCGGCGTTCAAAGCGGAATTGGAATAGGAGACTTCCGCGCAGGGTGCGCGGAAGTCTTAAATTCGAAATCCGAAGCACGAAATCCGAAACAAACGCCAAATTCGAATGACCGAAATCCAAAAGAAAACTTAACCGAAAACGGATTTATGTTTTTTTGGTATTAGAATTTTGGAATTTGAATTTGTTTCGAGTTTCGGCCTGCCCCGGCGCGATGGTATTGACCCTTCGTACGGATTCATACCGGCATCGGTTCCTTTTCAGATGACCCGATCCTGCACGCCGGTTCTGGGCCGGGGATTTCGATATTCGAATTTGATTGAGTAAACAGGTCCTCACGACTCATTTGACAATAATTTGGTTGATATTGAGAGGTTATGAAAAATGGACTTCAGACTGACCAAGGATCAGGAACAGATTCAGAAGGCGGCGCGGGATTTCGCCAAGGGAGAATTCGACAAGGAAATCGCTCTGGAGCATGAGCGGGCGCACAGTTTTCCGAAGGAGATCTGGAAAAAAGCGTGCAACCTGGGATTTCTCGGGATTCACTATCCGGAAAAATACGGCGGACAGGAATACGGCATCCAGGAGAACACGCTGGTGACGGAGGAATTCTGCCGCCAGGACTCAAGCCTCGGGATTGCCGTCAGCCTTGCGGATTTCGCCTCGGAGATTCTTCTGCGACACGGAACTGAAGAGCAGAAGCAGAAGTACCTGCTTCCCATCACCAAGGGAGAGTTCCTGAGCAGCGGAGGATTCACGGAGCCGGACCACGGAAGCGATATCACCTTGATGAACACCACGGCCCTGAAGTCGGGCGACGAATACGTCATCAACGGGGTAAAGACCTTCATCACCAACGGCACCATCGCCAACTTCGTGCTGGCTCTGTGCCAGACGGACCCTGAGGCCAAACCGAGCTATCGCGGTCAATCGGTCCTCCTCGTGGAGCGAGACACACCGGGTTTCACCTCCAACGACGTGGGCGAAAAGATGGGGATCAAAATGACCGCCACAGGGGAACTCTCCTTCAACAATGTCAAGGTCCCTGCGTCGAATCTGGTGGGCAAAGAGGGCAAAGGGTTTTATCAGGTTCTCGAGTTTTTTGACGAGAGCCGGGTAGAAATCGCGGCCCAGGCTCTGGGAATTGCTGAAGGGGCTTTTGACCGAGCCCTGGCTTACACGAAGCAGCGAAGCCAGTTCGGGAAAAAAATCGCCGAGTTTCAGGTGACGCAGCACAAGCTCGCGGACATGGTGACCAAGATAGAGACGGCGCGACTCATTATCTACCGGGCGGCCTGGAATTTTGATCAGGGGATCATTGACCCGAAGCTGACCTCCATTGCGAAGATGTATGCCGGCCGAATCGCCGTGGAAGTGGCGGACGAGGCGATCCAGCTTCATGGCGGATACGGTTATATGCTGGAGTACGAGGTGGAGCGTTTCTACCGGGACGCGAAGATCATGGAGATCTACGAAGGGACCCGGGAGATTCAGAAGAACACCATTGCCAGTGCAGTGCTGGGAAAGTTTTAGCAAAGAGCCTAGAGCTTAGAGCAGAGAGCAACAAAAAGTCTTATCTTCGCTATTCTTGACGAACTCGCAAAAAGTTCCCTAGGTCGTTACGCCTGCGAAGGCGGGAGTCCAGAACACTGTGGAAAAACTGGATTCCCGCCTACGCGGGAATGACAAAAAAGCGTTTTTCGACTTCTTGTCATTCCATCATTTTTTGCTCCCTGCTCTTTGCTCTATGCTTGCTTTCGGCGGAACTCAATCCAGAAAAAAGAGGGGGTGTCCCATGACCTTGACCTACAACCAAAAGATCATGGATGAGATCAGGGAAGAGCACAAGAAGTGGCAGAAGAAGCTGGATGAGATTTTCCGTGTGACACGTGAGCGATTGGAGCGATTTTCAACGGTCTCGGACAAGGAGATCAAGAACCTTTACACGCCCGAGGATGTGGCGGGTGAGGATTTCGGCAACGATCTGGGATTTCCGGGTGAATATCCCTTCACGCGGGGAGTCCAGCCCTCCATGTATCGGGGGCGGCTGTGGACCATGCGCATGTTTGCCGGTCTTGGTTCTGCCAAGGACACGAACAAGCGATTTCATCACCTGGTCAAGGAAGGGCAGACAGGACTCTCAACCGCCTTTGATATGCCGACCCTGATGGGCTATGACACCGATTCCCCTCGGGCAAGGGGAGAGTGCGGCAAGTGCGGGGTGGCGATTGACACGCTGGTCGACATGGAGGATCTTTTCGAGGGGCTCCCCATTGACCGGATCACTACCTCCATGACGATCAATCCGCCGGCCCCGGTGATCTGGGGCATGTACATTGCGGTTGCAGAGAATCGCGGCATTGACCGCAAAATCATCGGCGGCACGATCCAGAACGACATGCTCAAGGAGTTCATCGCCCAGAAGACCTTCATGTGCCCGCCTAAACCTTCGTTGCGGCTGATCACGGACACCGTAGAATTCGGGACCAAAGAGGTGCCCCGTTGGAACACCATCAGCATCAGCGGCTACCACATCCGTGAAGCAGGTTCCACAGCGGTTCAGGAACTGGCCTTCACGCTTGCAGACGGCATTGCCTACACCCAGGCGGCTATGGAACGGGGCTTGAATGTCGATGACTTCGCCCCCCGATTTTCCTTCTTTTTCAACTCCCACCTCGATTTCTTCGAAGAAATCGCCAAGTTCAGAGCTGCCCGGCGCATGTGGGCAAAGATCATGAGGGAGAGATTCAACGCGAAAGACCAGCGCTCCTGGTGGCTGCGCTTTCACACCCAGACGGCCGGTTGTTCGCTCACGGCGCAACAGCCCTACAACAATATCGTCAGGACCGCGCTCCAGGCTCTGGCTGCGGTCATGGGAGGCACCCAGTCCCTTCACACCAATTCTCTGGACGAAGTGCTGGCCATACCGACCGAGGAGGCCGCCACCATAGCGCTCAGAACCCAGCAGATCATCGCGGAAGAGTCGGGCGTGGCCAACACCATTGATCCTCTGGGCGGCTCCTATTTCGTGGAGGCGCTCACGAACCAGATGGAAGAAGAGGCTTTTGCCATCATCCAAAAGATCGATGACATGGGAGGCATGCTCGCGGCCATTGAAAAGAGCTTCCCCCAGAGGGAGATTGCGGATTCGGCCTATCATTACCAAAAACAGATCGATGATAACCAAAAGACCGTGGTGGGGGTGAACAAATACGTCACTGAAGAGAGGCTCCCTGTGGACATTCTCGAAATCGACGACACGCTGGAAAAGATGCAGATCGAGAAGCTCCATCGGGTCAAGAACGCTCGTGACAACAAGAAGGTCAGGGAGTCTCTGGAGAAACTGGGGGAGGCTTGCGCCGGGAACAGAAATGTAATGAATTTTATCATTGATGCGGTGAAGACTCATGCGACCCTGCAGGAAGTCTGTGATGTGTTTCGGGAGACCTTTGGGGAATATCGGGATCCGGGGATATACTGAGAAGGTGCACGGCGCGCGGGACACGGTGCGTGGTCAACGGACAGCGAATCACGGTGAACAGTGAACGGTGAACATACGAAGGGTGGGGAGGATGGTGAAGGAACGCAAACTCAGAGTGATGGTGGCTAAACCGGGGCTGGACGGGCATGACCGGGGGGCGCGAATTATTGCGAGGGCCTTCCGCGACGCCGGGTTTGAGGTGGTCTACACCGGACTTCATCAGACGCCGGAATCCATCGTTCAGGCGGCGATCCAGGAAGACGTGGACATGCTGGGGATGTCCAGCCTGGCAGGAGCGCACATGTATCTGTTCCCCGAGGTGGTCAGGCTCCTTCGAGCGAAAGGAGTCGAAGACATTGTCGTGTGCGGGGGAGGGATCATTCCCGACGAGGACATCCCGAGACTGAAAGAGGCAGGGATTGCCGAGATCTTTACCCCCGGCTCCAAACTGGATGAGATTGTGAAGTGGGTGAGAGAGCACGTGAAACCGAGGGTGGCGTGATGACAAACGCTGTTGACAAGGTCATTGCAGGGGATGTACGCACCGTGGCCCGGTTGATCCGGGATATTGATGACAGGGTCCCAGAGGTCCGGGAAATCCTCAAGGCGCTTTATGCGCACACGGGTCACGCCTATGTGGTCGGCGTCACAGGCGCGCCCGGAGTCGGCAAGAGTACGCTTGTGGACCAGATGGTGGCCCATTTGAGAAAAGCGGAAAAGACCGTGGGGGTGCTCGCGGTTGATCCGACCAGCCCCTTCACCGGGGGGGCTATTCTGGGCGACCGCATCCGCATGCAGCGCCACAGCCTGGATGAGGGAGTGTATATCCGTTCTCTGGCCACGCGAGGACACTTCGGAGGGCTCACCCAGTCCACTCGCAGCGCGATCGATGTTCTGGATGCCATGGGCAAGGACTACATCCTTGTGGAAACGGTAGGCGTCGGACAGGACGAGGTGGATGTGGTCAAAAGCGCCCAGACCACGATCATCGTCGTGATTCCGGGGATGGGGGATGACATTCAGGCCATCAAGGCCGGCATCCTCGAAGTGGGAGACATCTTTGTCATCAACAAAGCGGACCGAGAAGGAGCGGACAAGACGCTGAATGAACTGCGGCAAATGATCGACATGGGCCAGCAGAAGTTCAGGGAAGGGAAGTGGATCCCGCCTATTCTCAAGGTGGAGGCGGTTTTCGACCGGGGCGTAGCCGAGCTTGTGGAGGCGATCGAGAAGCACAGAGCCTACCTGTTGGAGGCCGGAGGGGATCAGCACCTCTTGCGCCGAACGCTGAGAATCCGCGAGGAACTGGCTGAGATGATCAAGAACCGGCTCATTCAGGAGGTGCTCGATCAGCTGATCGAAGGCGGTGAGTTCGAGCGTGCGGTGGAGGCGATTCTGGCCGGTGAGACGGACCCCTACACGGCGTCGGATAATCTGGTTTTTTCCAAACTGGGCCGCAAAAGTGAGCGACCCTGAGGCTCCTCCAAACGGTCAGCCCGAGCGCTCCCGGGTTCTTCTCGTTTTGGGGCGGATCGCGCTGGGGATCGTGGAGCTTTTTTTCCTGCTCTTTGGTGTTTATCTCCTGGTTTTGGCGTACCATCTCACGGACCCTTTGTCGTTCATCATGACCTTTTTTGCATCGAACCTGGTGATTCTGATCAGTGCAGTCCTCTTGTTGGGGCTGGTTCTCAAGTTCCGAAAAAAGAAGGAAGAGTGAAAGGAGGGCATAGGCATGCCGGCAAAGCAGGGACCCTTACCTCTTGGAAAACGACTGGCGAAACTTCGCAAAGAGCGCAGCATGTCGCTTCAGAGTCTGGCCAATGAAACCGGACTGACAACCGCTTACATTTCTCAGATCGAAAATGCGGAAGTGATTCCTCCGGTCGCCGTGATCCTTCAACTCTCCAGAGCTTTGGAAATCGATTCGAGCGTTCTCCTCAAGGAGGAGAAGAAGCAGATAGGAAGCAGGGCTCATGACGATTACCAGAAGCGAACCGAGGATTATTCTTACCGGAATCTCACCCCAGACGCCCAGCACAAGCATCTCAAAGCCTTCAAGGTGTTCATCGATCCGCGGTCGGACCACAAGGGGGTTAGCTACCAGCACCTGGGAGAAGAATTCATCTATGTCCTCGAGGGTGAGCTTGAAGTTCTGGTCGGAGAGAACCGGAGCGTTCTGAAGCCCGGCGAGTGCATTCACTTTAATTCTTCCATCGTGCACAAGTTGCGCAATCTGAGCGCAGAGAAAGCAGAACTCCTGGTGGTTCTGTATACGCCTTGATCATGGAGAGGAGAGTTCATGTCCTTTGAATTGAACGAAGAACAGAAGATGATCCGGGCCATGGTGAGGGAATTTGCCCGCACAGAAATCCTTCCCACGGCGGCAGAGCGCGACAGAACGAGGGAATTCCCCAGGGAAAACCTGCGCAAAATGGGTGAACTGGGCCTCATGGGCATGAATGTGCCGGCAGAGTACAACGGCGCAGGCGTCGACACGGTGAGCTACTCCGTGGCCCTCCAGGAGATCGCCTATGCCTGTGCGGCCACGGCCGTGATCATGTCTGTCCACAATTCCGTGGCCTGCGGCCCCATCTATCGCTTCGGTTCCGACTATCTGAAGGAAACCTACCTGAAACCTCTTGCCGCCGGGAAAATGATCGGATCTTTTGCAGTGACCGAACCAGGGGCAGGCTCTGACCCGGCAAGCCAGAAGACCCGGGCGCTAAAGGACGGGAACAGCTATGTGCTCAACGGCAACAAGGTCCTCATCAGCACGGGAAAGAATTCGGATATCACCGTGGCTACCGCCTACACCAGCAAGGAGAAGAAGCACCGGGGAATGAGCGCCTTTGTGGTGAAAAAAGGAACCCCCGGATTCTCCGTGGGGAAAGAAGAAGAAAAGATGGGGCTCTGCGCTTCTGACACGGTGGAGTTGATCTTTGAAGACTGCCGGGTTCCCAAGGAGAACCTCCTGGGTAAGGAAGGGGAGGGTTTCGTGATCGCCATGGCATCTCTTGACGGGGGCAGGATTGGAATCGCTTCCCAATCGGTCGGATTGGCGCAGGCCTGCCTGGACGCAGCCGTGGCTTATGCCAAGGAGCGTGTCCAGTTCGGAAAGCCGATTGCCCAGTTCCAGGCCATTCGCTGGATGATCGCGGACATGGCGACGGAGATTGAGGCGGCCAGGCTCCTCACTTTCAACGCCGCTGCCATGAGAGACCGGGGAGAAAATTTTTCAGCCGCCGCCTCCATGGCAAAGGTTTTTGCTTCTGAAATGGCCAATAAGGTCGCCTACAGGGCCCTGCAGATCCACGGCGGCTATGGATACATCAAGGACTTCCCTGTGGAGCGGTATTATCGGGATGCGAGAGTCCTGACCCTGTACGAAGGGACTTCCGAGATCCAGAGAACCGTCATCTCCAACCATCTGTTGGGAAAGTAAACTGCTGTCGGCTGAAGCCGCCAGCTTGAGGGACAAAGGGACAGAGTGGCAAAGGCATAAAGCAGAAAAATCAGTATGTGCCTTTGTCCCTACATCCCGGTGCAAAAAGAACCTACCATTACCAGAAGAGGAAGTAGAAGTCTCCACTACCGTTGTTCATGACACAGTTGTTCGAAGAATACCGAGAGTTTATCCCCGATTTCGAACTCTTTCTGGAGAGCCTCAGAAAGCCCCTTCCCAATCACCTTCGCGTGAATCGCCTCAAGACCTCCCCTGCTTTGGTCATCGCGATGCTTCAGGAAAGAGGCATCCCCCTGAGACCTGCCGGTGTCGGAGACGACACCCTCTATGAAGCTCCCAGAGCCCTTCTGCCGGGCAAACTGCTGGAGTATTTCCTCGGCTACATCCATCCCCAGGCGCTGACCTCCTGTATGGCCTCTCTGGTTCTGGCACCCGGACCGAGCACTTCCGTGCTGGATCTTTGCGCTGCGCCGGGCGGAAAGACCTCTCATCTGGCAGAACTCATGGCCAATACAGGGATCATTGTCGCCAATGAACTCCATCTGCGGCGGCACTCTCCTCTCATGCACACTCTTTCAAGACTCGGGGTGTTGAATGCAGTTCTGACCGCTTATCCGGCTCAGGAATTCCCTTTGAGAGAATCCTTCGATTTCGTCATGGCCGACGTCCCATGTTCAGGGGAGGGGAGGTGGCGGCTTTCGAGGGAATCTTCTGCGACAGAGGAGTTAACCTATCGGACCGCGATCGCGGAGGCACAAAAGAAAATGATCTTGAGAGGCTTTGATCTCTTGAGAAAACGAGGGACCATGGTTTACTCCACGTGCACCTATCGCCCGGCGGAAAACGAAGGTGTCGTTGACTTCCTCCTCAAACATAGGGACGCGGAACTCGTTCCTTTCGACAATGTTCCCGGCGTCGAGCCGGGGATTTCCCAGTGGGGAAAGGAGAGGTTTGATGGAAGAATGCATGGAGCAGGGAGATTCTACCCTCACCGGATCGATTCCGTGGGATTCTTCATGGCCAAGATTCGCAGACGAGCGTGAGCGGCGCCTGCTGTTCACGTACCTGGAAGAGCGCTTCGGAATCCCTGAGAAGACCTTTGTCGACTTTGATTTGTTCAGCAGAAGGAAGAGTTGGTGGCTCCTGCGAAAAACAACAAGCGTGAATCTGCCCGTAAGGCTCAAGGTGAGCCAGGTAGGGCTAAAGGCCTTTGATAAAGTGGGGAAATACCTGAAGCCTGCCACTCGCATGGTCCAGCTCTTCGGTCATCATGCAACCAAAGGGGTTTACCTCCTCGCTGACAGAGAACTTGAAAAACTGCTGAGAGCCGAACCTGTAGAGGTGGAGAGCGGCATGGAGGAGGGATTTGTCATTCTCCGCTTCCGGGAACAGGTTCTCGGAATTGGCCTGCTGATGCAGGGCAGGATCACTTCTCGCATCCGGCAATCAGAGGCGCAACGAATGCTTACCGATTAAGCCTCATCCGTTCATTGAAGTCAGACAAACCTGTCTGAGAAAAAGAAACCCCCTGTTCCTTCGCCCGCCGTGATGTGCAAGTGTGCACAGTTTTCTGTGCAGCGCCGTAAGATTCAGAACTGAAATCAAGAGAACAGGAGACAGCAATGCAACGGGAGCCGCCGAAATCCGAAAACCGGAAGAGCGCGCGGGTAAAGGGTTTTCAGCTCGTGCTGGGATGCTCTCGTGAAAGTCCCTGGTATTGCAGGGGATGCTGGCACAGAAGTTGAATGGATAAGAGCCAGGTTAGGCTTAGGAATCTCCAAGAGAGGGACATCGCAGGAAAGGGCTTATAGCGTGGAGGGTATGATGGAAGCCTGTAAACGGTTGGAATTTCTTTCTGCTCAATCCGATTCGATCACGCCCATAGCGGGGCCGGAAGCATGGCTTCCTCCTTGGGTTTTCAAGCATGAAGATCTTGTGCAGGCGATGGAGAGCGCCCAAAAACTGGGACAGGACGCGCTCACGAATACCATCAATCATATCCATTTCACTGAAGGAGTCGTCCGCGTTCTTCTCCACAATCCCGACTACAGGGAATCTTTTCTTTTGAATGCTTATCCGCAGCCCTCCATCGGCAAAACGGTCACCTGCAAATGGGAAAACAAAGATTTTTCCGGCTTGGACCTGGATAATCTGGAGTTCAAATACCTGGTCGTTGACGATGGTCGCTCCATGATCATGGTGCCTGCCATTCTGAACGAGATCAACAGGGAGTTTCTTGTCCTTGAATTGCCTGAAGAGGGCTATGCTCTGGGGCAGAGGCAAGCCAGAAGGTATGCATGCAGAGACGTCAAGGCCGATTTGATCCAGAATGGATTCCATGCAGAAGGAGAGCTCATGGATTTCAGTCCTGTGGGCTTTCGAATCCGGGTTCGTCCGGATCCTTCCTGCTCTTTTCGCTGGTTCAACACGGAAGATACGGCGGTCATTCATCTCAGGAGTGAGAGCAAAATCCTTTTTTCAGGAGCCTGCCGCATGATCCGGCAGCGCGGTCAATCGACGGAAAGGGAAATCGTGTTCGCTCCTTTGAACGGTGAAATCAGACGGTTCAAGAAAAAGCACATTCGAAATGTGCGGCAAAAACTTGCGCCGGCTCCAAGCCTATCGTTCTTCCACCCTTTTCTGGGCAAAAAGGTTCAGTTTGAAGTGGAGGATATTTCCACCTCCGGGTTTTCGGTTCAGGAGGAGGCGGATGAAAGAGTGCTCCTGCCGGGAATGATCATTCCTGAGGCTACATTGGGGTTTGTGGGGTTTCTCAAAGTCAAATGCTCGGCGCAGGTCATCTACTGCAAGCCATGTGACGGAAATGAGGTGCGGTGTGGTCTGGCGATCCTGGACATGGATATCCAGGCTTACAGCAGCCTGACCCACATCCTGACCAGTGCCATGGATCCCCATGCCTATGTCTCCACAGAATTGGACATGGATGCGCTTTGGGAGTTCTTCTTTGAAACGGGCTTCCTTTACCCGAAGAAATACCGGTTGATCCAGCCTCAGCGCGCCCAGTTCAAGGAAACCTACAAGAAACTCTACCAGGACAATCCCGGAATCGCGCGACACTTCACCTACCAGAAAAACGGTCGCATCTTCGGCCACATCTCCATGGTTCGCGCCTATGATCGAGCCTGGATGATCCATCACCATGCCGCCAAATCCATGGAGAGCAAGAGGACCGGATTCATGGTCCTGAAACAGATCATGCATTACCTGAACGACATGCATCGTTTGCCTTCGGCCAGCATGGATTACACGATCTGCTACTTCCGGCCGGAAAACAAATTCCCTGACAGGGTCTTCGGAGGGTTTGCAAGGGAGCTCAAGAACCCTCGGGGATGTTCGCTGGATCTCTTCGCCTATCTCCCATACACGAGGCTATCCTTAGGGACCAAACTCCCGGAGGGTTGGACCCTGACTCAGAGTTCGGAACGGGATCTCTGGGAATTCGAACACTTCTACATGAGTCAGTCAGGAGGCCTGCTGCTCGATGCCATGGGCATGAGGCACACAGGGGTGAGACAAAACTCGCTCCAGAAGACCTACGCTGAAATGGGTTTGACCAGGAGTTGGCAGACCTATTCGCTCAAGTCGAACGAAAAACTTTGTGCCCTTCTGGTTGTGAACCATTCAGATCTGGGATTCAACCTTTCGGAACTTCTGAATGGTATCAAAGTGTTGGTAGCCAACTCTAAAGCACTTCCTTGGAGCGTTCTGTCTACGGCGATTTCTCAGCTTGCAGGAGAGTTCGAGATGGAACGGATTCCAGTCCTCTTTTATCCCATGAGTTACGTAGAGGAAAATGAGATTCCCTTTGAAAAGCATTACCAAATGTGGGTGTTGAACGTGCAACAGGGAAATGAGTATCTGGAGTACATGCAAAAGCGATTTCGCATCAGCTACAAATAAGACACTCATCTTTCCCTCTTCATTTTACTGGCCATTGTCAGGCTTGCGCCCTGCTGCTACTCGACAAGTCCTCAAAAGACGCCGCGCACCCTTTTTCCCTTGCTCCAAATCCCTACCCTCACCTCAGTTCCACCGTGATGGTCATTGACAAAATCTTATAGTGAGAACTATAATATAAACCCTTTTAGGGTAAAATGACCAACCCTGAGCAGGACTTTTCGCCGAAAGGAAGCTTCGAATGGTTTCGAAGACAGGATCCCTCAGCCACATTCACGCTCCGCTCTACAACAGCAGGTTGATCAAAAACTATGTAGAATATATCAAGAAATTCCATCCTGACCTCGATCTTCAAGACATTCTCCACTACTCCTGGATCCGAACCTATGAACTGGAAGACCAGGGCCACTGGTTCAGCCAGTGGCAGGTGGACCGGTTCCACGAACGCCTGGCCCAGAAGACAGGGGATTCAAAGATATCGAGAAAAGTCGGGCAATTTGCAGCGACCTCCGAAGCCTCAGGAGCGTTGAAACACTATGCGCTCGGGTTCATGAGCCCGGGTGGAGCGTACTGGCTCTTCGAGAAAATAGCACCCCACATGACAAGGGCCTCCACCTTCAAGAGCAAGAAACTGGGGAGCAACAAGTTCGAAATCATTTCCAAGCCAAACCCGGGGGTATCGCTCAAGCCCTATCAGTGCGAAAACATGATCGGACAGATCGAAGCGTTGTCCAAACTTTTTACCGGCCGTTTTCCTAAAGTAGAACACCCGGAATGCGTTCACGACGGCGGCGCGATGTGCCGGTATCTTATCACCTTGGATTGGACCCCTTCCTTCATGTGGCGCGGCTGGAGGAGCCATCTCATCCTTGCGGGTCTCCTGATTTGTCTGGGCCTGCATTTCCTGATCTCCTCTTTTACGTGGACCATCGTCACGTTGCTCTTTGGCATCGTTTTTCTCGGTGTGTCGCTTTATTTCGAACAGCTTGAAAAGAAAGACTTGAGCAAAACCGTCGAAACTCAGCAGGACGCGGTCGAGGCCCTGCTGGACCAGATCAACATTCGCTACAACGACGCCCAGCTCGTGAAAGAGATAGGGCAGGCCACTTCCATGCTTCTCGACACCAACCGATTGTTGAAAGCGGTTGTGGACGCCATGCAAAACCGGCTGGATTTTGACCGGGGGGGCATCTGGCTTTCCAACAGAGAAAAGGACCGACTCGTTTACCGCGTGGGCTTCGGGTATAATGCCGCCGTAGAAGACGTTCTCAAGAAAACGTATTTCCATCTGGATAAACCTCAATCCCGCGGGGTGGCCGTGCAGTCCTTCAGGGAACAGCGGCCCTTTCTCGTCAACGATGTGGGAGAAATCGAGAGGGATATTTCGGAAAAGAGCTATGCGTTCATCAGGGAGCTGAAAACCCAGTCCTTCATCTGTGTCCCCATCGTTTACGAGAGGGAATCGCTGGGTGTCCTTTTCGTGGACAACCTGAAATCCAAAAGACCTCTCAGCCAGAGCGACATTTCACTTCTCACGGGGATTGCCACCCAGATCGCCATCAGCATCCACAATGCCCTGTCGTACCAGAAACTGGAAGAGAGCAAAGAGCGAGAACAGAGTTTGCGCCGGCTCTTTGAAAAATACGTGCCTTCTCCAGTGATCCGACGATACGTGAACTCGGGGGAAGTGGAGCTTTTCCGGGGAGAGGAGTCCGCCATCACAGCCCTTTTCCTGGACATCCGCGGATTCACTTCGAGCTCCGAAAGCATGGAACCTATCGACGTTGTCTCTTTCTTGAACAACTACTTCGAGAAGTGCTCTCTCATCATTTCCGAGGAAAACGGCCATATCAACAAGTACACGGGAGACGGCTTTTTCGCCATTTTCGGGGCTCCTGAACCTATCTCCAATCACGTGAACCTCGGCTTCAACGCGGCCCGCAGAATCCTGGACATGTCCAAAAGCTTCATTCTCGAAGGAAGACCCATGAAGATCGGCATCGGTCTCCACACGGGACGGGCCATTATGGGCAACATCGGGTGTCACACAAAGATCGAATTCACTGCCGTGGGCGACACGGTCAACACGGCGGCAAGGCTTCAGGAGTTCACCAAGATCTTTCACAATATCCCCATTATCCTGAGCCGTTCGGTGTGGGAACAACTGGAGGGGCACCCGGATCATGAATCGATCATCAACCTGGGAGCACAGAGAATCAGGGGGAAAAAAGACAAGCTCGAAGCCTTCGGCTTCAATCCTCTCATTGACCGCACTTCAAGCGACTCTCAAGGCAAGCTGGGCTTCATTCCCTTGCAAAGAATCAAGGGAGTGTAGGTGAAGCGCCTGGGCGAAAGAAAAAACGACTTAAAATCCTCAAAAAAACCACCCCGGCCGCCCGGGTAGTCCTCGAACAGTTCCTTTGCTTTCAGAGAAACGACTTCCACTTTCTTGACCCAATTGAAGACATCCTCGGTCTTGACCTCGCCATAGAACAGGTGGTGGGGAAGAAGATGGAGGGCGACGTCGTCGTAGCCCAGATCATAGAGATAGGAATAGAGCTTTCGGCCCGCATAGGCGTCAAAATTGAACCGCGTCTCCAGCAGTTTCATCAGTTCGAAGAGAATCCTCTCCATGTGGGCGGGCAGAGGGAAATGGCTGAGGCAATTGTAGTCAAGGTCAAGAAGGCAGAGGGAACCGCCGGGTTTCAGCACCGCATCGAGGTTCCTGATGATTTCAAAACTCTCGATCCGGTTGTACTCGAGGACGAAACGAACCCAGATCAAGTCGAACGGGCCCATGGCATCAAGGGGATGGCGGAGGTCATGGAAGCGGAAATCGATGCCGGAGCGGTTTCCGTAATGCTTCTTTGCGTACTGGACTCGTTCTTCAGAGTAGTCCACACCCAAGATGCTGCCCCGGGGCTGGAGCATATCCCAGAGGATGGAGGTGACCTTGCCCGGCCCGCATCCTGCGTCCAGAACCCGCATTCCGGGCTGCACGCCACACCACACGGCCTGACCGCGAACGGCCTCAGGGTCGGTCTTGAGTTCAAGGCGAAGGGCTTCTTCTGAATTTTCCATCAGGTAGGAAATTTTCTTCTGGGCCATTCAACAGGTCTCCTCAGTAAGCGGTCTCCCATGGAACAGAGTTTCTTCATATACCATGAATGAAGCAGGATTAGCAAAATGTATTGACCCTGGGCCGTCTTGATATATCTTGTTGAATATCATATAAAAGTGCCCGACGAGGAAAAGAGAGGATCAAGAGAGATGAGATACATGAGCAGAGAAATCGGTTTTGAGCAGGGGCCCATCCGGCCGCCTAGCGAGGCGGCGAGCCTGCTCTTGCGCCTGACGAGGAATTGCCCTTGGAACCAGTGCCTTTTCTGTCCGGTTTACAAAGGCCAGAAGTTTTCTTTGAGAGAAGTCGAAGAAATCAAGAAAGACATCCAGACCGCCAAGGATATTGCCGACGACATCAAGGCTCTTTCCTGGTCTCTGGGTGTCAGCGGTAAAGTGACGGATCAGGTGGTGAGCCACATTTATACGAGCCCCAACTACAGCGAAGGGTATCGGAGCATCGCCGCATGGCTCTACTATGGAACCGGGGCTTGTTTTCTGCAGGACGCGGACAACCTGATCATGGAGACCGATGGGCTCGTGGAGGTCCTCAGATTCCTGAGAGAAAAGTTCCCCGAGATCAGAAGGGTGACCACTTACTCCCGTTCAAGAACCATTGCGCGCAAGAGCGCCGAAGCCCTGAAGAGAATCAAAGAAGCCGGCTTGGACCGGGTTCACGTGGGGCTGGAGTCAGGATACGATCCTGTTCTGAAGCTGGTGAAGAAGGGCGTCACGGCCGCCCAACAGATAGATGCCGGTCAAAAGGCCATGGCCGCGGGTCTTGAGCTCTCCGAGTACGTCATGCCGGGGCTGGGAGGGCAGGCCTTGTGGAAAGAGAACGCAACGGCAACGGCTGAAGTGCTCAACCAGATCAACCCGCATTTCATCCGAATCCGAAGCTTGAGGATCCCGGACAGGGTGCCCCTCTCCGCCCTTCTGAAAGAGGGAAGCTTCAGGATGCAAACCGACGACATGCTGGCGGAGGAGCTCAAGCTTTTCATCTCGACCCTGTCGGGCATCACGAGCGTGGTGACGAGCGACCACATTATGAACCTCCTGGAGGAAGTGAGCGGCAAATTTCCCGAGGACAAGGAAAAGATGCTGGCCGTGATCCGGCGGTATCAGGAACTGCCTGACCCGGAGCGCCTCATTTACCGGATCGGCAGAAGGGGCGGAGCCTATCGCTCCACCGACGATCTGGAGCGGGACCCCACCACTTACCGGAAGATCAAGAATCTCATCATGGAGCTGGACGCAAAGGGCGGCCCTGAGGAGATCGAGCGGTTCATCAGCGACATGGTGGATCAGTATGTCTAGGTTGTTTTACCCTATCCTGGTTGATCTGCAAGGCAAGAGGGCCCTGGTCGTGGGCGGAGGCAAGGTGGCCCAGAGGAAGATCGAGACTCTTCTTGAACACGGGGCTTCCGTTCAGGTTGTCGCAAGGGAACTGACGGCGACGCTCAAGGCCCTGCGAAAGGACGGAGAGATCGAGTGTCTCGGCGACGAATTTTCCGAAGCCTTCCTGGAAGGAGCCTTCCTCGTCTTTGCAGCCACGGACGATGCCTCCCTCAATCGCAGGGTGAGCCAGGCGGCGCAGCAGAAGGGCTTGCTCGTGAACGCCGTGGATCAGCCTGCGGACTGTAACTTCATTGTGCCGTCGGTTCTCTCCAGGGGAGATCTTCTCATCGCCGTGTCGACCTCCGGGAAGAGCCCCGCTTTCGCAAGGAAGGTGAGGGTTGAACTGGAGCGACATTTCGGCGAGGAGTACGGTCTTTTTCTGAACCTCATGGGAAACCTGAGAAAGGAGATTTTGCGCCTCGGTCTTTCTCAGGAAGAAAACAAAAGCGCTTTCGAGGAACTGGTGTACTCCGATCTCCTCCAGACCATTCGCCGGAAGGAATGGGTTGCGGCTTCACAGATCATCGAAAAGGTCCTGGGACGACCCGTGTCGAAAAATCAGATTCTAGATTTTCTCAAGGCAGAGTGACCTATGGCTCTTTTGCTATATGCCTTCGCGCTGATCCTGATCCTCCTGGCCACGGCGGCATTCATTGTTTACCTGGTGCGCCAGCAAAAATCGACCTATCACTGGGCCTATCGACTGCTCCTGACCGGGTTTGCTTTCCTCACTCTTTTTGTCGGCTACGAATACTACGCGCTCGGCGTTGCTCCGGTCTTGACCCTGAAGTCCTCGCTTTCCTTTTTTGCTTGGACTATCCTCCTCGTCTATCTGCTTTTTCACCTGAAATTCCGTCTCATGGTGCTGGGATCTTTTGTGGCGCCTGTTGCAGCATGCCTGCTCATCCTTTCCTCGACCCTTCCGACGGCCGAAGTGACGGTCAAACCCATTTTCAGGAGCCTCTGGCTCCCGGTGCACATCGGAACGGCTTTTGTGGGGAACGGTTTTTTTGCCGTCACCTTTGTGGCGGGGATCATGTACCTGATCCAGGAATCCCAGATCAAGAAAAAGCGCCTGGGTTCTCTATACGCCAGGCTCCCGTCGCTGGAAACGCTGGACTCCATCAATCATTTCGCTCTGATCTGCGGCTTCACGTTCATGACCGCAGGGATGATCACCGGGTCGATCTACGCGCAGTATGCTCTGGGAAGTTACTGGCGATGGGACCCCAAGGAGGTGTGCTCCCTGCTGGCGTGGGTCTTCTACGCGGTTCTCTTGCATGAGAGGCTTGCGGTCGGATGGAGAGGCCGGAGGGCAGCCCTGCTCTCCCTGTTCGGGTTTCTGGTCTTGGTCCTGGCCTTTGCGGGCGCGAACCTCTGGCTCAGCGACTATCACAGTTTCAAAAACATGGGGGGCCGGCCCGGGGGATGATCCGCATCGTCAACATCGGCATGAACCACGAGACCGCGCCGGTCGAACTGCGAGAGTGCCTGGCAAAGGACCCGGACCACGCGGACAAAGCCCTTGCCATGATGCGGGAGTTTTCGTGCATCAAGGAAGGCTTTTTTCTCTCAACCTGCAACCGGGTGGAGGCGCTGTTCACCAGCGAGCAGGCGGAGGAGGCCAAGAGTTCCGTCGTCAGCCTTCTTTGCTCGCTGGGAGAGATGCCTTCCGAGACGCTTGGTTCCAGCCTTTTCACCTATGAAGACCGGGACGCGGTGCGCCATATCTTCAGGGTGGCTTCGAGTCTCGACTCCATGGTGATCGGGGAGCCCCAGATTCTCGGGCAGATCAAAGAAGCTTATTCCAACGCCACAAAGGAGAAAACAACCGGCGTCATTCTGAACCGCCTCCTGCACCGAGCCTTTCACACGGCCAAGAGAGTCCGAACGGAAACAGGAATCTCGGATGCGGCGGTTTCCGTGAGCTATGCCGCTGTGGAGCTGGCCAAGAAGATCTTCTATGACTTCAAAGGGAAAAAGGTGCTGCTCATCGGCGCGGGCGAAATGGCGGAACTGGCGGCACGTCATCTGCTGAGTCAGGGGGTCAGCGCCGTCACGGTGGCCAACAGGACCTTTCAGAAAGCCGTGGAAGTGGCCAGAGAGTTCAAGGGCATTCCCGTGTCTTTCGAGGAGATCGGAGCCCAGCTTCTGGAGGCGGACATCGTCATTTCATCCACGGCGGCGCCGGGCTATGTGATCACCCACGGTCAGGTCAAAGGCTCCATGAAAAAGAGAAGGAACCGGCCTCTTTTCTTCATCGATATTGCCGTTCCCAGAGATGTGGAACCTGCGGTGAACGATTTGGAGAACGTTTATGTCTATGACATTGACGACCTCAAAGGAATTGTTCAGGTGAACATCGGCCAGAGACAGGAGGAAGCGGTCAAGGCGGAACGGATCGTGGAGGAGGAAGTCATCAGGTTCGAACGGTGGTTGAAGACCCTTGAAGTGGTGCCGACCATCGTCTCTCTCAAGGAAAAGGCCGAAGCCATTCGCCGGGCTGAGCTGAAGAAAAGCCTTTCGAGCCTGGGAGAGCTGAGCGCGCCGCAGCTAGAGAGCCTGGAAACTCTGACCCTGTCGATCACGGAAAAAATTTTGAATGACCCGATTCTTTTCTTGAAGCAAAAGGCGGATCGGCCCCTGGGCAGGACCTACTTGGACACAGCCCGGAGGCTTTTCTGTCTTGATCGGGAAAATGGAGATGAGGTGGAGCATGGATCTGAACAAGATGATCGAGAGAGCGAAGAAAAACACTGATCCGTCCAAGGTGGGCATGATCACGAGCCACCTCGGCGTGGTGCGCCGCACCTCACGCGATGGCCGCGAGGTGACGAGCCTTGAGGTCGCCTATGATCAGGAGGCTCTCCAAGCCGTTGTCCGCGATATCAAGCAGATGCCCGGCATTGCTGAAGTGCTGGTGGAGACCCGTGAGGGGCGATTGAACGTGGGCGAAGAGATCCTGGCTGTGGTCGTGGCCGGGGATATA